>Ga0172381_10008133_pt1 | contig 10291 bp, 13 predicted proteins | sample Leawel6488metaG_FD_119754 | JGI IMG/M metagenome (GOLD analysis project Ga0172381, IMG submission 119754) | Leachate microbial communities from a municipal landfill in Southern Ontario, Canada - Leachate well 64-88 metaG | ecosystem: Engineered > Solid waste > Landfill > Unclassified | place... | reverse complement strand
ATTGAATTAACCTTTTGAAATACCTCAAAAAGTCTTTCTTTACTACCATATGAACTATTAATTCTCAAAATATTTTTTATTTATTAAATAAAGCTGTTTGAAATATCAGTGTTTGACGATTTTGGTAAATCATCAAAATCGGCAATATATGTACCGTCAGGTAATTCTCTAATACCAGTATTTTTTGTCACTTCCATTTTTTCATTAAACCAATTTTGACTCCACATATCATTCAAATTAAAATAATATGGATATGATACTTCAGATTTATTGGTTAGTTTTTCATAATTACTTGGTTCTCTAATTTCATCAACTTCCGAATTCAAATCATCTACTTTACTATTTAAATTCCCAACAACATTACTTAACTTTTCCAATTCATCATGAATACTTTTCATTGCTTCTAAATTGTGTTTTATTATTTCATTTTGAATAGTATCCACTTGCTGTTCAGGTTCATCAATTGGTGGTTGAACATTTTCATCGTCAAATGATGGCGTTGGTGGTTCGGGTATGCTCATACTATTAGTTTCACCGCTTGGTAATTCAGGTGCAACTTTATTATCTATGTTTTGAACCTCTTTATCGTCCACAGCATCTGCTTCATTAGTTAATGATTGTGACATTGGAACTGGCTGTCCCTCTTGTGACATATTTGGGATAACATCAAATTCTTCATTTTTATTAACCAATAAATTATATTTTGGAGATTCATTAATAGTATAATTCATACGATATTTAATCTTCCTAAGATGTTCTTCAAGAAGAATATTTTTATTTTCTTTTTTCATGTTTTTTATATTATTAATAGACTTCACGCAGAAGTTGTTTTCCATTCTCTGCAATAATGATTTTATCCACTCTTTCAATTATTGTGAAATCAGACTTCACAATCTTTTTCTTTTCATTGGTTTCTTCATTATCACCAATAAAATCATTAATAATATTATCTACATTATTTTCCATAGTTATGTAATTTATTTATAATAAATACTATGAAAATCTCATTTTGTTAAAATGGCTATTAGATATCTTTTTAGATAAAGAAATTCGGGAAAGTTTTTATAATATGATTGATAAATTTCGCCATTTTCATCGAAAAACGACTGTTTCGACCTTTTTGAAACTTCATCAATAATATTAGATGTGTTGATTTGAAAAAAATTGTATAATTTTAAATTTATACCATATATTTTATTTGTTGATAACAAATACATTATTTCATTTTTTAAATTTAAAAATGAGTCAATATTCTTTGGCAAACAGTCAATAAAATTAGAAATGTTTTTTATTTGAAAATAAACGGGATCAAAATCAATATAATTATATTTTGACATAAAATATAAACTTGGTGCATTACTGACAAATTCTTCAACACCTTTAACATGTAAAAGTTTATTTTCTTCAAAACTAAATTCCCAAAATAACTTATTTGGTATTATGACTTTATTTAAAATATCTATGTTATTAAACACAGCATTTTCATTGTTACATTTTTTCATAAAATGCCATCCAACAAAGATCGTTGGTATTTGTGTATTTAAATTATTATAATCAATACTTTCATTATAATATTGAATATAATTAACGTTATCGTGGTTAATTAAAGTATTTTCAAATACAATATTTGCTATTTTTAAATCCAAAATTATTTTTTTATTGAAAAGTAAACATTTTCGCCAGTATCCATTACATTTTCTCTTTTATCTGAGAAAAATTCATCAATCGCTTTAGTTGCACCGTGACAATATGATGAATTATAATCATCGAATATAATATAGCCACCAATATTCATTTTATTATAAAAAAAATCCAATGATAGTTTATGCGATAAATATTGGTCCACATCTATATGAACTAAATCAAATTTAATATCATTAACGTATTTTCCAGTTTCTATTGGAAAAATACCTTTATATATATTAACATTTGGGTAGTTACTGAACAATTTCAATATTTCATCATACGATGTATCATAAAAATCACCAACATTATGATGATTATCATATATCGATTTCTCTGGCATACCAGAAAATGTATCAAACAAATGTAATTTACTGTTTTTATTCATAGCATTTGCAATCACCATAGCACTTCCACCCTTATAAACACCAACTTCTGCAATATTTGTGGAAATAATACCAAAAGTATTAATCATTTTTTTTATGAAATGAAGATTTTGTTTATGGACAATAGTTTCTCCAAATTTTAAAGAATCACATTTTTTCATAATACACAAAGATAGTAAATTTTCTATAATATTCTACAAAACACATCAAAAGTTTTTAACAGTAATAAATCACCTCAACAATTCCTTTAACATATTACATATTTTCTTTACTGAATTTCCATCACCAAACGGACATTTATAATTAATTTCATAAATTTCAATATGTTCAATAAATAATTCTTTTAATTTATCAGGACTTTCAACCATAAATGAACTCTGATTTATTGCTTCTGGTCTTTCAGTGATTTTCCTACAAACCAAACATTTTTTATTAAAAAAACTACATTCTTCTTGCAATCCACCACTATCAGTAATCACAAGTTTAGTTTTAACTAATAAATTAAGCATGTCTTCATATGGTAAAGGATTGATAATTTTAACATATTTCAATAAATGTTTATGTTTTTGTACATTAGGATTTGGATGCATTGGTAATATAAATTCGTATTGTGGATATAATTTAGCTAAATTATCGATCTCAGTAAACCATTGATCAAGCCAATGATGATTTTCACGTCTATGAAGTGTTATTAATATTTTATTATCATATTCACAGTTATCTTTATATGGTAATAAATTATCAATCACTGTATTTCCAACAACAAAGATATTATTATCAATTTTTTCATTACGTAAATTATCTGCACTTAAATTTGTAGGACATAAATGAAAATTGGCAATTTGTGAAATTAATTTTCTATTTATTTCTTCAGGATATGGATTTTCGCTATCATATGTTCTTAATCCAGCTTCCAAATGAATAACTTTTATTCTATGATGAAATGATGTTAATGCAACTGCCATTGCCGATGTTGTGTCTCCTTGTACTAAGACATATTTAATATATGGATGTTTTTTAAATAATTCATTAAAATTTTCAATATTACAATTAACTATCAAATCTAATCTATTTAACTCATCGTTTTCATTAATATTACAAATAAAATCATATTTTTCTTGATTAATCAAATTTTTATGCTGTCCAGTAAAAACATATAGAACAGGTATTGAATTATTTTCAAGTTCATCTACTAATTTTATGGTTTTTAATTCTTCAGGTCTAGTTCCAGCGATAATTAAAACACAATTTTCATAATTTATTGATTTTGTAAATTTATTATTATATTCTATTGTTAATATTTTTTTTATTTTTTTCTTAAAACCATATGGTATGTTTAATAAGACAATATTATTATTTTTACAATAATTAATTTTCTTATTAATATTATTATTATTTTCGTTGAAATATTGATTATCATAATATTCAATACAACAATTATAATCTGGTAAATAATAATTAAAACATTGATTTTTCAACATATCAAAAGTATGGTTAGAAACATAATTAATGTTTAAATTATTAAAAATATCACAAATTTCATTATCACAATTTTTCATATATTCAAATTTAAATTTTCAGGTGTTTTAATTGTTTTATACCAAGAACTTGGGTTTATTGGGTGTAAATCTATGGTATTTTCATTCCACAGAAGCCATTTATCGTTATACCATTTTTTAGAATCAAATTGATGTGCGTGTCCCCAAGTATTAATTTTCGACCAACATTCTTCATTCGTTAAAACATAGGATGCATGACCACAAATTGATGTCAATTGCTTTATTTTTGTGCCAGAAGGTTTTCTACATCTAATAAATTTATTATTATATTTTAAATTAACACACACTTCTGGATAACCACAAATAATACTATTCTCTTTATTTACAATAATATGATTAAAATCTTTCCAGTAAGTAAACCAAGGAGTCGTATAATATTCATAATCTGGATTATTTTTTATGTCTAATATAAGTTTCTCTAAATCCTCTTTTTTATAAAACTCATCTGCATCTATGATCAACAAAAAATCCATACCATCCTTCTTAGCTTCATTAAGACAAGAATTTCTCTGATCTTCATCTAATTTCCAATCACCTTTAATTAACACAATTTTATTATAATATTTAGATTGTTTCAACAATTCAATATTTGACCTATTTTTAAAATTTTCCCTTGCTTTTGAGTTATATGACCAAGGAAATTCACTCCATGCGACATAAATTTTATCGACATAAGGTCCAATCATTTCAATGTTTTTTAAAATCCAATTATCTTGATTAAAAAACAAAATATGTGTAGCTATTTTCATTTTAAAAAAACATTATTAAATATATTCATAATATTTTCTGGATTATAATCACGATATGCATTCCAATCTTTAGTATTATCTGGTTTAAAATTATTAACAATGTTAATTAATTCAATCTCACCACTATAATAAATACCTTTAGGGCCAAGCATTTCAATATGTGCAGATTCCCTATTGTTATTTAATTTAGTTATAACCGGTTTGTTTAATAACGAAAATTCTGCAACTGCTAAACCAAAGGTTTCACCAACTATTCTTGCGTGTAACATGGCATCACAAGTATTAATAAATTTAACTTTATAAATCAAATCTTCTGAACCGTTTAAATAAATTACATTTTTTAACGAATCATCAGTAAACTTATTAGTATATAAGAATATAAAAAATATGTCTTTTCTATTCTCAGCTATTTTACGAACAACATTTTGCACATATGGTACATTAAATGTTTCAGCACCACCATGACGGCCAAAAACAATTGCATTATTAGGTATTGATAATTCTTTTCTTAAATTATCTTTAATATCTGGTAATGTTACCATATATGGAACATATGGTGAATTATATTTTTTACCAAGCCACTCAGAAATATATGCATAAACGTCACCATGTGGTTCATAATGTTGAAACACCGCATGAATAATCGATTTTCTATTTTTTTGCACAACATCATCACATTGACCTGATTTTTGAGCATAAAAAACATCTACGTTATTATCATCAAGACATTTTTCAACTTCATTGAAATTATGATAGAAAAAAGTTGGAAATTTTTTACTAAATTTTTCAATAGCCAATGGATGTGAATAATTCCACACATCTGGATGTTTTGCAATTATAATACTTTTATTTCCAAGTATTTCTTCATTATACTTTGCATAATCATACATTGAAACTTCAGTACCTCTTAAACTTAATTGATTACTATGAAAAGCTATATTCATCACCAATATTATTTATGTGCATAAATTATTTGAAAATCATAATCGTCATGATGTAAAACTAATTCATCAACTTTTAATGGATAAAACTGTTTTCTTAACCAAGAAATATTTGGATTAATTACATGATAACCACTATCAATAACATCATTATTTGTTTTTTGAATAACTTCATGTCCAAAATAAATACCATCTTCTGTTAAAACTCTTTTAAATTCATTAATTGCGTTGATTTTATCATTTACAGGTAAATGCATTAAAACTGCACCAGTATAAATTACATTAAAAAACGAATTTTCATATGGTAATTTAATTAAATTACCTAAACTAAAATCAATACCACTGTTATTATATCTATTATTACAATACTCAATACGATGTTCTTGAAAATCAATACCGTAATATCCATCCCAAGCACCATAGTTTTTAAATTCATTAATGCAAAAACCAGAACCACAACCAGCATCTAAAATATTACCACCTTTTGATTTTATTAATTCAACTATTTTTGGTATCACCACAGTTTTTAATCTATCAATAGACTTCATAATATCAAGGGACGTATCTGCATGGTGTTTCCAAGATTCAACACCCCCCAATTCTTTTCTCCAATATTCTTTAGGATTATACATACTATTTAACATTTTTTTTAGCAATAGAAAATCCACAATCTGAAACACTATCAAGAAATGTCTCAAACAAATCAAAATTATTCTTTTTTTCATCCCAAGCCAACCATACTGAACATTGTACAGGTTTTTTTCTCATCCAATAATCATGACCCCAAATAAAATATTCATTGGAAATGTTATTTGATAAAATTAATTCAATTTCAGATTTAACATGATTATATGTATGATCACTATCTTGAATAATTAAATTATAATTAAATTCTTTTGATAAAAAATTTAATGAATTATCTAAAATTCTGTTAAAATTTTTAGAATGTAATTTATTATATTCAAGTCTTTCTTGAATATCTAATAAATCAACTTGTCCAAGCCCATTTTTTTCTACTGCTTGTAGTATGTGATTAGAACTTCTACCTAAAAAATTTCCAATTTCTAAAATTTTTTTTGGTTTTAATATTCTTACTAAAACATATATGGATTTCCCTTCACTTTCCCAAACACTACCCCCCGGTTCTTCTGGATAACCACCATATTTAGCTTCATCATAATATTTACAAAAATCTTCTAAACCAACTCCTGTTAATTTAAAAAAACCGTCATAATACGATTTTATGAAATCATCTTTTTTATTCATAATATTTAATTTTAATTTTTCCAACCTCTAATACCCGCATTTTTGTGATAAAATCCTAAATTTTTACCTAAAACTTCATTATAACCATCAGTCGAATGTAAATAATTAATACAATTAATATTAAAATTTTTATAATTTAATATATTAAATAGCCAAACTTCAGGAGATGGGGATGATTTAATATCTTTAGGTAAATTATTAATATCTTTAATAATATTAATATTTTCAAATATTGTTTCTGCAATTTTTTTTCTTAAAAAAAATCCTTCCATCATATAATAATTATTACCATATGAATGTGGGTTTCTACATATAATATCAAATTTATTGGTTAATATGTTTAATAAATTTATATTAAAAGTAGTAATATATTCTGGATTAATACTAACATCATCATGTGAAAAAACAATAATATCACTATCGTCATTTAAAGATTCTTTTATTGAGACTATACAACCATTTACACAACCAATTTTATGTCCCTCTCCAACATATTTAATAAATTTAATATTTTTTAAATCATTAAAATAATTTAAATTAAAAGAATTGTCATTATATGCCACACATACATTAGAATTTGGATATAAACTTAATTCCATTTCTATGGTTTTTCTTAATGTTTCATGCCTATTCTGAACATTATGTGCAAAAGATATTTTCATTATTAAATAATTTTATAAATCACATAATTTCCACCCAATTCCCATTGATTATATTTACCAGTATTACATTCTTTAATTAATTCTGAATTTGAAAATACCATTTTAAATTTATCAACAAAATCATAATGATTATAATCATCAATAACAACATAAGAACCACTTTTTAATTTATTAATTCCATGTAAAAATGCAATACTTCTACCATTTCCGTGTGGACCATCAACTACCATTAAATTTATTTCATTTGGTAATTCATTATTAATTTCATAAAACGTATTTTTTTGTCGTGTTTCAACAGGTGTTGTTTTATTAATAAAAAAATTTTTATCATATTTTCTATTTTGAAATTGAACAATAAAATCATTATCATTACATTCAATTAAATCAGTAACATTTAACTTTAAATTAGGATGTTTTATTTTACATGCAAATTCTAAATTATCATCAAATGATATGATATTTAAATCATAGCCATCTTTTATTAAATCAATAAAAAATTCTGTAGAAATTCCAGAACCGAATTCTACGACATTGATTGGTTTTGATTTTATTGTATTTATTATCATTATAATATCATCAAAACATTTTTTTGACAACCCCCATCCATTGTTTTTATATTTATTCAAGTCTACCATATACAAACTTTATTTAATGTTTGAGCACCTAATTGATATCCTCTCGTTAGTTTTAAATTTAAATACGGGTCTAATATTGAACCAATATCTATATATATATTATCTTTACTTCCATATTCCCATAGTTCATGTGTTAAAATATTAGCTAACGGACCTGCTGCAAAAAGAAATAATTCGTTTTTAATATTATTAGTTTTAATATATTCCATTATAATATCAACTAAATAATAATCATCACACCATGCATCAGTACCAACACACCAAATATTTTTATACTTAAAAGGTAAATTATTAAATTTAGAATTTTTATTAACCACTAAATTAACAACATGATTTTTTAATTCAGGCAATAATATATTAATACTTTTTTTATAATTTGAATTTACAAAAATATTTGCCCATGTTAAATTTTCTTCGTTTTGGTTAGATTTTTTTTTCATATACTCATATTTTTCTCTTCCAACACAACATGGACAAGCCACGCCAATATAATAGTTTGTGTCCTTATAAATATATGAATTTACAATTTTTTTTCTCATCATTTCATATTGAGATAATTTTGGATCATATCTAAATTCACCGCTACCTTTTGTACGAATATCAATAAATTTTTCTTCTAATATCATCAATTCTCCATCACCCCATCTAGACAATGAAAAATTTTCATTATTTTTTATCTTATTTAAAAATTTATCAAAATCACCATCAAATGTTTTCATTTTTTTATGTTTTTAGTTGTTTTCCAACCATTATCAATACAATATCGACATACTTTATTTCTAAGTTCATTATGATTACCTTTTCTCCAAGAAGCATTTTCATCAGACCCAATTTGATAACCAAGTGCAAAATCTGAACTCCATAAATCTTTATTATTTTCAGGATGTGGCGGAACAAATGTGTTGATATTACCATACTTTTGTGCCAAAAATGAAAACATAATATCTTCACCATTATCCCAAGTATATGGTTTTTCATACCACAAATATTTAGCCCATTCTTGTCTAAAAAACCACGCATGACCAACTAAATCAACCTGTGCTGGAATATTCAAATGTTTACCATTCCATCCAATCTTCTCATATGGTAAATATGATTTTTCTAAAATAATAACACCACTTCCACCTAAAATACCATTAAATTGATTATTTTCAATAGTTTCTAAACAATTTTTAAACCAATCTTTATGTGGTAAAGTATCGTCATCAAAAATTGCAACATATGGTGTCTTTATCATTAACGGAATCGTAAATCTACCAAAAAATTTAGTATTCCAATTACAATTATATGTGTTAATATTACTATCTTTTGGTAATGTTTGTGGAACATCACTTTTATTATACCAAACATGAATATTTTTACTATCAATATTTATTGATTGATTTTTTATTACCTCAATTTGTTTTTCTAGTATGTGAGGTCTTTTATATACATTTAAAATAACACTTATCATAAATTACCAATATATTTTTGAGTATATACTTTACCATTATTTTTTTTTCTATGATAATAATGTAATTTTGAATTATCATTACCATCATGATATACTAATGAAACATTAGTGCGATAAACAAAATATTTTATTTTTTTTATTAAATCACCTATTTGAGACCAAGCATTAGCACTATGTCCATCAACACATACTACATTAGCATCAACAGGCTTTAATTCATAATTTAATAAACTAATTATTGATTCATCAATCAATGCGATTCCATCTATGAAATATGTATTATCAGTCCACCAATTTTCATGTTCAGAATATTCTTTATTCGACCATAAATGAGGAGAAATTATAACATATCTATAATTTTCACTTCTTTTTTCAAAAAAAAGATTCATTATAGTATCTAAAAAATTATCTGATAAAATAAAATCATCATCCAATTGTAATAACGCATGAAAATTTTTGTTTTTCAAAAAATTCCACATTTGATTATAACAACGCCAATGATTCATTTTACTATTTGATGTTTCATTTTTTATATATATAATATCATTAAATTCTGAAATTAATGTGTCGTATTTTTCATCATTAGAACCGTCATTTAATAAAATAATTTTAAATGTATAATTTGTTGGTTGTTTATAGAATTGATTTAATAATCTAAAAATTTTTTCATATCTATCAAAAGATGGAATACAAATCATAACGTCATAATCAACAAAAGTTTTTTTATTATAAAACAATTTACAATTTTCTAAATTTTCATCAAGTCTACTATTATTTCTATCTTGTTTATTTATAAAAATATTATTATTAATATTTTTATTATCACTACCAAATATTCTTCTTTTCAATCTATCATTCATTTCTTTATGGTCTGATATTACTGTAGCATTATTACTAATATTATTGTTTCTACTATTTAAATATTGTAAATTTTTATGTTTATCTTCAATTCTTTTT
>Ga0172381_10008132_pt1 | contig 10292 bp, 14 predicted proteins | sample Leawel6488metaG_FD_119754 | JGI IMG/M metagenome (GOLD analysis project Ga0172381, IMG submission 119754) | Leachate microbial communities from a municipal landfill in Southern Ontario, Canada - Leachate well 64-88 metaG | ecosystem: Engineered > Solid waste > Landfill > Unclassified | place... | reverse complement strand
GCCCGCCAAGCCGACCGCACCTTAGCCGAGATAGCCACCGGACAGGACGCGCTTGCCCGCACTGTGGAGCGCCTCCTCTCCGAGACAGCCACCGGCACCGATACGCTGGCCCTCTCGCGCCTGCTTGCCATACTCCTGTCAGAGACGGTCACCGGGGCGGACGCCCTCGCTAAGCTCATAGGACGCAGTCTGTCCGAGACAGCCACCGGGACAGATAACATGACCCTCTCTGCCATCCTCACATTAGCAGAGGAGACCACCGGAACAGACAGCATCACCCGCGCCTTAAGCCGAGGACTGAGCGAGACGTCTACCGGCACCGATGTTCTGCAACGGGTTGCGGCCCGCCTGCTGGAGGACGCGCTTACCGGGACGGACACCACCACGCAGACAGTCTCGCGCACTCTGGCGGAGACAGCCACCGCACAAGACGCCATCCTGCGAGAAGTTGCCCGCCAATTGGCTGAGGTTGCCACAGGCGACGACGCTCTTACTCGCGAGGCCAGCCGCACACTGAGCGAGACAGCGACCGCAGAGGACGCCACAGCCCGCGAGGTGGCACGTCTCCTAGGCGACACCGCAACCACAGGCGATGACCTTAGCCGAGTGGTCGGGCGCACCCTGGCCGAAACTATGACTGCCGACGACGCCCTCACGGCTGAACTAGTCGCCGAGTTAATCAAGGTGCTGCTGACGGAGACGGCGACCGCCACGGACACGGTGACGCGAGCAACAGCCCGGCAACTCTCCGAGGTCGCCACGGTAGCCGACGCACTCTACAAGCTGACCGGAAGGACGCTGACTGATACCGCGACGGCGCAGGACGCAACCTCGCTTAGCGTGGCCCGCACTCTGACGGAACAGGCTGAGGCGGCGGATACGATTACCCGCGTAGTAGCCCGCGCCCTCACTGAGCAAGTGGGGCTTAATGATGACATTGCGCGCCTCTTGGCCCGCGCCCTCACGGATACGCTGGACGCCACGGACCTACTTAGCAGCCACCTCGCCCAAGTCTATCAGGTGACGCTAACTGAGCTGGTCACGGCAACCGATACCCTGAGCAGGCAGCAGTTACTCATTCTGGCGGTGACCCTGGCGGCGCAGATCATCAATGCGCGGCTGGAAGCCGAGACGCTTAACGCCACCTTGGTAGCGCGTACGCTCAATGCCCGCTTGGACGCGGAGGCTATCGACGCGACACAGACGACACGCACACTCAACACGCGGGGAGAGGGAGAGTAACATGGCAACGACGACCGCAGACTTCAACGCGCTTCCGGCAGTCTTCGACTTCGGTCTCATCGCGGGCGACGGTCTGCCTTTCCCGGTGCAACTCAAGTACAACGGGACAGCCGTCAACCTCACGGGCTGCACCCTGCGGCTGGGCGGGACCGGGCCGGGCGGAGTGGCTCTGACCTCGCGTGTCATCACCCCGACCTCTGCCTCAACCGGTAGCTTTGACGCGGGCCTGCTCCCCTCGGAGACAGCCGCGTGGGTTGGTGGGCGGGCGCAGTATCAGGTGGAGTGCGTCTGGCCCAGCGGCGACACGCTCTTCCCTGCCGGGCAGGAGAAGACCCTCCTCGAAGTCCGCCTGTCCGTCCGCACGGAATTTGTCTAGGCAATAACCGGCGCACCCGTCGCATGGTAGCCCCCGCACTGTCGGGGGCATTTTTGATTCTGGAGGACGCTATGAATGCAGTTGAAGGCTCGAAGCTGACTGGTTATGTGCTGATTGAAATGGTGCGCGATGGCGAGGTCATTGACAGACGCGAATTCCACAATCTAATTACCACCGTGGGTAAGGCGTGGATGACCGGGGCGCTTAGTGGCGGCGTTGCTTCCCCGGAAACCATGAAGTACATCGGCGTAGGCACCGGCACCACCGCCGCCGCCGCCGGAGATACCGCACTGGAGACGCCAGTGGAGACACGCGCCACAGGAACGCAGAGCCTGGTTACCACAACAACCACCGATGACACCTATCAGGTTGTAGGCACCGTGACGTTTTCGACTGCCCGTGCTGTGACTGAGTGCGGTCTCTTCTCGGCCTCCACCTCCGGCACTATCATGGCGCGCAAGGTTTTCGATGTAATGAACTGCGATGCGTCGGTTAGTTTGCAGTTCACTTGGCAGATCAAGCAGGCATAGCCGCCACAACAAGCAGCCCCGGTTGCGTCCCCGCCGGGGCTGTTGCCGTACCTATCTAAAGACAAGAGGGACAATCTTTAATAAGATTTTTCTTATTAACATTTGCGTTCCTAATTTTCGATAGCACCCCACCGGGAGGACGCCATGCCGCCAGTCACGCAGCCCTGCTGCCCGCACCATGAGTTCATCGACCGAGAGGTGGCCCGCGTAAGCGATGCCCTCCGCGTCCATTGCAACGGGGGCAGCACGCACGTTAGCCGCGCAGAGTTCGCGGCACTCGGAGAGGATGTGGCCGCAGTGGTAGCAGAGACGCGGGACATTAGCAAGACAGTGGGGGAAATGAAGACGGAGGCCAGGTTGCGGCGCTCGGAGTTGTCCTTCCGGTCAACGCTGCTGGTCGCTGTGATAGCGGCGACGGCTTCGGTGGTCAGTGCGTGGCTGGCTGCGCACGGAATGAAGTAGGTTAGCTAACATCTGGGAGGATGATGATATGGGAGCAATCGCAGACAAGCACGCGGGACGCACTTGGCACGAAGTCAGAGACGCCGGGGAACTAGGCGCATTGCTCGAAGAGTGCGGGTCCGTCAATGGCATGTGCCGGGAAATGGGCTGGCAGAGGACGGGGGGCTTGCGGAGGGTCTGTAATATAGTTTCTCCCCGCGTGGATTTTGCGGCAGCAGATGAAGCACTTCTGGCAAAGAAGGTATATCGGCACATCCTGCGTCACCCTGGCAGCACCACAATACCAGAGCTTGCGGACCTACATGATTGCTCACCCGCCAGAATACGCGCCGCGCTTGCTGCCATCAATGATTCTGGACACCACCTTACGTCACCCGGCGATGACATTATATCGCTGGACAATCTAGCGCCCAATGCCTGCCGTACGCACCGCCCAGGATGGGGGGAGAAGAGATTGCTCTTCGGGTATGTCTCGGATACCCATATTGGGAATCTGTGCGCGGCGACCGATGAACTGGAATGGCTCTATGATCTCTTTTCCTCAGAGGGCTGCCAATCTGTTCTGCACTCCGGCGATTTGGTAGACGGCCCTGGCAATATGGGCTTCAGCGGACACGCGCATGAGGTAGACCGGAACTGCCAAACGGCACACCAACAGGTGCGCTTTGTGGTTGACCACTACCCGCGCAGAGACGGACTGAAGACGTACTTCATCGAGTCAGGCAAAAGTCATGCCGGGTGGGAGTTGTCGCGTACCGGCTACAGCATTGGGCACTCCATCACCGAGGGCTATACCAGAAACGAGATTGGGCCGGATGGACTTGACCGGGTACGCGAACCGGGCCGGGATGATATGGTATTCCTCGGCTACGATGATGCTGAGATTCGAGTGGGGCCGGAGGAAAACACGCGCATACGCCTGCATCACCCGGATGGAGGCACCGCTTACGCGCTGTCCTACAAGCCGCAGAAATGGGCAGAGAATTTGGAGGGTGGCACTAAACCTCACCTTGGCTTGCTGGGGCATTATCATAAGCACAGTTGGATAAGCCCCCGCAACGTGCAGGTCATCACCGGAGGCTGCGTCTGCTGGCAGACCCCGTTCATGAGTCGCAAAGGCATCGCTGCCCACGTCTGCGGGTACATCATCGAAATGGCAGTGGACAACGACGGCAGCATTCGTGAGTTCACTCCACGCCAGTTCCCGTTCTACCGGTCTGGTAGCAGGTATGCCACTATCGGGGAGGCGGCAGCATGAGTTCATCCCGTAATACCCTGCGGATACTCTCTGACATCTGCCATGTTTTACATATCGACGAGGTGCCTTTCGCATCCCGTATGCTTGACGGGTTTGAGCGTTACGGGTCTGAGAACCACCTATCGGAAGACTTCGACGTGACGGAGGAACACAAAGCCGAGAGCATGGATGACATTACATTCTTCGCCATCGGTTTCTCGCGTCAGGATTATGACTGGCATGATCCGAACTGTTGGGCTGCCCTGCGCGGACATCGGGAAGCCTGGCAGCGGATGCAACTGCGGCCATGCAAAATCCCCCAAAGGCCACTTCACATCTTTGTGAGCGGACCCTATACCGGGGAGACGGAACTTGAGATAGCAGAAAACGTGGTGATTGCCGAACGGTTCTCGCAGGAACTCATGCGCCTGGGGCATATACCATTCTGCCCGCACTCCATGACACACAACTGGGACCGAGGTACCGGTCTGAGGTGGGAAGACTTCATGGAGCTTTGTCTTGCCACGCTCGAGCGATGTGATGCCATCTATCTGCTGCCCCGCTGGAACGAGAGTCGTGGGTCAATGCTCGAGCTTGAGCGGGCGAAGTCTCTGAGGCTCTTTGAGTTCTCGATCACGGAGCAGGTGCCAGATTTGAGACAAATGGAGTCGGGCGAGCATTCCGGCGATGCCGGATAGTTGGGGGTTGCCATGAAGTACATCGCTCAAAAGATCGCTCACGGGCGCAAATTATGCGGCTGCTCAGAGTGCGCCGCCATAGCCAAATATGCGCCCCCACGCCCCCGCGTGCGCCGCGAGGATGACGCCTATGCCGCCGATGTGGTGGAGGCGCTGGGTAGCATGAAACGAAGCACTATGCAAACTACGACCAAGGATGGCAATTCATGATAGAAACACCCGATGAACACGTTGCTCTCCACATGAATCATATCGAATCCAGCATTCTGCCAGGTCTGAGCAACGCGTTCAGGAGAGGCGCGGACAAGTATCGAGGACATAAACACGCTTGGGATGGAGCTGAGTTTGAAGGGCGGACCACAGAGGAAGACATACGCCACGTTTCAAGTTGTCACGTCGGAGTGCGATTGGCAGAAGCAGAAGACCTGGCATCACAAGGGAGGTATTCTGAATCGCTCCAGAAGATTGAGAGTGCAATAGGATACGCCTGCGCTTTGCACCTGCGCATAACTCTCAATGAAACTGTTCATTCTGAGTAGAAAGTGTATGCGTCGTCACACCCCGGCTTCAGCCGGACATTGGCCTCCCCACAGCGGGAGGTCTTTTCGTTTGGGAGGTCTCACTCATGGACGTTATCCGCTCGTTAGCCGAATCCCTCGGACAGTATGTACTGACCATTACCGCCCCCCTGTTAGTAGCAGTGACAATCGCGTTCCTCTTCGCGGTCGCCAAGGCTATCCTGAAGGCGCTCAATGCTCTGGCATTGCCACCACTCGCCCGCGTCTTGATCGTAGCAGCGGAGGACAAGCTGAAGAAGTTCTCGGGTCCCGAAAAGATGAGCTGGGTAGTTGACAAGGTAGTCGCTTGGTTGCCCAATCTGCACCTCAAGCGCGAAGAGCTACAGGCGGCTCTGCAAGCCATCTATGACTTGACCGCTGCCGACCCGACCGCCCCGACCGTGGGGACGGCTGTGCCATCCGAACCCCTTGCACTGGACTATGACACCGTTACCGCCATCGGAGAAGCTGTCTCCCCGAACGTGACCATTGACCATGCGGCGCTTGCCGATGCGGTAGGGCAGGCGATGAGTTCCGCTGTTGCGGCCATGCCGGTAGCTTCCCCCGTGGACTATGGGCCGCTGAAGTCTGTCGCGGAAATGCTGCTCAATGCCGCGCCGACCACAGCCGCTCCAGTCGCCACCAAGAAGGTAGCCACCCGCTCCGCGAAGTAGACGCACCGGACGCACCCCGGCCACGCGCCGGGCATCCCCTACTATCAGAGGTGCATCATGCACAAGTTGCTTTGTCTTGTCGCCCTGCTGTTGCTCGCTACCGTCGCCCTCGCCGCCCCGCTGTCTGTCATCCCGCCGGGAGAGTTGGCGCTTGACCTCGGCGCTGCCACCGTCACCGCACCCGCCGCAATCGCACCCGTGACCTCGCAGGTGGCGAGGATCATCGACATCTCCGACTCGCGCCTAGAGTTGTCGGCCCTCGCACTGGTCTCGCCGACCGCCACCGGCACCGGCGGCTGTGCCAGTTACCTAATCGGAAGCAATACCTCCGGCACCCTCAAAGTGTGGGGCGACCTCGGCATCATGCGTCTTGACTCGGAGACCAATGGGCTAATCGGTCTCAGCACCACGGTGCCATTCGGAGGCGTCACTCTCACTGATAACACCCGCGTGGGCATCGGTTACGCCTGGCCATATGATGGGCCGGTTGCCTACATCCGTACCCCGTTCTCTTTCTAGGAGGCCACCCGTGACCATAACCATTAGCGAGCTACTCGCCAAACTCATGCGCGCCGCGTTGCCCCTGGCAGCCATACTCCTCTGGGGTATATTCGGGGCTGCCATAGCGGTGCAGGTGGTTGCCATCTGCGGAGGGCCTGTGAGCATGACAGGCCAGATTATCGCTTGGCTACTGGGTATCATTGCGGCACTATCAGCAGGTTACCTGCGCGTACGCAGCCGCACATAGCTCCCACTTTGCGCCGGGACCCCCTCCCACCCTGGCGCTGCTCCCCCTCTCTGCCTAACGGCGGGAGGGGGAGCTTTTTGGGTTCTGGAGGAGAAAAAAATATGTCTTACAATCGCAAATAGTAGTTGACATACATTATGACAGTTGTTATACTCGTTATTGTTAGACCACACTACGCGGCGGAGTTGCCCAACACACACGCCCCGAGGAGATGAGAGAGATGGAGTACAACCGCTTCCAGCACTTGCCAGCCGCCGAGATCGTCGCGAAGTTCTCCCCCTACTTGAGCCCACTTGATGCCCTGCAGATGACTGCCACCGAGATCACTGATTGCCTACCGATGCACGAGGAGGCAGTCAACGAGACGGAGGCCGAGTCACTCCGCACGGCCATACGCACCCTGCGCAATGGCTACAATGATCTCCAGCATTACCCGGATTGGGTCTCCGCCTTGATGGGTGAGGCCGAGACGGCCGGCACCTATACGCGTGGCATCGTCAGTGACAAACGCAACCGCGGTACTGCTGTCAATGTAGACGTGTATGGCTACGATGAGGCGCAGGGTCTGGCTGTCGTGCAGGTGCGACAGGCTCAATTCCACCCCAGCCGGTACACCCGAGTGCGCAAAGATTACTACTTGCTGGGGCATACTGAGCAGGGCGCAGTATTTGCGCATCCGGTAGACTCTCCCGCCCGCAGCAAGCGCGCCTTGGAGACCCCAGAATCGTGCGTCGCCTACGTTCTCGCACAGATTTGGGGTTGCCGAGAGGCCGACCTAGCAGATATCGTGCGGCAGGGCGACATTGCCCTGATCCCTGCGCGTCTGCCCAAGGGTACTGAGTTGCTCGACGACACTGAGATCGTTCTGCGCGACACCCACCGTATCCGCGCAGAGCGTCTCTATCGCGACGGTGATACCCTGTACGCATACCGTCGCGTGAGCATCGTACACCTGCGCCGGCAACATGCCACCGTGCAGGTCTACTCTGGCATCTACCGCGTGGCCGAGGGTAACCGTGCTGAGGTATGGGGGTTCTCAGCACCGACTGCTGACTAACCGGCTCACAGGCGAGGGGCGCGGCTCACCAACGCGCGAGGGAGACACTATGAGACTCAACCTGAGGGCACCAGACTCACTGGTCGCCGACATTGCCGCTAGGGGGGACGTGAGTGAGAGTATCAGGGAGGGACTTAGTAGGTACTACTACCTGCTGCAGATTTCCCGCAAGCGCCTGAGCAATGGGGCGGTATTTACAGGCGGTGAATTATCGCTGCTGGTGGACGTTTGCAACGGCACGGTTTGGGAGCCTCAGACCCTTTGCTGTCTGGTCGCCAATGCAGAGGATTGTGAGAAGGAATACTACGAGAAGTGGGGCGTGGATCGCGACGCGCTCCTATCCAAACTGGACGGCCTGACGCCGCTGGACCAGGCGGCCATTGTGGACGCCATAGAACGGTTTTGGCGGGCGGCCTCAACTGGAATGACAGTGGACCCTGCACATATTCTGTTTTGACCCGCAGAGGGGCGCGTATCGATTCCGCACGGGGGACCGCAACCCGCTCCGCTTGGATGGCGGAGGCGGCGGAGGAGAAGCTGGAGAGGGAGAAAGGGAAGGGTGGCGAGTGATGATTAAGTTGACTGCCGGGCAGCGGGACTCATTTGAGGAGATCACCCAATCGCTTGAGTTCACAAGCGGCTTCGAGCGTAGCGGCAACCGAACGGTAGCGGTGCGCATGACTGCGGCCAAGGTGCGCCTGCTAACCAGGGTGCTTGACGAGGTGTGCGCGGAGCATGACAATGCGCAGAAGGTTAGTGAGCGGGATGATGTACAGGAGAATCTGGAGTGGACAAAGCCAGACACGATCTTAACGTGTCCCGCTTGCCTCGACCCAGGGCACGGGCTGAAGCACACCTGCGCATAGCCATCCCCATCATATCCAGCAGCCGCTCCCCTCGGGGCGGCTGTCGGGGCGTCTCCCGTAGGTGTGAGTTGTACCAGGGCAAACCTAGGTACAACTCACGCCTACAGCCAAACGACCTGCGAGGCGGCGTAATCCTCGTTATCCGGTACGATATAGGCAATTAGCCGGTGCAGGATGGCCCTCCTGTCTGGTATCGACCACCTATACCAGTGCTTCAGAATCCCCTTTAGGATGACCTGCGCCTCCTCCACTGACAACAACGCCCCCTGCGGATTGTCCGCCTGTTCCGTAGCCAGGGACTGCTTCAGCGCCTCTATGCGTTCAAGCTCCTCTTCTAGTTCATCGGTGGTAATCAGCGCCGACGTGTGGGCTCTGATTGCCCGCCGTCTCTGTTCATCGAGTCGCGCCACCGCACCTAGATAGTCGCGCTTCGGTTTCTGCTCGCGCTTGTTCGCGCGCTTGTGGCAGATGGACCGCAGGCGCTCCTCCACCTGTGGGAATATCACCGCCTCCAGCTTAACCTGATTATAGGTGGTGCGCTTGCTGCAGGTAATTGGTTGGCGATAGGCGCGGTTGCAGATGTAGTAGACGTGCGTGGTATGGGTTCGGACATAGGTCTTAGCTTGCAGCCACCTGTCGCATTCAGGGCAACGTAGTAGCCCCGAGAATAGCCCCCAACGATTCGTTACGTTCATCGCCCGCTGGGTGCGGTTGCGCGTCTGGTCTAAGGTCATTCGGGCGCGCTTGAGCAACTCGGGGGGAATGATGATAGGGTAAGTGCCGGGGTATTGTACCCCTCCCCAGAGGCGCGTGCCTTCATAAGCAGGGTTCCCGATGATTTTCAGAATGGCCCGCGATCCCCAGCCGATGCCGCTTTGCGTAGTGGGTACGCCCTCTTCGTTGAGTATGGTAGCCACCGCCGAACAAGAACGGTTTTCCACAAAGAGCGTGAAGATCAAGCGAGCCAGGTCTCCACGCACAGGGTCCTCCTCGTAGCCCGGCGGATCATCGCGCCACCGATACCCAATGGGCGACCGTCCGCCGATTGCCAGGCCGCGACTCAGTCGGTCATGCTGCGACCGGCGGACGCGCTTGGACAGTTTGCGCACCTCGTAGCGGGACAGGCCAGCCTCGAAGGTGGAGAACATTTCGCGCTCGTCCGAATCGATGGTATGGTGCGGATCATCATCGTAATCGACCATGATGATGCCATAGGAGGACAGGTGGCGCTGAATGGGGATGATCTCTAGGGGGTCGCGGGAGGCGCGGGACTGCTCCTCGCACCATACCAGGTCAAACCTATCGCGCTTGGAGTCGGAGAGCATCCGCATGATGCCCTCCCGGTCCTCCAGCTTGACGTGAGTGGCGGAGGTAGCGAGGTCATCATACTCGCCCACCGGCTTGAGGTTATACCGCTGGCAGTATTCGGCGAACAGGGATCGTTGCCGCTCTGGACTGTCCTCCTGTTTGGCGGTGGACATCCTGATTAGGGCGACGACGCGCAATTGTCTCTCTGGCACTGTGGGCCTCTGTGTGGCTCTGGTTTTGATCGACGACGGAATGGACGCGGGCGGACTGGCGGGCGCTCCTGTGGGAACGTCGTGGCGGGAACACAGATTACATGAACTGACCGCACTTGTCACAATGGGTGCGTCCGTTTCTGTCTACATCTCCGGTGATGTGCTTGCCACCGTGTGGGCAGTTGCCGGTTGTTGGGGAGGTATAATTAGGCTGTACCGCCGGAGGAGGAACCAGGGATAGAGCTTGAGAGCGGGTGAGGACGCCGCTGCCCCGTGGGCCTAAGCGTCTGGCCCGCGAACTCATTATAACAAGCTCGCGGGACAT
>Ga0172381_10008131_pt1 | contig 10293 bp, 10 predicted proteins | sample Leawel6488metaG_FD_119754 | JGI IMG/M metagenome (GOLD analysis project Ga0172381, IMG submission 119754) | Leachate microbial communities from a municipal landfill in Southern Ontario, Canada - Leachate well 64-88 metaG | ecosystem: Engineered > Solid waste > Landfill > Unclassified | place... | reverse complement strand
GTCAACGACAAAATGGAAAAATACCAAGATTATTCCTGGCCCTTCCTTAAAATTGCCGATTACTTAAATTCCGCTGATCTGACCATAATAAATCTAGAATCGCCTTTCGCTGAAGCAAAAAGTTACTTTGTCCCCACCGGTTCTTTTATGTTTAAGGCCAATCCCGCCGCGATTGCCGGTTTAACCATATCCGGTGTCGACTTGATTACACTCGCCAACAACCACTCCCTCAACCAAGGCGCCGACGGAATAAATGAAACTCAAAAAATATTAACTGAAGCCGGAATAAAGGCGATTGGCGCCGGAGAAAACGAAGCGGCGGCGCATAATCCGGCTATTTTCACCGTTAACGAGAAAAGGTTCGGATTTCTGTCCTATGCCTACCCGGAGGATAATTCAGTGGCCGCAGCTGATCGCACCGGCATAGCTGGCATGGATATTGATAAAATGGCGGAAGATATTACGAAATTAAAAACAGAAGCCGACGTTATTGTTATTCTCATGCATGCCGGAGAAGAATATACGACAAAACCGAATAAACAACAGATTGCTTTTGCCCATGCGGCTATAGATAGCGGCGCCGACTTAGTTATCGGCCACCATCCGCATTGGCCGCAAATCTGGGAATATTATCAAGATAAACCGATTATCTATTCCCTCGGGAACCTTATTTTTGACCAAATGTGGTCAAAGGAAACCAGTCTGGGCCTAACCGTGGAATTAAGCTGGGATAGCGGCTGGCAAGAAATAAAATTCGTTCCCATAAAAATCCGCGATTACGGACAAGCGGAAATATTGGAAGACGGATCGGAAAAAGACGCGCTCTTTAAGAATCTGGGTATTCCGGCGGATGGAAAAATAAAATCCGCGCCGCAATCTTGATTTAAATCGCAAAAACATTTAGGATTATTAAGATGACTAAACAAAAAAACCCTATAATCTTAGCCATAGAATCAAGTTGCGATGAAAGCGCCGCTTCTATAATCCAAGCCGATGAAAAAACCGGCCGTCTTCAGGTGCTGTCCAGCATAATTTCTTCCCAAATTGAAATCCATAAAAAATATGGCGGCGTCGTACCGGAAATTGCCGCGCGCGAACATGTTTTAAATATCCTGCCGGTAATTAACGAGGCCCTGCTTCAAGCTAAAGTTACTGCGGATAGTTTGACGGCTATCGCCATTACCAAAGGGCCGGGATTAATAACTTCCCTGATTGCCGGAGCGGAAACTGCCCGGACATTAGCTTTCGCCTGGAAGAAGCCGCTTATCGAAGTCAACCATGTCGCCGGGCATATCTACGCAAATTTCATCAACCCCGCGACGCCGATTAAATTTCCGGCGGTAATCTTGACTGTTTCCGGCGGACACACGACTCTGTTATCCATGGAAAAATCAGGAAAAATAAAAATAATCGGCGAGACTCGCGATGATGCCGCCGGCGAAGCTTACGATAAAGCGGCTAAAATGATGGGGCTCGGCTACCCGGGCGGCCCGATTGTGGCCGGCTTAGCTGAAAAATACGGCGATAAACCAACCAAAATAAAATTACCGCGGCCGATGCTTAATTCCCCTGATTTTGATTTTTCTTTTTCAGGACTGAAGACAGCCCTGCTTTATGAATTAAAAAAAGATGCCGGCTGGAAAAAACGCATCCCGGAATATTGCCGTGAATACCAACAAGCGATAATTGATATCCTTATTCATAAAACGCTGAAAGCGGCGCTAAAATTCCAAGCCAAAACCGTAATGCTAGCCGGCGGGGTAAGCGCCAATAATGAATTACGAGCTCAGATGGCCGAGGCGGTTAAAGTTAAGCTTCCGGAGGTTAATTTCCTGATACCGGCTAAAGAATATACTACTGACAATGCCGCCATGATCGCCACGGCCGCTTTCTATAAATTAAAAAAGAAAGAAATAATCAGTTTTAAGCAGCTGCGCGTCGACGCCAGTTTAGGATTAAAATAAAACTGTTTACAACTGATAAAAGATAGGCTAAAATTCAAATATTAAACTGAACGGCTTGGTGGCGAAGTGGTCTAACGCTGCAGTTTGCAAAACTGCCATTCGTGGGTTCGACTCCCACCCAAGCCTCATTAAACAATATCTTAATTCAAGATATTGTTTTTTTTATTAACAAATAAAACAACAAAAACTGTGGATAACTTGTGTTTTTTGTGTATAAAATATAATTTTAAGTCTAGTCTATTGTGGACTTAAAATCTTAAAAAAATCTTAAAATAACTTTAATTTATCTAATATTAAATAAATATATAATATACCTTGATTTAAGTCCACTATATTTGACCCTTATATTTTAAAGTGCTATAATATAGATAAGTTCATTAACTAGTCATTATCTTTAAGCCAACGCTAACGTGGCTAAAAATAACCAAGCAAATTACTCGTGCTAATCAAAACAATAAAATTTGATAAAAATCAAAAAGAAATTTTTACTAAATCTTATTAAAATTAGCAAAAATAATCAAAATAAAATTTAGTTTGCTGATGACTGGTAATAAACAGTACTTTAAAGTTAGCAAAAGTATAGCTAAATCCTCGATCAAAAAAATCCTAAAAAAAGGATTATAAAATTGGGGATAGAGCTCATCTACGGCCCAGTATTTATATATCCTTTATTTTTTATAAAGAGCGGCCCATGATGGGCTCTTTTTGTTTTGAAAAATAAGCTCATTTGGCAAAATCAAAAATTATCGCTATACTCGGAACATATATAACTATTATGGCTCTATCAATCGGAATCGTCGGCCTGCCGAACGTCGGCAAATCGACTTTATTCAATATCTTAACTAAAAAAGGCGTGGAAGCGGCCAATTACCCCTTCTGCACCATTGATCCTAACGTCGGAGTTGTCAAAGTCCCTGATTTTCGTTTGGATAAACTCGCCGCCGTCTCCAAACCGGCCAAAATCATCCCGACCACAATTGAATTCGTCGATATCGCCGGCCTGGTCGCCGGTGCTTCCCAGGGCGAAGGTTTGGGTAACCAATTTTTAGCTCATATTAGAGAATGCGATGCTATTTGTGAAGTTGTCCGTGATTTTAAGGACGAAAATGTTATTCATGTTGAAGGCCGAGTCAATCCCGCCGCTGATAAAGAAACAATAAACACTGAGCTAATATTAGCTGATTTAGGAACTATTGAAAAACGCTTGGATAAAAGCCGCCGCGAAGCCAAAAGCGGCGATAAAGAGATTATCGCTAATACTAAAATTCTGGAAAGGGTATTTGAACACTTAGCCGCCGGCAAAGCCGCTCGAGAATTAACTTTTGACGAGGAAGAAATGATCTTCGTTAAAACTTTAAATCTTTTGACAATCAAGCCGATGATCTACCTGCTTAATATCGACGAAGGCCATTCCGGCGATGTTCTCCCGGGGACGAAAGAGGCGGTTATTAAGGTTAATGTTAAACTGGAAGAAGAAATAGCCAATCTCCCCGAAGAAGACCAGGCGGAATATATCAAAGAACTGGGGTTAGAACAAAGCGGCTTGGACAAGCTTATTCAAAGCGCCTATAAAACTCTGGGGTTGGAAACATTTTTTACCACCGGAGCCGACGAAACCCGGGCTTGGACCATTAAAGCTGGAACAAAAGCGCCGCAAGCCGCCGGCGTTATCCATACTGATTTTATTAAAGGCTTTATTCGAGCAGAAGTGATTAATTGGGAAAAATTCGTGGAATGCGGGAGTGAAGCTAAAGCCAAAGAACTCGGCCTAATCAGAACCGAAGGCAAAGACTATATCTTTCAAGACGGCGATGTCGCCAATTTCTTGGTTAATAGGTAATATTAGCAAAAATATATTTCAAAAAGAGCTTTTTTAGCTCTTTTTTTTGCTAAATAGCACTTAAAATATTGACTATTTTTGAATAATATTGTAATATAGAGAGTCAAATAAAGTTCATTAAAAATAAACAGAGTATAAACCAAAAAAACGAGAAATAATGAAAAATCCGTATTTATTAATTATGATTCTTGCTTTGTTGGCTAGTTGCGCCCCACAAAGTGTAGTGACGACAAGTCCATCGCAACAAATGATTGACGCCTATTTCCAATTCCAAAATAAGGAAATTGAAAAAATTAACATGGGTGATATAGCCCAGATCAACTTAATCTTAACCAATTTTCGGACGTATGTTGCTCAAAAAGGTAATAGCCGTTTGGCGATAATGACCGAAGAGGCTAAAGAGGCACGCCAAGAAAATCCTACGGATTACGTATATCAAGCCGTTCTGGATGAATATTCCACAATCATTATCTCAAAATCAGAGCCGGATAACGCCTATAATTTCATCCAGATGCGCGATGATGACCTTACCGTCAAATATCCAGTATACCAAACCATGATCAAGTTTTATGATCGTGGCTTAATCGAGATAACCACTGGATATGACGTTAAAAAATTAAACAAATCCGGACAATGGATCTACATCCTGGTAGACACTAAAACTGGTGGAATAATAAAATACCAGAAGAAGGAAATTGACTTTGAGCCAAAAAAATTTGAGCTCAAAAAAACCGGGGAATTAACAATAACCCCGGAAGATTTTACCCTGAAACAGCTTCTAGCTGAAGCCGTCCCCGAATTTTATTCAGTTCTGGAATCATTAGAAGATGTCCAGAGCACAATAAATGGCAACGTTGCCAAAAAAAAATAACTATAGAAGGGCTCCAACATGGAACCCTTTTTTATTTAGCAAATTTGAAATTCAATTTAAATCTTTTCCAGGACCACAATCTCGCGATAAACTTTCTGGCCGGGACGACCGTAAATTATCGTTTCGCGATTAGGTTTTTTTATAAATTCGCTGGCCGCCAGCGATTCCGGAACCATATTAATAAGCTTGAAACCGGAATAATCCGGCGTCATCGGGCGCTGTCCGTAAAACATCGGCCAAATCATAACCACGCGGGAGCCGTTCTTTAATACTTTGCGGAATTCTTTTAAGGCCGCAGAATAAAGCTCTTCTAAATTACTAATAACCGTCTTAAAAGCGATCATCCCCCGTTGCGGGCCGAGATACGGCTCGGTAATAATCGCCTCTACGGAATCATTCTTGATAAACTTCGATAAATCCACGGCATTTTTAACAAATAATTTTAATTTTACATCTTCTATTTTATAGAGCTCTTTGGTCCAATTAATATTCCGGCGAGTATCTTCCACAGCCTTAGCGGAAATATCGGAACCGAATAAATGCTTATAGCCCATAAGAACCGCCTCGCTTAAAACCGTGCCCGATCCGCAAAAAGGGTCGACAATCACCGCCTCAAGGCTGGTAACCTGCGCTAAATTGATCATTATTTGCGCCAGCTTCGGCGGCAGCATTCCCGACATATCGTCGCGCGCCGGCCGGCCGAAGTCCCGCAGAGATAAATCTTTAAAAGGCTGGACAGCTAAAGTCGCTCCGATAACAATATTATCGCCGACGCCAGCTAAAACTATTTCCACGCCATTTTTTAAAAGCTTATTCTGGGCGACCACGACGCTGGATAAAGTCTTCTCGCGGCTGATGACGAATCGGGAACTGATTTTTTCTTCACTAAAATATTTCTTGAGCTTCAAGCCTAAATCCTTTTTATTGAACGCTCTTTTGCCATAATCGGAAAAACCGAAATTAAATTTACTGCCTGTGCCCGCTGTCTGGCGCGCAGTAGCTATATTCCTGATTTTTTCTTCCAAATTTTTATCGTCTCCTGATTTTATTTCCGCTTCAACCTGACCGATTTTTATTATACCGCCCAAACGTTTAATTAAATTTTCGGCATTGATTTCCCGGGGCGAATCAACGACTAAAAAATCCGCGGCCAATAAACGCGGCTCATTAAAATCCAAAACCGCCGCTAATTCCGCGACGGATAACGCCGTATTTGTACCGAGGACAAAAAAATATTTCATAATATAACAATATAATAGTTTTAAGAATAAGTATAGCGGCCGCGCGCCTGCCGCGCCCCTTGTAATTTACTGAACTTTATGATAAATTAACAGCATCAAGTTAATATTTACTAATATCTTTCCCATGTTTCAGCCTCTGTGCTGAGATAATTCCGCTAATAATAGCCGAATTAAAGGTATTCTTCTTAACCCAAGTTAAAAAAGAATACTTGGGATTTTGTTTAATTAAGGACATAAAGAGATTTTTTAGAAAAAATTTAAATAATCTTCAGTGCCCGCAGACTAAAATAAGTATGTCAAAGACCAAAACAACTGGAATGACCCATTACGAGGTCCTCTTCATTATCCCGAACAGATTTACGGATGATGAAGCTAAAACTGTCAGCGCTAATGTGGAAAAAATTATCGCTGATGGCGGCGGAAACGTTACCCTGCGAGAATATTGGGGTAAGAAGCGTCTCGCTTATGAAATAAAACATAATGCCTTTGGGTATTACAGTTTATTTGAATTTGATCTAGAAGGGAAAAATCTAGCTAAAATCGATACCGCGCTTCGCTTGTCAACCGATGTCTTACGCCACCAGGTGGTCGTCAAGAAGATGAAGTCGGAAGAAGCGCTCGCCAAGGAAGCTAAAATCCGGGCGAAAATCGAATCTAAAAAAGTAGCTAACGGCAAGAAGCAGGAAGAAAAAACAAAAATTTCATCTCAATCTTCAGCCGCTTCCAAGACCAGCAGCAAAGACGATAAGAGAGTGGACCTGAAAGATTTGGACGAAAAATTAGAAGGCATCTTAAATGCCAAGGATTTAATTTAATAATTTAGTCCTTTTGGGACTAGTCCAAAAATATGAACTTAAACAAAGCCATGATTATCGGAAATTTGACCAGAGATCCGGAATTGCGGAATACCCCTTCCGGCCAGAGCGTTGCTTCCTTTTCGGTGGCCACTAATTTAGTGTGGACCGACCAAAGCGGCCAGCAGCAAAAGAAAACCGAATTTCACAATGTAATTGCTTGGCGGAAACTGGCGGAAATATGCTCAAAATATCTTCATAAAGGTTCTAAGGTCTTTATCGAAGGACGCCTGCAGACTACTGATTGGACCGGACAGGATGGCGTCAAGCGCTATCGCACGGAAATTGTCGCAGAAAATATGATTATGCTTGACTCAAAAGGCGGAACAACCGAAGGAAACTTCAGTGCTCCGCGAGCTAACGGCGCCGCCAGCGAACCGGTCATCGAAATACCGGAAGAACCGCTGGATGACGAGGAAATCCGCGTCGAAAATATTCCCTTCTAAATAAAATAATAAAATTATGACAAACAAGAAAACCAAAGAATGCTACTTCTGCGTTAATAACCTGGAAGTTGACTATAAAGACACACGCACTCTGCGCAAATTCGTCAATTTCTACATGAAAATATTACCGGGCTCCCGGACGGGCGTCTGCGCTTGGCATCAAAGAAAATTATCCGAAGCTATCAAGCGCTCCCGCGTTATGGCTCTTCTCTCAGCCACTCATAAATAATTAAGTCTACATTTATGTTGAATTTTAACGAAATTAAGACTGGACGCGTCATTAAAGTCAACAGCGAACCGTTTATAATCATCAAGACCGATCATCATAAAATGGGCCGCGGCGGCGCCGTCTTAAAGATAAAATGCCGCAACTTGATTAATGGCAATATTTTGGAAAGAACTTACCAAGGCGCGGAAAAAGCGGAAGAAGCGGAAACGGAAACAAAAAAAGCCAACTTCATGTATAAAGATAAAGATGAGGCTTATTTTATGGATAACACCAGCTTTGAACAATTCAATCTCCCGTTGGAAGAAATCGGCGAGCCGGCCCAATTCTTGAAAGAGGGCGTCGATGTCGATGTTCTGTATTTTGAGAGCCGCCCAGTTTCTATCAGCCTGCCGATTAAGATGGATTTCAAAGTCGTCAGCGCTCCTCCCGGAGTGAAAGGCAATTCCGCCGGCAACGTCAACAAACAAGTCGAGCTGGAAACCGGCGCCAAAATTAATGTCCCGATGTTCATTAACGAAGGCGATATTATCAGAATCAATACCGATACTGGAGAATATGTGGAACGAGCTTAAAAAATAAATTTAGCGCAAAAAAATCGCTACCTTATCGGCAGCGATTTTTTGTAATAAAAAACAATGTCATGCAATATTTTTTATTTAATGTCAATACTTTATAAATATATCTATTAGTGATATAATAATATTTAGCTAATTATAAACAAATATGACCCTAGCGCTAATTATTTTAACTGCTCTTTTCATAACTCTGGCTTTGTTCCGGCTTGATTGGGCAGTTTTAACGATTATCGCCGCTCTCCCGGCCTATTTGATCCGTTTTAATATCCTCGGACTGCCTTTAACATTCCTGGAAGTAATGATACTAATTGTTTTCAGCATATGGTTCTTAAAGTATTTCGCGCCGAATATAAAAAACTTATTCAGAAATAAGGATGCTCGGGTGAATTACCCTTATTCGCTAGAAATTATTCTTGTCTTGATAATTTCTCTAATCGCAGTCGGTACGGCCGGCTGGAGCGCCAGCGCTTTAGGAATTTGGAAAGCCTATTTTTTCGAGCCGTTGCTGCTTTTTATTCTCCTCTTTAATATTTTTAAAACCAAGCAAGATTGGCTAAAAATATTCTGGGCTTTAGCCATATCAGTCGCCGCCGTTTCTCTCTTCGCTATTTTCCAGCAAGCTACCGGATTGTTTATTTCTAATCCTTTCTGGGCGGCCGAAGCGACGCGACGCGTCGTCTCCTTTTTTGGTTATCCTAATGCCGTCGGTTTATATCTCGCTCCCTTGATAATAATTATGAGCGGCTGGCTAGCTTCTCTGAACTGGCAAGACGGGATATTATTCCACGATAAAATAAAAAAAATATTTCTTATCCTGACTATTATTGTTTCCCTTTTTGCCGTCTATTTTGCGAAATCCGAAGGCGCTCTAGTCGGCTTGGTCGCCGGCTTCTTTATCTTCTGCCTATTCGCCGGGAAAAAATCACGGCTCGCTGCCTTAGGACTAGCGATTGTTTTTAGCGCGGGAATATATTTTTATACTCCGGCCAGAAACCTTATTATCCAAAAAGCGACTTTAAGCGATTTATCGGGAAGCATCAGGAAACAGCAATGGAAAGAAACTTTAAAGATGCTTAATGATTCACGCCTAATAAGCGGCGCCGGATTAAGCGGCTACCAAACAGCGGTGGCGCCTTATCACCAAGAAGGCCTTTTCTACAACAACGATAATCTGCCTGATTTCGACGCCCAGCTACGCGCGAGCGCCGAAATGCGCGCTAAATATTGGCAACCGGTAGAAATTTATCTTTACCCGCATAATATCTTTCTGAACTTCTGGAGCGAGCTCGGCCTAATCGGGGCCTTGCTTTTTGCCTGGATAATTATAAAATATTTGATTATCTCTATAAAACTAGGCGGCGAATTGACACAAACAAAAAATACGGATAAATATCTGGCCTACGGATTAACGACGGCGATGATAGCGATCGTCGTCCACGGATTAGTCGATGTCCCCTATTTTAAAAATGACTTGTCGGTTATGTTTTGGATAATTATCGCCCTGGGAGCGGCTTTAAATTTAAATTACCGGACAAATAAAAAATAATATGAAAATGATTCTGCAAAAAGCTATCGCCACCAGCGGCTATTGTTCCCGCCGCAAAGCCGATGAACTAATCCGTGCTGGATTTGTTCGAGTTAACGGCGAAATGGCGACTATCGGCGACCAAGCCGACCCGGAGAGAGATAACATCACTATCAAAGGCAAGAGCCTGCCCGGTCCGGAAAAAAAAATCTACATCAAGCTCAATAAGCCTCTCGGCTATACGTGTACCAATAAAAGCTTCAAGGACGAAAAAAATATTTTTGATCTCGTGGATATTCCCGAGCGCTTATTCGCGGTCGGGCGCCTGGATAAAGACAGTCACGGGCTGGTCTTGTTAACTAACGACGGCGACTTGGCGCAGCGCTTAGCGCATCCCCGCTTCCAGCACGAGAAGATGTATGAGGTTAAAGTCCGGGAAGAAGTAAAGAACCCGCAGGCGGTAATGACTAAGCTGATGAAAGGAATTGATATCGGCGAAGGCGACGGCACGGCCCGGATAAAAAGCGTCAAATATTTACAAGATCGTATTTTTATAATAACCTTAACGGAAGGAAAGAAACGGCAGATTAGGCGGATGTTTGATTGGCTCGGCCTCAGGGTTATCGACCTGGAAAGAATCGGTTTGGCCGGATTGGGTATCGGCATATTGAAAGACGGAGCCTGGGTTTATTTAAGTAAAGAAGAAATTGAAAAATTGAAACGATTAACCGAGAAGGACGAGAAGCCG
>Ga0172381_10008130_pt1 | contig 10295 bp, 11 predicted proteins | sample Leawel6488metaG_FD_119754 | JGI IMG/M metagenome (GOLD analysis project Ga0172381, IMG submission 119754) | Leachate microbial communities from a municipal landfill in Southern Ontario, Canada - Leachate well 64-88 metaG | ecosystem: Engineered > Solid waste > Landfill > Unclassified | place... | reverse complement strand
ATTTTATAATAATTGGTGCAACAATTAATTTAATTCTTAATATTTGTCAAACCCTTCTTTTAAAATAGGAATATAGACATCTATTTCATCTTGTCCGGATATTTCATTGAATAATGGTCCTGCAAAATATATTTTCATTATATTTATTACAATATAAAAAAATAATAAAAAATAATTTTAAAACCTCATCACATGAGGATTCTGAACGTGTTTAACACATAAACTCAAATTAGTTGAACGCTTTAAGTTAGAAATATTAAATATTTATAAAGTCTTTTCAAATATTTTTTTTAAACTTTTAGTTTGTGTTTGTTATACATAATATAAATATTATATTTATAAGATTGTTTAATAAAATTAAAAACCCCATTAAAAAATTAATGAGGAAATTTAGCTTTGTCTCGACAGTCAATATTAAATACTTCAAGACCATTTTCTTCGGAGTAAGAAACGACCCTCCTGTAGTGATCATGCTTATTGCTGACAACTTTTTTTCCGAAATCAAGTATTGCCGCATATGCTAAAGTAGTTTTACAGGGATCGCCGCTTTCCTTTTTTTCTTTGACGCAGGCGGTAGTTAGTTTTTCGTCTAGCCCTACAGAGTCAGAGTGCAAGTCAAGTCGAAAGGAGAAAACTTCTATAGCGTCAATGATAAAAAACCTTTCATCCTTTTCTTTTTCTTCTTCAGGAATGAGATGTATTTTTCCATCCACAGTAACTATATCCGCTCTCTCTGGTATTTTTCCCTTGAATTCAGGAGAAACAAAAACTTTCAACAGTGTTTCAATTCTATTGCAAATAACAATGACATCTTTTCCATCCTCTTTTCTTAACTTTCCTCTTCTTACTTTTACTTTCAACGTAATCACCTTCTCAAATATCCAACCTTAAGATAGAATAAAAAGTGATTTTTGTCAATAAAAAATAAAACTAATATTAAAAGCGAAGAGATTATATACTCTTATAATTTATTGCGTAAATCTTCCTAGTTTAGTATTTTAAATTAGAAATAGTTATCTGCTGCTTCTAATAAAATCGTTGATTAAATTACGAATTTTTATTAAAGTTGATTCTTCACTTAGATTATGGTCACTTTTTTCAATTTCTATAAAAGAAACTTTTTTTATTTTTTCAACTAGTAATTTTTGATGTTTTATCGGAATTATATTATCATCTTTAGATGAAATAAATAGAACTGGACATGTTATTTTTTCAGTATCTTTTAGTAAATCATGGTTTAAACTATCCTCCACAAAATCATATTTAGACTGCTTAATAACTCCTGGACTACTAGAGCTTTCCCACTCTCTTATTCCTTTTTCTTTCCAGTCATTAATAATGGATTTAATCATATCTGTTTCATTATGCAATTTACCAGAGATTAAAGGAGAAAATAAGATTATTTTCTTAACTTTTTCTTGGTTTTTAATTGTATAATTAGCCACACAATAACCTCCAGCACTATGTCCGACTAAACAGAACGGTTCTCTGTACCAATCTTGTTTACTCGCCCAAATTAAAACATCTTCCAAATCTTCACAATAACTTGTTAGTGTTCCGTCTTTCATTTCTCCTTCACTTTCACCAATACTTTTTGTTGCGTCAAATCTTATTGTAATAAATCCATTATCACTAAATATTTTTTCAGACAGATCTATTAATGGATGTTCTTTATAGCTTCCAAATCCATGCATTAAGAAAACTAAACTCTTTGCATCTTTAGGTTTGTTTATTAAAATTACAATATTTAAATTATATCTATTTTTAATAATTATTTTATTTATCATAATAACTTTTTGTTATTCTAATTATATTAAAAATATTGAATTTCTAATATTGGTAAAGCTTTTTCAAGCTTTTTTCTTATTCTATACCTCTCGTATATGCTTATTATGTTATATTTTCTTATATCTTTCAATAGAAACATCTTTAAAACCTTCTTTGTTCCAAAAATTTATTGCCTGCTTATTTGAAACTTCGACATTGATTTCTACAAAATTAATTCTACCCTCTTTTAACCATTTGAAACACTCTTTTATTAATTTATTGCCAATTCCTGTTCTTCTATATCCATCTTCAATAAAAACATCTGCTATTAATCCAGCCCTCTTGATTTTAAACATTTCTGGTCTATCAACTTTAAATACCAATAAATAGCCTATTATTTTATTATTCTCTTCTGCAATAAAAATACAACTATTTGAAGAGTAAATGTTTTTCTTTAAAGACTTGGTTAATACCTCTTTAACATCTTTACTAGTATCATAATATGGGTTTAGTTTTTTATGATAAATTACAGACTTATAAGACAACTCAACTATATCTTTTAGATCTTTTATTTTAGCTTTTCTTATTTTCATTTTTTTAATAAAAAACACCCAAATCAAAGGGTGTCTCCATCATAATTAATTATTAATAAATTACTCAATATTTTAATCATAAATTAATATATTTCAACGCGTCTCGCATAACGCTCAAATTGGCTGAGCACTTCAAGTTAGAAATATTAAATTTCTAATACCTGCAATGCTCTCTCAAACATTTTTATTTTTTCTTATTCTACGCTCTTCGTGCATGATTTTATTATAGCACAAAATAATTAAAACACTAACTATTATTTAATAATTTCTTCACATAAAAAAGAAGTGTGCCAAAAATCAAATGCACAATTTAAACCACACTCATAGTTCTGTTGTTCTAATTCAAAATATTCATTATAAAAATAAAATGTTTCAATCCATTCCCTACATTCATCTAGAGAATTATATTCATTGGGAGCACGTAAAAATTCTGCAGAATTATTTTCATTCAAAAAATAAATAGGTAGCCATTTATCTTCTCTATTTTTCATGAAAAAAAATACAAAAATAGACACTATGGCAAATATAAATAAAAATAAAAACAATTTTGATTTTAAAATACCCTTAATCCATTTTTTAAATTCATCTTTTCCATCTTTAAAAGAATAATGCTCATCCCACACGACTCCAATAAATATTATTGTTAACAATATACAAATAATTTCAAAAAATATTGACATTTTTATATTCTTTTATTTTTTATTATATAGAAAACAGATATTAAAAATAAAATCGAAGAAATGAAATCTAAAACAACCCAAACATCTTTATCTAAATAAAACGGTAAAATCGGATTAAATAATACTGCTATAATAATCATAACAACCATCAAAGAAACATTCTTAAATGCTTTAAACATTAAAGCAAAAATTATTGCAAATACTATTACAACTATTCTCAATACCTGATAATATCCATAATCTAAATCTCCAACAGCCATTAAAAGTATTATTGTTGGAATAAATAAATACCAATTTTTAAATATTTTCTTAATCATTTTTAATTTTTCTTATTCTACGCTCTTCGTGCGTGATTTCATTATAACAAAAATCTAAATTACTATGCCTAAGATTTTAACAAATAAACTATATTTTCTGCTAATTTAACCACCTCATTCACTCCTTTCTTATTTACTTTCTCCTGTGCGTTTTCAAAAATCACAGAAGGTTTACAATTAGAATCTATTTCGATTGCAGCACCTAATACTCCTTCACTTCCAAAACGTCTACTTTGTAATAAAAGCTTTTTACAGTATTCTTTTAACTCTTGATCTGGCAATATATCTTTTTCTAGTAAGTTATTTAATATATAAATTGATACAAAAATTAATTCTGTCATAGCATTCTTATTATCTGAAAAATCCATAAAATCCTCCACAAATAATAAGAACCCATTTAATGCAATGATACTTTTCTGTACTGATGTTAAATTATTATTAACTTTTCTACCTTCATCTAAACAATAAGGACATGGTTTATCAGCCAATAAGATTCCCCTCTTGCAATATTCACAGAATATCTTTAATTTATCATTAACCTCCCTTGCCTTAATAACTGCATCGGGATTATTTAAACATAATTCTGATATTTCAAATAATGGAATATATTGTTTAAAATTTAAAGGATTTTCTAGAATATCATTTATTAAATTTTTAAGCTCTGGAATAATATTTTCTGGATTTTTACCGCCCTTAATCATCTTTGAAACTGTTAATAATGAATCCATTTTCATATGTTCACTTGAAAGAAATTGAGCTATAATAACTTCCTTTTTTGTTTTTGGAAAATTACAACAGAACGGACATGGAGTTGATGAATAATTTATTAATCTTCCGCAAAACTGACATACATAAATAATAGTAAAATTACCAACTTGCTTTTTCAATGTTTTATCTTGAATATCTTTTTGCTCTCGCAATGCCTCCACAAATAATTTTTGAAATTTCTTTTTCTTCTTTTCATCCTCCAACTCTTTATTATTAAATCTTTTTATAAAAGAATGTATATATTTATATTCGAGCACCCAATTAGGAAATGCGTCTGCAAATTCATTTAAAAATCCTATAAGAATTTCATTATTAGAAGATTCTTGTTCGTATTCTTCTAGTTTTAATTTTTTTAAAATAAATTCTAAATCTTGTTGAATATCTACATTATAAGGCTTACTTTGTTTAGATATTTTAACCAATAAATCTTGCAATAATCTATGTGATTCTGGATATTTTTCAAATAAAATATCTGATTTTCTAAAATCGGTTACCCCTTTCCTCGTATATAAAAATGGTCCTTTATGTTTATCATTCCAGCCAATAAAAGGTAATAAAACTATTAAACTTAATAATCCCCACCATTTCAAAAAATACACACATATAGTAAATATAATAATAGCAATTATTGTTTTTGTATCTGTTATCATATTTTTTATGTTTAATAAATCATTCTAATTTAAATAAATAATAAAAAAACTAAAATTATTATAAAAATAATTGAAATCAAACCAATCCAAGACTCTTTTGCCGTTAATCCATCAAACATCCACTTAGAAATAAAATAGATTATCGCCCAGATAGCCATACAAATAATAAAGCCTAATTGCCAAATATTTAAAACAACTATAAACACAATAAAACTTAATATTAATGCAAACCAGTTAATCTTCTTTTTGTGTTCTATACTTTTTTCCATACATTGTAAATAAAAACACCCAAATCAAAAGGTGTCTCCATCATAATTAACTATTAATAAATTACTCAATATTTTAATCATAAATTAATGTAATTTCTACGCGTCTCGTGCATACGCTCAACTTGGCTGTGGGACTAGGATTCGAACCTAGATTAATGGAGTCAAAGTCCATCGTCCTACCATTAGACGATCCCACAATATTTATATTCCTATGGACTCAATTATTGCTAACTCAAGAGGAAGTTGCTGTATTGATGCATATTTACTCTTATTCTCAGCTTCTAAAAGAAGTTCAATAGTCTTTTTTAAGTTTCCTTCATCAAATCTCTGTGCTTGGTCTTGCGCATTATCAATTGATTCTTTTGTTTCCCCAGGCATTACTGAAGTAATTAGACTTGAATCAATCTTAAGGATAATCAATTTTCTCAAATAGTCAATAAGGGAAGCTATTAATTCAGAAATATCAATTCCCTTTTCAATCTGTTCTCCTAGGAACTTCAAAGCACTTGCCTTGTCTTTCTTAATTAAAGATTCAACTAACTCAATAATAATACTATTTTTAACTAAACCTAAAAGAACTTCAATATCTTCTTCCTTTATTTTTGTATCAGGCAAGAAGTTAAGAACTTGGTTTAATATCCCCTCAGCATCTCTCATTGATCCTTCTGATGCAGAAGCAATCATTCTTAAGGCTTCTTTTTCTACTTCCACCTTTTCTTTCTTACATATTAAAGAAAGTTTTTCAATAACTTCCTTATGAGAAAGCTTATGAAAATCAAATCTCTGACATCTTGAAGCAATAGTCGGTATCATTTTATGAGCCTCAGTTGTAGCTAGTATAAAGATGGCATATGCAGGTGGCTCCTCTAATATCTTTAAAAGTGCATTTGCTGCATCTTTTGAAAGTTGATGGGCTTCATCTAATATTAATACTTTGTATTTTAAGAAATTAGGTGCAAATCTGATACTTTCTCTAATGCTTCTTATTTCATCTATGCCTCTATTTGAAGCAGCATCTATTTCAATAATGTCCACTGCTCTACCTTCATTTATTTCCAAACAAGATGAACATTTATTGCAAGGTTCTGCTCCATTTGGGTTTTGACAGTTTATTGCTTTAGCAAAAAGTCTTGCTAGGGTGGTTTTACCTGTTCCTCTGTGTCCAGAAAAAAGATATGCATGAGATATCATCCCTGATTTTATCTCATTCGTTATGGTTTTTACCACATGCTCTTGACCTATGAAGTCCTTGAAACTAGATGGTCTGTATTTTCTATAAAGCACTAAGTTTGTCATGAGATTATTGTATGATAAATTTTATTAAAAATCAAATTAAAAAGGCATCGAAGATGCTTTATTATTTTATATATAAGCAACTAAGATGCCTTTTACTCCTGTTCGGAGGTTTGGATATGTCAATAAACGAAGCACTCGAAAACAATTTTTTTTATTGTTATCACCTGATCCCCATTTTTTTTCAATCCACTATTCTTTTTTGAGATTGATCATGAAAGAACCATACACATATCCTTCAATTTTTTGCTATAGCAAAGAATATCATTAGGATACCGTTAGATTATATAATAAATAGGATTTTGTCAATAGAAAAAGACGATCATTGATATCTATTTATTGTTTTGATATCTCACGTCTTTTAAAAGGGGGCGAAAATATGAACTACCGGGACTATGCATATTCTTTAATTTCGTCGCTCGTTTTTACAGGAGGTAAAAAAATGGCTTTTGCACCAGCTTTTATTCTATTCTAAAAGGAGCCGTACTATCCTTCACTTCACTTTTCCGCAGTTAAAAAGAAAGATCAGGACACCTATATAGTAAATAATAATAGCTATTTTGTCAACAAGTATTGACAATTAATTCTGTTTTGATAGAATAATATTAATGAATAAAATAACAACCAATCAAATCTGTTGTTGCTGTTGCCCCCCTATAGACTAGGAGATTGGTTTTCTTTATCTTGTAATATTTCTAATCTCTTAGGCTTAAGAGATTTTTTAATAAATAATTAATTAAAATGAAAACAATTTTAGAACATATCGGCAACACTCCTCTTGTTAAAGTTGAAGAGGAAAATGATTCCACTATTTTTGCCAAAATGGAAGGATTCAATCCTGGTGGATCAATAAAAGACAGAATTGCCTTAAATATGATTAACGAGGCTGAAAAAGCGGGTATTATAAAGAAAGGAGATACTTTAATTGAACCAACAAGTGGAAACACGGGTATTGGTTTAGCAATGGTGGGAGCAATGAAAGGATACAAAGTTAAGGTTATTGTTCCTGAGACAACGAGTATTGAGAAAATTAAAATGATTAAAGCATTTGGTGGCGAAGCGATATTGATTGAAAGTACGAGATATAAGAAGTTTGCTATTGAAGATGCTAAAGAACTGGCTAAAAATGGACAAGGATTCTTCTTTTTGAATCAATATGAGAATATGAATAATCCATATGCTCATTATGATGGCACAGCTGAGGAAATTATTAATCAAATGGAAGGTAAAAACATAGATTACTTTGTTGCAGGAATGGGAACAGGAGGAACTATAACGGGAATAGGTAAAAAACTAAAAGAAAAGTATCCTTCAATAAAAATAATTGGAGTCCAGCCAGTTCAGAATCAAATTATTGAAGGTTTAAGATCGTTAAAAGATGGTTTTGTTCCTCCAATTATAGACTTTGACTTAATTGATGAGATATATGATTTAGAGTCAGAAAAAGCATTAAAAGAGAAAGAGGAACTTTCTTTAAAAGGAATTCTTGTTGGTCCTAGTTCAGGAGCGGCTATGTATGTTTCTCGAGAAATATGTAAGAATAACAAAGGAGTGAATATTATAACTATTTTCCCTGATCGAGGGGAAAGATACATTTAACAATATGAAAATATATAATAGTTTAACAAAAAAGAAAGAAGAATTAAAAACAATTAAGGAAAAAGAAGTTAAGATGTATGGTTGTGGACCAACTGTTTACTGGTTTGCCCATATTGGCAACTTAAGAACATATATTTTTGAAGATATTCTTAAAAGAGTTCTAATGTATAATGGATATAGCGTTAAGCATATAATGAACATTACTGACGTTGGACACTTAACTTCAGATTCTGATTCAGGAGAAGATAAATTAGAAAAAGGTGCAAAGAAAGAAAGAAAGAGTGTTTGGGAGATTGCTGAATTCTATACAGATTTCTTTAAGAAAGATTTAGAGCTTTTAAATATTATTAAGCCAACCAAATGGATAAAGGCCACTGATACAATTGCTGACCAAATTGATTTAATTAAAAAACTTGAAGAAAAAGGATTCACCTACACCATATCTGATGGAGTATATTTTGATACTTCTAAATTAGAGAAATATGGAAGACTATGGGGCGAAAGTGAAAGAAAGGAGATGAAAGGAAGAATTGAAGAAGTAAAAGAGAAAAGAAGTCAAAGTGATTTTGCTTTATGGAAGTTTAGTCCAAAAGATGAGAAAAGACAGATGGAATGGGATTCACCTTGGGGGGTTGGCTTCCCTGGTTGGCATACTGAGTGCGTGGTTATGAGTATTAAAGAATTAGGAATACCTTTTGATATTCATTGTGGTGGAATAGATCATGTCTTCATACATCACACTAACGAAATTGCTCAAGCAGAAGCTGCCTATGATAAGCCATTGGCAAACTATTGGTTACATGGAGAGTTCCTTAACTTAAAGGATTCAAAGATGAGTAAGTCTTCTGGAACAATTATTACTCTTAATACACTAAAACAAAAAGGGTTTTCTCCTCTTGCTTACAGATATCTATGTTTAAATACACATTATCGTTCTAAGTTATCTTTTAGCGATGAAAGTATGGACTTTGCTGAGAACAGTTTGAATAAGCTTTACGAGAAAGCTTTTGAAACATTTAATAGTCCAAAGACAGAATATTCAGCAAAATATAGTGAATACATTGAAAGATTTAAGGAATATGTTGATGACGATTTAAATACACCTGGTGCATTAGCAATGACTTGGGATATGTTAAAAGATAAAGATTTATCAGATTTTGAAAAACACGAACTTTTAATTAATTTTGATGAGGTGTTTGGATTAAGAATTTCCTCAATTAAATCAGATGAAAGTGTTTTAGCCTCAAAATATATAATTAAAACATTTAAAGACGACTTGCCTTTTTGGACAAGCAACATCGAATCTCTTCCAAAAGAACTAAAAGAATTAATTGAAGAAAGAGAAGAAAGTAGAAAGAATAAAGACTGGGAAAAGTCCGATGAAGTTAGAGAAAAGATTGAAGGACTAGGATGGCAAATCGAAGACTCTGGAAATAAAACAATTATTAAGCAAAAATAATTAAGAACATTCTTTGTAAAACTGAAGAACTTGGTCAGCAACTTTATCCCAAGAGTATTTTTGTGCTTCTTTAAGTCCCCATTCCCCCATTTCTTCTCTTAATTTTTTATTAATTATTAGTTTCTCTAGCTTTAAGGCAAGTTCTTCTTCATCTCTTGGTTCAGCTAAAAACTCTTCACCTTTGGTTCCCTTAAGAAGTTCCTTGTATCCACTATTAGAGAACCCTACTACTGGCTTTTTGCATGCCATTGCCTCTAAAAGAACAATACCAAAGCTTTCTCCGAATATAGCGGGACTACAATATATATCACAAGTTGAAAAATATCGAGGAACTATTTTCCCAGTTTGTACTCCCTCCCAATGAATATCTTTTATCTTACGAGAGTATCTTTGACACTCTTCTTTTAAGGGTCCATCTCCAACAATAATCAATCTGATATTATCATGTTTTTTCTTTAGTTCTTTATAAGCTTTGAGAAGATATATTAATCCTTTTCTTTCTTCTAATCTTCCAAGGAATAATATATTTATCTTATCATCTTTAAACTTATTAAGTTTTTTAATAGAAGGATTAAATTCTTCCAAATTAATTCCGTTAGGAATTACTCTCTTTAAACCATTAAAGTCACTAAAAGAATCAAGATTAAAGGGTGCAACTCCAATAATACCTGAAACTTTCTTATTAATTTTTCCACTAATTCCATTCAACATATTTTTCATTACATGATTCTTTTCTATGTTAGCGTGGGAGGTTACTATATTTAAACTATCTGATTTTTCTAGTATTTGTAGGGCTGAGGGCGCAATAAAATTATGAAAATGAAGGACATCAAATTTTTCTCTTTCTAAGACCTTCCTTATTGCAAAAGGATTAAAGTTAAAAACAATGTCTCCCTGTGT
>Ga0172381_10008129_pt1 | contig 10295 bp, 13 predicted proteins | sample Leawel6488metaG_FD_119754 | JGI IMG/M metagenome (GOLD analysis project Ga0172381, IMG submission 119754) | Leachate microbial communities from a municipal landfill in Southern Ontario, Canada - Leachate well 64-88 metaG | ecosystem: Engineered > Solid waste > Landfill > Unclassified | place... | reverse complement strand
TTTAAAGATTTTGGTTCTGATAACTCTTGGAGAAGAGAGATTGAGATAAAATGATACTTGTTATTAATATTTGTAAAGAAGATTTCCATTCTCTTGAATTTGTAAAACCAATTGAAGAAATTTTGAAAGAGAATGGATTAAAATATTTCGTTAGGCATTATAAAGAGATTAACAATTCTGATTTAAAAAGTGCAGATAAGATAATTATTTGCGGGACATCTCTTAAAGATAATCAGTTTACTAAAGATTTAGAATATTTTAAATGGATAAAAAATTTCAATAAGCCTCTCTTTGGAGTCTGCGGAGGGATACAGATAATTGGGTTAATTTTTGGATGGAAATTAAAGAAAAAAACAGAAATAGGTTTTTATTTTGAGGATTTTAAAGACGATTTTTTAGGATTAATCGGGAAACAAGAAGTTTACCATTTACATAATAATTATATAGATTTTACTAGACTAAATGAATTTGAGGTTTATTCTTCTGGAAATAAAATAGCTCAAGCAGTTAAACATAAAGAAAAAGAAATTTACGGAGTTTTATTTCATCCAGAAGTAAGAAATAAGGATTTAATAATTCACTTTATCGGTCTTCCTTAAACTTTATAAAGGATTTGTAATTTCTTAAATATTAAATTGCTCTAATAAATCATGGTAGAAAATAAATTAAATCATATCGGGATTATACTCGATGGTAATCGTAGATTTGCAAAAAGATTAATGTTAGAACCTTGGAAAGGACATGAATTAGGATTTAAAAAATTAGAGAAAATTCTTGGATGGTTAAAAGAAATAGGAGTTAGAGAATTCACCTTGTATTGTTTTTCCTTAGAAAATTTTAATCGGCCTAAAATCGAGTTTGATTTTTTAATGAAAATTTTTAAAGAAGCATTTGAAATGTTAAAAAACGATAAAAGAGTGTACGAAGAAGGAATAAAATTAAATTTTATTGGAAAAAGAGAGTTGTTTGATAAAGATCTTCAAGCAAAAATTAAAGAACTAGAAGAAATGACTAAAAATCATAATAATTATATTATTAATTTTGCTTTAGGTTACGGTGGAAGACAAGAGATTATAGAAGCTATAAAAAAGTTAGTAAAGAATAATGAGGAAATTAATGAAGAAAATTTTCAGAAAAACTTGTGGTTAAATAGAGATATTGATTTAATAATAAGAACTGGCGGAGAAAAAAGGACAAGTAATTTTTTACCTTGGCAGTCTACCTATGCTGAGTGGATTTTTCTAGATAAAATGTGGCCAGAATTTGAAAAACAAGATCTTTTGAACTGCATTGAGGAATTTAAAAACCGAAAAAGAAATTTTGGGAAGTAAGAAGGTTTATTAATTGATTTTTCTTTATTAAGATTAACAACTTAAAAAGAGATTGTAAGATAGGAAAAAAGTAAAATGATTGAACCAGAATTCTATAGAAAAAAATTAGATAATGGAATTACTGTGGTATTTGAGAAAAGAGCAATTCCGGTTATTGCAGTTTCAACAAGTGTTAAATTTGGAGCACAATATGAATCTGAAAAAATTAAAGGAATAAGTCATTTTATTGAACATCTTGTTTTTAAGGGAACTAAAAATAGAAGTGTAAGTGAAATTCCTCAAGAGATTGAGAACAAAGGAGGGATAATTAATGCATTTACAGGGGAAGAAGTGACTAGTTATTGGAATAAACTTCCTGCAAAACATTTCTCTTTAGGAGCAGATATTTCTAGAGATTTAGTTTTAAATCCTTTATTTGAAAAAGAAGCTCTCGAGAGAGAAAGAAAAGTAATACTTGAGGAAATAAAAATGTATCATGATAATCCTACTACGCATATTATTGAAAAAGCAAAAGAAATGTTATATAAGAAACCTTTTAGTATGTCTGTTGCAGGTGATGCAGATACAGTCTCAGCATTATCTAGAGAAAAAGTTGTGGAATTGTTTAATTCTATTTATTCTACAAATAACATGGTTTTTAGTGTTGTTGGAAAAGCAGACTGGGAAGAAGTTTTAGAAGAAGCGAAAAAGTTTCCTAAAATAAAAAGAATAATAAGAAATATCCCGATTATTCCAAAGAATGGGGAGATAACTGAAAAAAGAAAAGGAATAGATCAGGCACATGAGATTATTTGTTTTCATATGCCTAAGCTTGGAGATAAAAATAGGTATGCTGCAGAAATCTTTGATAATATTCTTGGGGGAGGGATGAGCAGTAGATTATTTCAAGAAGTCAGAGAAAAAAGAGGATTATGTTATGCAATAAAATCAAGTTTAGAGCAATCTAAGAATTATGCTTATGAACTTATTTATTCTGGAACAACAAAAGATAAGATTAAAGAAATAAAAGAAATAGTTTTAAATCAGGTGAAACAAATGAATAATCTAAAAGTCTCTGATTTTGAAGAAGCAAAAGAAAGATTGATTGGATTAAAACAAATTAATAAAGAAAAATGTGATTCAACAATGACTGAATTATTATTAGAAGAAGTTGGTGGGAATGCAGAGAATTATTATAAATATGAAGAGAATGTTAATAAGGTTAAACTGCAAGATGTTAGGAATCTTTCTAAATTAAAGGGACATAGTTTTGTTGCCCTTCTTCCAAATAATTAATACAAAAAAATAAAAATAAAAAAATAAAACTGTTTATTTTTTACTAACTGCTTTAATCAAAGCCCAGATACCTGCGATTGCTACGATATAATAAACAATTGAAACTATTGTTGAACCTGCCCAACTTCCAATTAGTTTCTCAACTGCATTCCAGTTAAGTTCTGCAAGTCCCCAATTGATTGCTCCAATAGCAGCTATGATATAAGCGGTTCTGTTGTACCAAGCCATTTTTCTTCCCTCCTTTCGTTTTTATAAGGAAATTATACTTTAAAAATCTTTATAAATTAAAAAATAAAAAAAATAAAAAAATCTTATTTCTTAGTTACTTCTATTATCGCTTTTATTGCTACGATTAATCCAGCTCCACTCGCGAAGATTACTATATTTGTTAATATAGCTTCAAGATATGAGCTAATTGTAGGTATCACTGAAAGTGTTAATCCTCCAACTCCCATTAATGCAATAATAGCTACAAGTAATTTAACAGTATCTTTTTCTTCAATATTCAAGAAACCTATAATAACTCCTAAGATAACTAAGATTAATGTTAAAGATGGAATTGTATAAATGTCTTGGATTAACCCTGCAATTATTGCAAGCACTAAACCAATAATAAAAGCCCATCTTCCAATAAGTTGTAAACTATTTGATTTTTTTGCCATAAAATTTATTCCTCCTTTCACACTCTTTTAAGTCTCTTTAGATATAATTTCTAGGATAAAGTTATTTAAATAGGTTTTGTTTTACCTTCTTATGAAAATAAAGGTGAATTTTCATACATTTAAATTTTAACAAATTCATATATTATGCAAATCATTAGAGTTAGATTAATTAATTCAGTTGATAAGACTTTTGGGTGTGAGGAAGCACCAGTTGAAGTTTTAAAAGAATTAAAAAAAATTGAATTAAATGAAAAAGCAAAAGAGATTAATTTTAATAATTTAAATCTTGAAGAGATTCATGTTGATTTAAATAATTTAGAAGAAGCTAATTATTTAATTTTTGAAAACTCAATAGAAATCTTTGAAAAAAATCATAAAGCTCTTTTTATTGGTGGAGACCATTCTATAAGTTTTTCTATCTTAAGAGCATTTAACAGAACTCAAGAAAATCCCTTATTAATTGTTTTTGATGCTCATGCAGATTGTTGTGAAGAAACTAATTTTGCAAATGATAGAAATTGGCTTAGAAAACTGATTGAAAGTGGTTTTGATGGAAAAAAGGTTATTCTTATTTCTACTAGAAAACTTTTGGCTGAAGAAATAGATTTTATTAAACAACAAGAAATGACTCTTATTTCAATGGATGTTCTTCAAGAGGACTTAAATGGAGTTTGTGATCTAATAATGGAAAGAGCCAGAGGTTCCGATGGGTTTTATATTTCAACTGACCTTAATTGTGTTGACCCAGCATATGCTCCTGGAGCTTCTTGTTTGGAGTCAGGAGGAATGAGCAGTAGAGATTTAATTTATTTTATTAAAAGGCTGGTTTTATTAAATAATTTTAGAGGTGCAGATGTTGTTGAAATTAATCCTAGTAAGGATATTAATAAAATGACTATTAAGTTGGGAGCTAAACTTCTTAGTGAAATGATTTAAATGAAGGAAGAAGAATTAACTAGATGCTTTATTGCAATAGATTTGCCTAGAGAGATTATTAATTCTCTTAAAGAAACACAAAAATTATTAAAAAAACAAAATCTTTTTAATGGAAATTTTACAGAGCCTGAAAATTTTCATCTTACCCTTAAATTTTTAGGAGAAATTGATTCTGAAAAAGCTGAAGAGGTTAAGAAAAAATTACATGAAATAAAATTTAATGAATTTAATGTAACTCTTGGAGAACCTGGATTTTTTTCAAGCAAGTATTCTGGAGAAATTAAGGTAATATGGGTTAAACTAAAAGGTAAATTTCTTTTTGAACTACAAAAAGAAATCAATGATAAATTAAATGGTTTGTTTGAAAAAGAAGATAAATTTATGAGTCATATTAATTTGGTTAAAATAAAAAATACTGGAAACAAAAAACAGCTTTTAGATTATTTAAGAAAGGTTAGGATTCCAAAAATGAGCTTTAAAGTGGATAAGTTTTATTTGAAGAAGTCTGAGTTGTTTGAAACAGGACCTATTTATAGTGATATTGATGGTTATGAATTAATTAAAGAAAAATATAGTTTAGAAAGCTAATCTTTATTTAAATATTTGTTGTTTTTTATTGATATATTTTGGAGTATATTCTTGTTTTTAAATAATGATTTATTATTCTTAATTTAATGAGAATTGACATAGAAAAGTTTGCTGAGACCTATATTAGAGAGGCTTTTAGACTCTCTAAAAAGAATCCTTCTCTAAACTCTTTTGATAATAATATAAGGGCATTTGTTTCTAAAAAACTAAAATTAAGTAAAAACTTTGTGGGTCATCTACACCATGCATTTCACTGGGAATTTTTTTGTAATAATAATTCTCTTTTAGAATATGTTCAGGCCCATGTTCCTGGAGAAACTAATTCTGTTAAACTTAAGAGTTTATATAAGGAGAGAGACATTCAAAATTTAAAAGAATTAATCTTAGATAAATATAAAACTTATTTAGATTCTAGAGTTTCTTCTTATGTTAATCCAGTTAGAAAAAAAGCTGGTTAAAATTTTAAAATGAGACCAGAATTAAAAGCTAGTTTAGAAGAAATTGCAAGTTTGAATATTAAACAAGTTCAATCTTTAGATTATATACCTAAAAGAATTGTTATAGGAACTTCTTGTGATGTCCCTAATAAAACTCTAGTTCTTAATTATACTGAAAATAGCTTTTTGAATATACAATTTGTTATAGGTAATAAGATTGCAACAGTGGTTTCTTCAACTTATACTCCTAAAAGAGATAAAGTTGAAGGTGATTGGTTTGTTGATGTAGGAAAATTTTTACAAGAAAAGTTATTAACCCCCTCTGCTTATTCAATAGATTAATTTCTTGGATTAATCTTTTAATTGATGTAAATTTACACTAATATTTATTAAGGAGTTTTCTTTGATAAGATTATGAAAAAAGGGGATAAAAAAATATTTGGATTTCTTGTTATTGGACTATTTATACTGCTTTTAATTGGAGTTTGCAGTGCTTATACTCGTTCTGGAAGTACTGGTGCAGTTTCTGGTGAGGGTTTATCTGTTACAGTAAGTTGTGATTCAGGAGATGTGATTACAGGTTCATCAACTTCTTATGGTAGTAATTGTGGTGGAAGTTGCCCAATTAGTTGTGGGACATGTTCAACAGGTGTTCGTTCATGCACTAAAACATTTAGTAATGATATTTGTGGAAGTGATTGTGCTTATAATTGTGCAAAATCAGGTACACTTAGTATTACTTGTTCTGATGTTGCTTGTACTCCTCAATCTGATGAAGATTTGTGTTCTGGAAAATGTGGATATTATCCTATTGTAGATAGATGTAATAATTTTAGAAATCTTAATTGTGGAGGTTGTCCATCTGGACAAGTTTGTAAGCAGTCTTCAAATACTTGTTGTACTCCTAATTCTGATGCTTCATATTGTTCTGGAAAATGCGGAAATATTACTGTTACTGATAATTGCGGAAATAATAAAATAATAGATTGTGGAGGTTGTTTATCTGGACAAGTTTGTAGCTCTTCTCATGTTTGTTGTACTCCTCAAACTGATGCTCAGTTTTGTTCGTCTAAGGGAATTACTTGTGGACATGCTTCAGGAATAGATACTTGCGGACAATCAAGAGATGTTTTTTGTTCTGGTTCATGTGATTCTGGAGAAATTTGTAATCCTTCTTCAGGTTGTTTTTGTGATTATGCTTCTGGAATGAAATCTTGTGTTGGAGGAAGTTGTATTTCTGGAAGTATTAGTTGTAGTAGTGTGGGTGAACCTGCGAATGAGAATGATAATTGTGTAACTACTGAAGATTGTATCTATGATGATAAGAATCTTATTTGTTGTCAAGGAAGGTGTGTAAGACCTAGTGTTTGTGAGAGTTCTAGTGATGATAGTTGTATTAAAAATTCAGATTGTCCTACAGATGAAGTTTGTTGTCAAGGAAAATGTAAAGAGAGTTGTAGTTGTAATAATAATGCTCTTGCATGTTCTGCAGAACAAGTTTGTTGTTCAGATGGAAATTGTGTAGATAGGTGTACTAGTGTTTTAGTTAGTGAAATTACTGGTAATTTTATTAGCGGTTTTGCTGTGCAAGAAGTTTGTCCTAGTGATCCCTGTAAAAAATGTACACTGCCTTCAGACTGTGATACAAAAAATTGTGAAACTTGTGTTCAAGGTAGATGTGCTAAATTACCTGGAGCAACTTCTTGTGGTGATGTTTGTTGTCAGTCTAGTGAAAAATGTTGTGATATAGATAAAGATGTTCCTCCTGTTTGTTGTAGTAAAGAAACTACAAAGGGGCTTCTTGGAGAGTCTAATTTAAAAGATTGTGCAAAAATTAATACTGAAGTTGATGATACTCCTGTTCGTTTAAATTATTGTAAAACAAATGGGTGTACAGGTGTAAAATCTAAATTATGTACTTCTTGGTCAAATATATGTTGTTTACCCGAAGAGGTTTGCAGAGAACAAACTGAAGGAATTAACACTCCCTTTTGTGCAACTTTGCTTGAAGATAATGAAAAATGTGATGATGGAAGAGACCCTTGTTATAAAATAAGTGAGGTAGGAAAAGATGCTGTTTTATGTTGCAAGGCTGGTGAAACCTGTGAAACAACTCCGGTTGGAAATAAAAAATTTTGCAATCCTGCTTCATGTAATTCTGGGCAATCTTTATGTAAGGGAATAAAAGATTATGAATGGAAAAGTCTTTGTTGTGAAGTCGGACAAAGTTGCTATCCTCAAGGCAATGGATACCCTCGATGTGTAAATAATCCCCCAAAATCTAGTGGAGATTCTGGGTCTTTAATAAGTTTAAATCATTTATCTTTATTTTTAAATAGAAATGCTTCATATTTTACCAGAGACGGAGTTGCATATATAATAAAACCTCATGGATTAGTCTTTAATGTTTCTGCAGAATTAATTTTTAAAAATTATTCTTTTGGAGATTCTGTTTATATTTATAAAAATGAGTCTTATTTTGCGGATTGTAATTTTTCTTCAATTGCTTTTTGGTCAGAAAAAGTTGGAGTAGCAGGAAAAAATATTTCTAATAATGAGTTTTCTTTAAATATTCCTGCACGGGCATTATCTCAAGATGTTGTTTTTGAAATCCAAAAAATAGAATTAACATGTTCGGGTTGTGAAGAGGTTGAGGATGTTATTAGATTTATAACTATCACAGAATTACTTGAGAATCTTAAAAAATATGATTCTGGAGAAATAACTAAGATAGTATTAAAAGAGTTAATAAAAGACTGGATTGAAAACTAATTTTACATAGACATAATTAGTGTTTCAGATAATTCTTTAGCTTTTCTATTCATAAAAATTAAATCTTTATCTTCAAAGTCTTCATGCCCAAATAGAAATTTATAATTTTCTAGGATTTTATCTTCAGCATTGTTTTCCTTTAAGTTTTTATAATTTATTTTTCCAACCCCATATTTTTTGTGAATTTCTTCTAAATATGTTTTTTCAGTATTTGATATTTTATTCATATCTATGTTTTTATATTCTTGATAAAGGTCAGATTCTTTTTCTCTTATTGATGATGTTTTATAATTTTCAATAGGATTAAGATTAGAGCATCCACTTAAGATCGGGCTTAGAGCTATTGCTCCTGTTAAAAGCAAGGTTACTAATCCTCTTTTAAATCCTTTATTTTCCATGATTTATATAGGTATAATTAGTATTTAAATCTTGTTATTGTTGTCACTAGACAGTTGTTATTTATTTAAGATTTGCTTGAAATCTAGAGATTTTTTCCTTAAAACCTTTGTTAGTTCTTCTTCACTAGCATTAAAAATATTAGATAAGGTTTTGAATTCTTCAAGAAGTTTTTTTGCTTTAACTGGACCTATGTTTGGGAATGCTTCTAAAATGTATTGCTTTTGTTCTTTTAGAGTTAGAGGGATTCTTGAGTGCAATGAAATCTCTTGTTTTGGTTTTAACTGCTGTTTTGCTAGGGTTATCAGATAGTTTGAAGTATCTTTATAATTTTGAGTAAAAATTATTGGAATTTGATAGTTTGTTATTATTGAAAGGATAAATCCTCTAATTGAATTAGGGTTTAATTTTGTGTCAGTCTTATATAACTCTTGTTCGTCAATTCCTTCTATTATTAATAATTGTAATGGATATTGTTTCATTTGTTTTAGTTGCTCAACTAGTCTTTTACTTAACATAGAAGAGATAAAATCAGAAACTGTTTTTCTTTCAATAACTGTTTTACCTATTAGATAGTCACCTATTTTTAATGATTGAATAATTAATTCTATTTCTTGATTATTTTGCTTTTCTGAAAGTTCTGCAAGAATCATAGAGTCTTTTTCATGAATGTCTGCAATTATTCTTGGAAGTATCTTTGGTTTGCTTGTTTTTCTTTTCTTAAATGAAAACGGGTTAAAGAGTGGCATGTTAATTAATAGTTAGATTGGATTTTATATCATGTAAAAGAATAATGTTTATAAATTTTAAATTTATCTATTAATCATGACAAATGGTCCTCAATTAGAATTTAAGTTTATGAAAGAAGGGAAGAAAAAATTTAGTGATGAAACTAAAATAAATCTCTCTGTGCTAGGGGCGATGATAGTAACTTATCCTCTTATTGATTATCTGGTACCAAAATTTTGTGAGTTTCAATATGATTTAGCACGAAATCTTACACAAGTTGTTTCAACATGTATGGATTATTTTAGATGATATTCTTTTTAAAATAATCTCTCTTGTTTCTCCTTGCCTAAGACACCTTCGGTTTCTTGAGGCTTCAACTTCCCATCCTTAAGAGAGATGCCTGCATCTAGGTCTTGTTTTACACTTTCAATTGCATTATACATTCTTTTTTCTTTTGCTTTTGAGGCATAATAAAATATTTCATCTAAAGTGTTTTTTGTTATTAAAATAATTAAACGACCTTTCATTAATCTTGCTGTTCTTCCTGCTCTTTGTATTTTTCTTATTGCACTGGGGATGGGTTCATAGAATATTACTGCATTAACCTCAGGAATATCTAGTCCTTCTTCACCTATTGAAGTTGAAATTAAAACATTAATCTCTCCTTGTTTAAATTTCTCAATTACTTCATGTTGTTCTTTTTGATTTAATCCAGAGACTACTCCTTTTTCATCTGTTTTTTTAGCCTGACCTACAAAGACTCTTGCATTAATACCTTGAATCTGATTGAGTTCTTTACAAATTCTTGTTCCTGTTTCTCTGTACTGAGAAAAAACAATTATTTTTGTTTTAGAGTTTTCTTTTATTGATTCTTCTATAATTGATTTTAATTCTAACAGCTTAGGATGCTCTATATTTTTTGCTAGAAGTTCGTTTATTTTTATATATGCTTGATTAAATTCAGGGTTTTTTACTATCTGCTGAACTGCTTTTGATTTTTTTTGCTCTGCTTGTTTGAACATCTCTTGAATATAATTATGTGCAGTATGAAGTGTTTGGGTTTGTATTAATTCTGAAAGATGAGATAATTTTATTGCTTGGGCACATGCACTTGCTCCTGACAAGAAATTAAAGTTTTTGTTTCCTGAATAAATTGCTTTCATTATATT
>Ga0172381_10008128_pt1 | contig 10297 bp, 31 predicted proteins | sample Leawel6488metaG_FD_119754 | JGI IMG/M metagenome (GOLD analysis project Ga0172381, IMG submission 119754) | Leachate microbial communities from a municipal landfill in Southern Ontario, Canada - Leachate well 64-88 metaG | ecosystem: Engineered > Solid waste > Landfill > Unclassified | place... | reverse complement strand
AATTACATTTAATTTCATGTTGTCACTCATAGCAGCAATACCTATCTCTCTCCATTAACTGCGATTGCTTCTTCTGTCCCAACAATTTTAAATATATTTTTCATAAGCTCACGTGGAAACAGACTACTTGAAAGAATTAATTCCTTATTGTTCTTAATATCATCAATATTATTGATTATTAATTTTTCGTTTTTCATAATCTTCTACATCAATTTTATTAATTGATTTTTCTTTCCAATTAGAATTTAAAACTCTATCAATAATATCGTTATTATTTTGTTCTTCTGGAGTATCTAAATATTCCATACCATGATAAAAAGAAAATAAAAAATCTTCTGGTAATTTATTTTTATCTAAAATAAATGATTTATTTGGATTTACCCACCAATATGAGTATGGGTTATTTTCAATATTGTATCTATATCCACTACCGTCTGTTTGTCCTTTATATTCCCATAAAGCAATAGTGTCAAACCATTTTCTATCTCGGCGACATCCTCCTATTATTTCGGCAAGAATATCATCCTTTTTAATATTTTTATGATTAATATCTTTCATTATTTTCATTCTCCTATTCGTATAAACTATATTATTCGCTATTCTATTGTTGTTCTAAACATTTTATCTTACTTAAAACAACTTTGAAAGGCCAATTAAGTTCTTTATCTTTTTCTGGAAGTATTTATAAAATTCTTCCCATCGCTCTTTATCTGTCATTTAAATCACCTCATCCATATAAAAATTACATTCTTGATTATCAATCTGTTCTTGTGTCATTTCAATTAATTTTACATTCGAACCAACAGCATATTTTTTATGGCAGCTAGGACATTCATAATGATAAAAGAAATCTGCGTCTACGTGTCCATGATAACCACATTTACAATAAACGTCCATGCAAATATCCGTACCTTTCCATCGAATCCAACCGTAAGCGTCATTTTTTTGAGGTTGAAAATCTTGACTATAAATTTCAATTTCATCATAATATGATTTTTTCATTAAACTTTACTCCATTCCTTCACATATTCTGCTACTTTATCTTTCTTTAATTTAGCGCAATACGGACAAATCACTGTTCCATCTTTTTTTAATTTCCAACCAATTTTCTTAATTTCTTTAATGCATTCACCTTTATTTCTACCCGAAAATTGATCCTGCCAATCCATCTTAAATGTTACATTAAAATCATGTCCCGGATAATCACAATATAAATTTATTAAATAACCTTCATCGATCATATTTTACCTCCTTAAGTCCAGTATTTAAATCTTTGGCAATTAAATATGGGCAATCTAAACTATGTTGAATGTCTTCACGAGCTTTCCAATCAGGTACTGATCCATAACAAAATATACACCTATAACAATCTGCTTCATTATTACTGTTTTCCCATTGAATACCATCAATTAATACAGCTTCACACAATTTTTGAACATCTTCTTCTCTTTTATCCATATTAATCACCTCAACAATTCTTTATTTTCACAATCCAACCGGTAAATTGCATTTCATCTTCAACTTCCCATATTTCTCCCATTGATCCAGCAATAAATTCTCTGGTCTGATCTAAATATCCAAATCTTGTATCCTAATCATAAAGTAATTGATCTTCATCTTTTAATTTATAACGATATTTATTTTTCATATTTTATTACCTCTCATTTAATTTGCATTTCAAATATTTGCTGTCTAATTATTTTTGATTTATTAGAAATAAATTTATATTCAATCCATTCAAAGGAGTTTCAACAATATATTTATTATATCTATTTATTTTCATTTTTTAATATTCCTCGCTGAATTTCTTCTAATAATTCATTACAAACTTTAATAATATCTTTATGATATTTATATTTATATTTTGTTTCTTCTAACATCATTTCAAAAAACATTGAAAAAACTTTAACAGTAAAGATATTTTCTGAATTAATATCAAGATAACCAAAATTTTTAAGATTTTCTACTGCATTTTTAATCATTTCTTCTCTAAAAGAAACTATATTGTTTTTCATTATTATCTCCTCATTCGCATAACTATTATTATACATATTAATATTTCTATATTAATACTTCTTCATTTTTACTATCTGCATGTTCTTGAACTGCAAGAATAATTGTTGCTTTAATTTCACTTTCTAGTTTTTTATAATAACTAATATTATGAATTGATTCGTTAAGATAAAATACAACATATTTATATTCATGTGGTAAATAAAGGAATTTAATTAAATTGTTAAAATTATTTCTATTTTGAATATAAATATAATCACTCCTTCTTCTTCCAATATAATTTCCAATAAACTCTTAATTTTTCACCATATTCTTTTTTAAAAAATCTTTTTACCCGTTCTAAAGATTCAAAAGAATCAAATCCACTATATCCTTTATCATCATAATGATGACATCCTTTATCACATTCATAAAATAAATGCAAAGTATATTCAGGATATTTCCAATTTTCAGAGTGAAATTTATGAATAATGCCAGCAATATATGATTTAGTTCCTTCATGTAAACAAGTTTCAGTTTTAGAACTGACCCACACCTCTCTACAACCACTTAACCCTTCATAAAAATCAAATTCAGTTATACCATATTGACCAAAAGTTTTCACTCTTTCTTTTAAAATATCTTCCCATTTGACATTATTCATTTAGATCACTTCCTTTTATGCTGTATAAACTATATTATATGCTCCAATATCTCTACTGGCACAAGTTTACCCTCACCACGTTCTTCATATCCTTCAATAGCATAAGGGAAACACATTTCAACCAAAAACTTTTGAGGATAAACAAATACAAATTCTTGTCGTTTGCTATCCCACCATCCCCAATAACATTTTGGAGATTCATTTGATTCTTGTACAGTGACTTCAATAATTGAATCTTTGTTATAGCCACACATTTTAACACAAAATGCATTACTATAAAAATCCCAATAAAGAACTTGTTTATTAATGTCTTTAGCACAAAACATTTTAGATATTTTTTTATTATTCATCATATTTACTCTCAGAACCACTATCTTTTTCAATTAGTAGTCTATATTTTTCTCCTATTTTCCACATTTTTTACATTCCATTTAATACATGTCTATTAAATCACCGCTTTTATTAAAAGTAAACCAAGTATCATTAATATCACCATTGTTCTGATTTTGAAATCTTATTGCAATTAAATCATAATGATCGTATTTTTCATCTTTAAACATAACTTTTTTATTTGATAAAATTTCTTTAAAACATTGTTCAATTTTTTCTTTATCTGTCATTTAAATCACCTCATTTATATTATACCACAAATAATCAAATAACACAACACAATAATCAAGTAAAACAATCATTATATTTGATTATTTATTAAAATTGATGCATTTGCTAATCTCAACTTCATTGAACTCCTCGTTCAAATATAGACAAATTAATTCTTTTTTATTTAAATCTAATTTTAAATTTTTACAAACTTTACAACCACAAACTCCAACGTGCCAAATAGCCATGTTATCTCCTTGTTTTATTTAATCATAAATTCTATCAACGTATTCATCTTTAAAATTAGGTCTGGAACCTTTTTCTTTTTCAAATTTATTAATAGCTAAATTGATCCATTGATTATCTGACCATCTTATTCTACCTTTTAAATCACGTGTTGACTTAACTCCCCAAATTTCTAATTTCAGTTTAAAAGTAGGAGAAAGTTCAAGCAAAAAATTGATTGCATCATTATATCTATGTAATTGCTTGGCATTGCCAGTCTCTTCGTTAATATCTTGAATACATATATCGATCATTTTTGAACAATAAATTAATTCGGACATTATCGCACGTTTAATCTCGTCTTCTGTATATTTACCAGTAATCATACTATCATCTCCTTATACACACAATACGCATTATGCGGTTCATTCCATATCTTCGTTTTTACTTATATATTTTCTTATAGTAACTGTTCTATCTTGATTAGCTATAACCTCCATTGGATCTCCTTCTCTAATTCCAACCTCTCTACGGATTTCTTTTGGAATTACAATACGACCTAAATCATCAATTCTACGAATAATGTTCATTTTAAATCACCTCACTTTTATTATAATATTTTTGATTATGATTACATCCATCAGACCATTCACAAACTTTACAATTTCTATTTTTTAATGGTCTATTACCGTTATTTAAATAATATTGACATTCAATAGGAATAGAATATTCTGAAATTACTTGATTTTTAATTACAAAACTTACTTCTTCATTATTTAATTCAACATATTCACTATTATCTGCGTAATAAAAATTATCAAAAGTTATAGTATTATCATTATGAAAGCATCTTAAAATTTTTGAAATCTCTTTTGTTTTTTCATCTTTATCATATAACCCACTAGATTCTAAATCATATACTATCATATCAAATCACCTCAATCGTTTCATATTACATCACTCTTTAATTATTGATAAAATGTCAATCCAAATTCAATAATACTTAATAACCTAACTTTAATTCCAAAACTATCTTTTAAATAATCGATCCATGTTTCATTTTTTTGTTTTGGAAAATAAAAACTATGTTCAAAATTAAATATAAATTTCCACCATTTATTAAATTTAAAATTAAATTTTAATGCTAACCAAATCATTTAAATCACTTCTTTCATTTATTTTAAAATCACATTCTCAAATAAACCCCAACCTATACAAATTAATCCAAAAATTAAATTCCACGTAAACAAAAATCCCCATTTAAAAGTATTTTTATTTTCCCAAAATAACATCCAAAAACATGATAATAAATCAAAAATTCCAATAATAATAAAAATAATATTCATTTCGTTTTACCTCTTTCTTTTCTATTTTTTCTTATAGAACAAACTTTTTTGATTTCTTATCTAACTTTTCTACCACAGACACCAATTGTTGTGGCAGAACATGAGTATATTTTTGAGTGGTATTTAGACTCTCATGACCTAATAGTTCTTGAATAAGTCTGACATCAACTCCATCCGATAATAAAGCTGTGGCACATGAATGTCTGGTAATATGCGGAAAAACATAAATACCAGTTTTATCTTTAATATTGTCAAATATTTTATTAATATATCCTGGAGTTAATTTATTTCCCCCTCGATTTAAAAAAATATAACCACTATTTATATTATATTTTTTTAAATATTGTTTTAAATCTTTTACTAAACACTCAGGAATTGGAATATATTGCTCTTTGTTGCCCTTACGAACTACTTTGATATAAGTATTTCCATTATTTATAATAATATCTTCAAATTGAATATTAATAATTTCATTTTTCCGAAAACCAGAATACCGCATGGTATTTACAATCATAAAATCTCGATTTTTTGTTGCATTTTTGTCTCTTTCACTATTTAAAAACCCCATAACTTTATCAAACTCTTCTTGTTGTAAAAAATGAGGTTGACTACTACCATGTCCAAAATTAATCGTTTCATCAACTGGATTTAAACAATAACGCTTTCTAGACATCCATTTATAAAACGATTTAATAGTGGCAAACTCCCTTTTTTTAGTGCTAATAGCGGATTCTTTAACACCAATAAACTTTCTAATATCGTCCATATTGACCTTGCTAAAAGACTTTTGAATAAAATCATTAAATTGAATTATACATAAACTATACTGCTGAATTGTTCCAGTCGATTTTTCTTCTATATTTTTCAATTCATCTATCCATTGTTCAATATAATTTTTATTCGTCATAAAAATCATCCCCCTCGCTTTTATTAATTTAATTATACTACATTTAACGGATAAAAGCAAGGGGATTTTTATTAAATTGTTTGATTCATATTTGATTATTTATAAGTATTTTTTAATACTCCCTATAAAGACTTTACAATAAGTTTACCATAACTACATATTTGATACATCATTAATTGTCCATCCTTTCTGCTTTAAAATATTATTAATTTTATTAATCGCTATAGTCACTACTTGTACTGGTATATTTTGTTTCCTACAATCTTCTAACATATTATTTAAAATATTTTTTGCATCCATTAATCTTTCTGTGGTCCAACTAATATCAATTTGTTGTAAAATTGCTTTACCCATCTCGTTATTATTGTGCATCTTTTCAGATATATTAAATATTTCCGATGATGTTAAATTTGCATAATCAATTTGATTATTTTCCATAATTGATCACACTCCTTTAATAGATCCATCAAGAATATTAACTCTTCTTGTTATTTCAAACATTATAGAAAATATGTCCATTCTTGGAATATCAGGATATGTTTTATGACTTTCTTCAAGTGCTTCATTTAAAAATTTCTTTGCTTCTTTAAGTTCATCCAAAGAAGCGGTGTTGATATTTGGTAAAATAGCTTCAGTTTCAGTTTTAAATTGATTTTGTAATTTAATTGTAAATTGTGTTTTTTCTAACGGAGTCATTTTTTTAATATCTTTTGTATCCATTATAAAACACCTCTTTCATTTTTTTATTTATTTTATCATCTTAGGGCTAACACCTCCTTATTTGTTTATCTAAATTTATTATACAACGAATAATCAAATAATACAAGGTTTTTTATTTACATTTCTTTAATTTTTTAATGTTATTTTGACAAACAATAAAGTATTAATTGTTACATCTATAGATGCTTTTAATTTATCTGTTAAATATTTAATAATACTATCGTCAGATACATCACTATCTACAAATTCAGTAATAATTTTAATATATTTAGGACTTACTTTATTAATATCGTAATAATTATCGTAATAGTTATATTGTTTTGAATCTAACATTAATATCACTCCTCACTTAATTTAATTTCTCTTAAATCATTAATTCCAAACGTTCCAAATCTAAACTGAGATAAATTCTTAGAATATGTAATTTTTTGTCTTTTTTCTTCAATCATACATCCTTTTAATTGAATATCTACTAAATCATTTTCATAAAATTCTTGACTATTATATGTTAATGCCAATTGTTCCCGTTCACCAGTTAATGGAACTGTTCCCATTCGAGGTTCATATTCAAATCTATCAAATCTATCAAATCTTGTTGCTACATACCACACATACCACCATTGACCATCTTTAATATATTCATAGCCAACAATATCATTGTTTTCATTTCGAATTCTAAATTTAATAATATTCATTTATCAATCGCCTCATTTCAATTTTATTATTTGGTTAATTCCAGTATATTAAATAAACCATTGGATGTCAATGGTTTATTTTAAAATTTTATTTGATTATTTAAGAATTTAACATCATCATATTACATTGCCGGTCCCACACCAATACAACCTAAAATTTGATTACCATCTGGTGTTACTACCGGATCAGCGATAACCAATAACCGATCCATCGGTAATCCGGATTGCCTAGCGGCCACAGCATAAATAGCAGACACAATTAACATATCATCACCATCAGGTAAAGGATCGCAACCAACTACTTTTTTAACATAAACTGGAACACCATCAATTGGTTCACCTGGAACCGTTTCAATTTTCCCAGATAACATTCCATTACTAGGAATTGAGGCAATAATAATTGGTTCATTAGAGACAAGAATAACAATTCCTGTGTTGTTTTTTGCATAACAAATATTACAAATTGGACAGGATTGTTTGTCATCACTATCCCAAAGCCATTTTTGATCACAAGACTTACAATACAACCATATTCTTTCATCTGGAACGTATTTTCGAATTTTGGGATCAAATACAACAGAATTTTGATCAATAATCTTGATACAATGTGGCGTAAAATTTCTCATGTTAACAACACTTCCTTTTTTTATTTTATTATTATTTAGACTAAATTAATTATATCAAATAAAATATTTCTTGTCAATCATTATTACCAATTTGTGCCTTTCCAATCCGGTTTCTCAATTTGATCTGCATATACTTCCTTCATAATATCAACTAATTGTTTAAAATATTCGCTTTTTAAAACTTGTTTACTACCATAAAATAAATCATAATCCATAAGCCAATTATTTATAAATATTGCTGCTTCTAATAAGTTATTTTCAATAGCAATTTCACATAATTTTTCAAGTTGAGTATATACCTTTGATTTCTCTTCCATTTTATCACCTCTATTTTTACTCACATTCTTCAATCATTTCTGGATTTTCTAAAACTGTTCCAATTTTATTTATAGTATTATATTCAAAAATTGTTAAATATAAACATGGTGCATCATAATCAGTAGTATAAACTACTACACAACCATCTTCAAATCCTAATCTTCCAATATAAGTTTTCCCTTCGATTGTTTTTCCTTTAATAATATCATTTTGATATAAATCTGAATTAGCTGCCCAAACTCCAATAAATTGATCAATCTCTGCTTGGTCTACCCACGTAGGAATATTATTTAAATTAAAAAATACCCATTTTTGTTTCTCAATCGACCATGCTCTAAACATATTTGATAACATATAAATCACTCCTATTTTTCTATTTTAATTTCTGCATTAAAAATCCATGCTTTAGGATTATCATAAAAATCATCAGCAATAATTTCTTCACAAACATCTTTATACGATTCAATAATTTCTTGATTAGTAATTTCGATAATAATTTTCATTTTAATCAACTCCCTTATTTATTTATTCCTTCTATTTAATAATAACAAAAATAATCAAATAAGTCAAGTATTATTTGATTATTTATAAATTTTATTTAATTATTTCCCAGATTTGCCTTAGTTGTTCTAATGATAAATTAACTTTGCCATATAAACTAAATTTTTCACGTATATTTTTAATTAATATTCCTGTTTCTTTTTCGTCTTGGATTTCTTGCTTTGAAAAATATAATTGATAGTTTGAAGGACATTCCGTAGCTTGCCTTAAAGTTTCAATATTAAATTTTTTAATAGTCCAATCTTCTTTGTTTTGCCAAACATAAAAATATTTATTACCGACCGATTTTACTTCATATTCTTCAAGAAGTTTTGTTGCACATTTAGCAGCGTTATTTATCGGTTTTAAATAAACTTTTTGATCAATTAGTATTGATTTCATGATATCACTCCTCTACTTTTACTAATATCCTAATTCTATAAGATCTTGTTGAACTAAAAACTCTACTGTTTCTTTTGATGGCTTTTGCTCATCTTTTAACTTAGTTTCTATTTCTATTTGTAAAGTTGATTTAAGAATATATTCCATCTCAATCACTCTTTATCAAATTTAATTTTTACATAAATATCCCATTACAATTTCTCTTGCGATATCAATTACGTCAGCAACAAATCTCATTTCTTGATAATCATTTTCTTTAGAAATCATATCATCGGACAATTTAAAAAAATCTTGATATGATATATTTTTATCATTAAGTTTTGAATTTATATCTGTAATCTCTTTATTAATTAATTTTAATTTTAATATATTTCGATATTCTTTTGAGATTTGTTTAACAAGTTCATTATTGTCCATTTTATAAATCACTCCATTCCAAATTTATCTTTATAATCTTCTAACGCATTAATTAATCCATCAAAATCTTCATTTGGTCCTAACAAGCCTGCTAATGTAAATACATCTCGTTGTGGCATATTATATTCTTCAGATAAATTAATCAAATAATCTTTACGGCTTTCATATCCATGTATCTGATAAACAGTTTCCATGTTAATCACATCCTTAAATTTTACTAATTACATATCCTGAAACTTGTTTTGTACATTTTGGACAAATAAATTCACATTCTTCGCTTTCTTCTTCATCAATACTTGAACTATCATCTCCAAAAATAATTTTTGTTGCTTCATCCCATTGCGCTGAAGTTGCAATTTCACCACATTCTGGACAATAATATTTATTTCCACAGTATTTTTCAATCTCATTCATTTTATTTTTAAATTGTTAAATTCATTTTTCCGAGTACTTAATCTATCCCATTCACAATCTGACATTGCTTCATATTTTAACTCATCTAAGTTTTTAATGCCTTTTGTCACCCAATCTTTTAACTCTGTCCATTTATCCATTAATATCACCATCCTTATTTGTTTTAATTTATTCCCATTTCTTATTTTGATTTCCATCCATCTAAATAAATAAAAACATTATAATTAGAACATAAAGTATTCATCACTTTCGCGAAATCTTCGTTAATTGTATTTGCAATAAGTTTAGTAGGAAGTCCATACTCTGAATAAAATTTTAATAATCCAACAATTCTATTTTTAACTTCTTCTTTAGTCTTAAAATCTTTCATTAACATTCCCATTCACCTTCTCTATGTTTATTATTGAAATTCAATTGGTACATTGTCTCTT
>Ga0172381_10008127_pt1 | contig 10297 bp, 9 predicted proteins | sample Leawel6488metaG_FD_119754 | JGI IMG/M metagenome (GOLD analysis project Ga0172381, IMG submission 119754) | Leachate microbial communities from a municipal landfill in Southern Ontario, Canada - Leachate well 64-88 metaG | ecosystem: Engineered > Solid waste > Landfill > Unclassified | place... | reverse complement strand
TTGAGAGGATTGTGGTCGCCGATACCTGCAATGGTGATACGACTCAAGCCGTGACGTCTCCGACCGCCAACACCAATACTTCAAATACGACAAATAACAATACTTCGCCAACGGTTACAAATCCCGGCATCAAATATTACACTTCTTCATACGGCAGCTCAAAATATTATTACCCCGAAACTTGCTCAGCTTGGAAAAGTGCTATTGGGGATTCACAGTATCTGAAGGTTTTTGATTCTCTGGCGGCTCTTTTGGCGGCTTTCCCGTCTCGTACTTTAAATCCTCAGTGTCCACAATAATTGGAATTTGTCGGTTTTCAGAAGCGGCATTTATTTCCTTATTCTCCACAATTTCATTATTGATCCCTGAAGAGATTTGTTCCTCCAACTCAGCCAACTTTTTTCCAAAATCTTTATATTCCTTTTCTCTGTCGCTTAAGAAATGGATAATCTCTTCTTCGACTGGGATTTTTACCGGACCAATGGCCGGCAGTGATTCTTTTTTGTGCAGAATAATGACACTGCTGTTTCTTTTAGTTTTGTAGGTTGAGTCGTTGTGTTTCAGATAAAACTCAATTGCTCTCTGGTCTTTTTCTTTTATTCTAATCATTAATGCCTGGATGGCAACGTCGCAATTGTTGGCTCGGCCTTGTTTTATCGCCCGACTGGCGTTTTTTCCGAACAGCTTGTCACTCTCGCACCAACGGTAATAGGTCGAGCGGTTAATGCTAACTCGAAGGCAAGAAAAATAAACATTGCCGCTTTTTTCCAGTTCTTTAAGCAGATTGTCTTTTGTCTTGCCGTCGATCATATCAATTTATTTTTATCGGCTTTTTGCCGGTTTCTTTTTCCCAGCGTCTTAGGATTACCTCGGCATAAGTCGGACATTTTTCCATAATATAACACCGGCGATTCATCCTAATCGCACTGATCAATGTAGATCCGCTGCCCCCAAACGGTTCAACGATCAGATCTTCACGCTTGGTTAAGACTTTAATATAGGGGATAAGGATTTCAATTGGCTTGGTGCCAAAGATGACGCCTTGGCCGGATGATTTTTCATTGGCCGCTTTAAATTCAATAAAGTCGGTTGGGCATATCTTTTTGCCTTTTTTGTAAGATTCCCAGTGTGGCTGATTGTTTATGGCATATAATGCCGTTTCGTATTCGTTTTCCAGCAATTCGTCTTCATCTTCGTTATTCAATTCAATCTCATCGTTAGCGCCAATCATGGCAATGTCATATTTGTTAAAGAACCGGTATTTGGCCGAAAAGCCTTGAACCCGATTAGGCAAATGCCAGACAATCATATTTTTTACTTTCCAGTATTTTTCCATCTCATTCCAAATGGTTCTGATGTTTTTCCAGTTTTCATAGACAATAATCGCAAAGTTTTCGTTGGCAACTTTACTAATGTTGCTCATCCATGATCCAGTAAAGTTATCAGGCAAAACATCGGTTTCCAGATAGCGCCGATTTTTCTTGGCGCCAAAGCCGGTGGTCACGCCGTCTTTTTGTTTTGTCTTGCCTTTAAGGTAGTTCAAAATATATGGGGGATCGGTGAAACACATATCGGCCTTTTTCCCGTCCATTAGTTTAAGCACTTCGTCCTCAATCGTTGAATCGCCACATAGTAATCTCGATCCATCCAGCTCATAGATATCTCCTTTTTGAACAGTAACATTTCCAATGCCGATTTTTTCCAATTCCTTTTCCAAATCAAACTGCTCGGGGTTATCTTCGGCAGGGAAGATGTTATCCAATTCTTCGCTGTTAAAACCAATATCCCTTAAAAAGCTTTCATCAAATTCAGCCAGTAGGTCAATGTCGAATTCCCCGGTATTTTTGTTCAGGCGGATATTAAGTTCTTGTTCTTTTTTGATGTCTGCAATTGCCACATAGACGACAGGTAAGGTTGTCATGCCTAGTTCCTCGGCCATTTTGAGCCTGAAGTGACCGCCAATGAGAATGTTTTCTCTCCCTGGCGCACTATTGCAAATTAGCGGATCGACCAGACCGAAACGTTTAATAGATTCTTTCAGCTGGTCAGCCTGTTCCTTGGAGTGTTTTCTTGGGTTATACTCCGAAGCCCGAAGTTCATTGATCGGAACTTCCACGATTTGGATGTTTTGTTTGTCCATACGGTTTAATTTAATTAGTTATAAATTAATTATTATAAGAAAAGGCGCTTACCAAATAATCACAGAATAATAAAAACAGGGGATTTTGTGATTTTTTTGATAAACGCCTTTCAAACTAAGCGTTATTGGAATTATTAATGTGCCGTTAAGACAATATGCGACTCGAGCCTATTTTCATTTTAAAGCCTTAAATAAGGCTTGTCAAGAATTAAGTGCTATTGATAAAAAATTATAATTGATTTATAATAAATATAATATGCATGAAATTCAAAAAAAATTGCTAAATTTAGCCCAAGAAACTAACCTTGGCCAGATAACTCTAAGAGAAATCGGCGCCTTGGTCGGTATATCGTCGCCTCAGCAGGTTAAGCACCATTTGGATCAGCTCACCAAAAAGGGTCTGCTGACTGTGGATAAGTCAAACCGTCTAATCCAGAGAGTGCAGAAGGGTCAATCTGACGGTCTTTTGAATGAGGCCAAACTTATTAATATCCCGGTGTTTGGAACAGCCAATGCCGGTCCGGCCGAATTGTTTGCCGATCAACATGTTGAAGGTTTTCTGCGGGTTTCCAGTTCTTTGCTTGATTCGAAACTGTTAAGCCACAATCTTTTTGCCATCAAGGTTAAAGGCCCCTCAATGAATAGAACGAATTTGAATAATAAAACCATTGATGACAGCGATTATATTATCGTTGACGGTGATGATCGAGAACCTCAGGACGGCTCTGTTGTTTTGTCGGTCATTGACGGCCTGGCTAATGTTAAGCGGTTAAAAATTGACAGTCAAAATCATCAAATTATGTTGGTATCGGAATCAACTCAGGATTTTCCACCGATAGTCATTCATGAAAATGATGACTATTCGATTAATGGTCGGGTGGTTCAAGTGATTAAGAATAATATTTAATTTATGGCAAATTATCATGTTACAAAAGACAAAGAAGCCGGAAGCTGGAAGGTTAAGCGCGAAAAAGCAGATCGCGCAGCAGGTTATTATGACACTCAAGCTGAAGCGGAAAAAGCAGCTAAAAAATTTTCAGCCAACTCTGGTGGCGGAGAAGTAAGAATTCATAGCCCAAAAGGTCCGATAAGAGATAGTGATACTGTTGAACCGGGCAATGATCCTAATCCGCCCAAAGACAAGAAATACTAATAATATAAAATACAAGTATGAAAACAATAGTATTTGCCAGTTTTGATTACGATAACAATTAATAAGTATTTAGTAAAAATTCATAAAAAATTAATATGGGTATTGCTTATAAAAATTTTTGGAGTTTAAATACAGACGAAGCAGTCGCCGCTGGTATTTTAAGAAACGGAACCAATAAGGATATTGAAGTATTAATGCCGTTGAACGCTCAAATGAAAGGCATTGATTTATGTTTAATGAGTGTTGAAACAAAAAGGGTTATTACTATTCAGGTCAAGGGCAGTAAGGCATATGAGCCACAAAAAAGAGAAGTAAAAAAGTTTGGCTCAGGATCAGCCGGCTGGTTTTTCTTCCCAAAAGAAGTTATTAGCAAGGCTACGGCCGACTACTTCCTTTTTTTAATATATGTTATCGAAGAAAATAAAAAAATTGGAAGGAGAACTATTGAACCACATATCATTTTAATCCCAACAAAAATTTTAGTGAAAAAATGTCAGGAATGTAAAAATATTCACGGTAAAGGCCGTCTAAGTTTTATAATTTGGGTTAATCCTCAAACAAAAGAAGCTTTTGATTTTAGGGATAAAAAAATTGTTTTGGACAATTTTTTGGACGAGAAAGGATTAAAAAACATTAATAGCGAATTTAAATAAATTTATAATTTTTATTGATAAGAATTTTAGTTTATTCAATAATGTCTACGTCAACTTCAACGCCCATTACATCTGACTTCGTGAATAGTTTTATTATTTCAATATTGAGGACTGTTGATGACGCAAAAATTTTGGTGGTCAGAATTTATTGGGGAACGCTAATTTTCTTTTTATTAAAACATTGGTTGATAATACTAATTGTTCTATTTCTTGTCTTTTTTACTTCTCTTATTAGGGCTATATCGGGGCGATGGGGGTTGTTTGGTAGTGTGATGTATAATTATTTATATTTTGGGATTCTATTTATTGTCGGTCTGACCTGGGGGCCTGAAATATTTGTTAGTAATTTATTTACCATTATTTGCACTGTAGCTCTTTATCCGTTATGTTATTTTTTGGTTGGCATGATATTACAGAAACTTGGATTAAAATATTAATTATTATAAATTTATATGGAGGTTATTAAACTTAAAAGTAAAGGAGATGACGTAAAAAAATGGCAACTTTTTTTAATCGGTCAAGGCTTATTGAAAGATGTTGCTGACGGTATTTTCGGCCCTAACACTGATGAGGCAACGAAAGTATTTCAGAAAAAATATAATTTGGGTTCCGATGGCATTGTCGGCCAGCTAACGTATGCTAAAGCAATGCAACTTGGGTTTCAAATTGTTCCTGAACCAAAGGTTGTATCAAAAAAAGATATTTATTGGATGCCTCCAAAGCCAAGCTTTACACCTCTATCCAGTAATGCCGAAAGACAAAAATTATTTGGTAAATATTCGTACAAATTAATTGATGACTGTAATATTCAGATTACCGATAACTGGCAGAAGGAAAATATTATCAAAGTTAATATTCCTCAATTAATTGGAGTAGGGAGTGCGCCAAAAAGTGGTGATATTTATTTTCATAAGCTGGCAGCTAAACAAATGCAAGATTTATTTGTGGCATGGGAAAAAGAAGGTCTAAATAAACAGATTTTGACTTGGGCTGGATCGTTTGTCCCAAGAATGGTTCGAGGCAGTGTGACGGTTTTAAGTAATCATGCTTTTGGTACTGCCTTTGATATTAACGTTACATGGAACGGTCTTGGCGTTATTCCGGCTAGAATTGATCAGAAGGGAAGCGTTCGCGAGTTAATTCCCTTGGCAAATAAATATGGTTTCTATTGGGGAGGACATTATCCTTCTCGACAAGACGGCATGCATTTTGAAGTTGCTAAATTGCTTCAGTAGATATTAAAACAGACTATTGCCCAAAAACTCAAGTGCTGTTGCATTTGTCGCATTTACTCCGACCTAAGTGGCTCAAATCCCGTTATGGTAAAATAGCTGAATAACCCTTATAATACCTTATATACTTTGGCACCCAACAATAGTGGCCTGCATCTAAAAAATCGCCTTAAAGGCGATTTTTTGGTATACTTATTTATAAGTTGTATTAACTTAATGATTTAATCAAATATTTATGAAAAAGAATATTGATCTATTATCGGTGGTTGCCTTACCGGTTTTATCAATAACTTTTTTCTTTGCCTTTGCCTTGACTGCTCAGGCGGCATTCACACCGTCTTTGGGCACGGCCAATACGTTCGGAGTTTTAGCTCATACCTATAACAACACGGCTACCACGCGGCCAACCATGATTTCAGTGGATTTGGGTTACAGTGTTTTTTTGGGCTCGCCGGCATCAATCGGCGGTACAACCTACATCAGCGATGCTACCTTCTATCAAGCGGGGGTAGACCAGCATAATGCCTTGGCGGTTTTAAATGCTCAGGCCTGCACCTTTACTTTTTCTGGAGCTGTCGATTTGGCGACGGATACTTCGCATGGCACTCTCGGCGTATATGCGCCCGGCGTCTATTGCAGCTCGGGAAAAATGACAGTGGGTGGAACAATAGCACTAAGCGGCGCCGGTACTTACATTTTTCGGCCAGCTGGCGGACTGGTAACGGCGGACAACTCTCATGTTTACGCGATGGACGGCGCGTCGACGTGCGATATATTCTGGACACCGCAATCAACGGATACAGTCATTGGATCTGGTACGACTTTTTCCGGAACCGTGATTGAGCCGTTAGCGGCGGCTAATAATAATATTATAGTCGGTTATGACGCGGATTGGACCGGTCGAGCCTTGGCCTTTGACGGGAGCGTTACCACGAATCCAATCGTTGGAAAATATATCAGAATTAGCTCGCCAACTTGCGCGCCGCCGCTACCCCCGCCACCTGCCAGTCTTCACATAATCAAAAATGTCATCAACAATAACGGCGGTACAGCTGTGGCTACCAGCGCGGTCATTCATGTCAGAAACAGTGCTGGGGAAGTCGCTGGCAGTCCGCATGCCGGCGCTGGTTCACCGGGCATTGCTTATACTCTAGACGCGGGCACTTACACCGTGAGCGAAGATGATTTGCCTGGGTACACTAAGACATATTCCGGAGATTGCGTTGATAGTTCACATCTGCCATTGGCTTTGGGAAATAGCAATACGGCAATCGGTGGAAGTAGTGATTTTTCATTCAGCAGCGTTGTGCTAAATAGTGGCGATAACAAAACTTGCATCATTACTAACGACGATATCGCGCCCGCCACCCTTCACATAATTAAAAATGTCATCAATGATAACGGCGGTACGGCTGTGGCTACCAGCGCGGTCATTCATGTCAGAAACGGTTCGGGAGAAGTCGCTGGCAGTCCGCATGCCGGTGCTGGTTCACCGGGCATTGCTTATACTCTAGACGCGGGCACTTACACCGTGAGCGAAGATGTTATTTCCGGATATGCCGCAACCTTCAGTGGCAGTTGCGACGCTAACGGCAATATTGTCCTAGCGGCCGGCGATAATAAAACTTGTGTTATCACCAATAACGATGACGCGCCGGCACTCGCCACTCTTCATATTATTAAGAATGTGATTAATAACAACGGGGGTGTGGCCGTGGCCTCAAGCGCGGTGATTCATGTCCGAGACGATTACGGAGATGTGTCCGGCAGTCCGCACGCTGGCGCCGGTTCGCCGGGCATCATCTATTCTTTAACCCCCGGCCGGTATCGGATAGTCGAAGACGCATTGCCGGGCTATAACGCGACCTTTAGCGGTAATTGCGATAATAACGGCAGCATTGTTTTGGCCGCTGGCGAAATTAAAGCCTGTACAATAACCAACGATGATATCGCTGATTACGTTTCAAAACCCGCCACTCTTCGTGTCATTAAAAATGTCATCAATGATAACGGCGGTACGGCGGTGGCCGCCAAGGCTATAATCCACGTTGTCAACAAAAAGGGAGATGTCGACGGCAGCCCTCAGGCCGGCGCGAGTTCACCGGGGACTTTATATACTCTACCGACGGGGGCGTATAACGTCAGTGAAGATTTTTTTGCCGGATATTCAGTCGCGATTGGAGGCGATTGTTCCGCCAGTGGAAATGTTGAGCTGATTCCGGGCGAAAATAAAACTTGTACCATTACCAATGACGACATTGCAACACAATCAACAACGCAAACACCAACTCCCACGGCCACAACTAATACTGGTTCAGCTCTGCCATGCGATGTCTGTACTAAGTTATCTTACGATCTTTATATTATTAATCCTGATGGATCTCAGCGCCATTCGGACACGTCGTGGGTTAGCGTTACTGATCGCGGCAACGGGGTTCTCCGTTATTCATTTGAAGACAAATCAATTAACCCGGCTGATCCCAGTTTTGATTACAACGACTCAGTGGTTGATGTTAATCTAAAAAATTGTCAGAGTGTGACTTTTATGTTCGTCAGCTCCGACGCCAAGTGGAAACATCAGGTCAGATTTAGGGTCTTGATTAATGGCGTGGTAAAAACCGATACACTGGTAACGGACGATTCAGCCAGAGTTACTGGCACCACCAAAACTATTAACGCGACTCAGGGATTACCAGCCGCTCAGGTATGCGCTTCGACCCCGTCAGCAACGCTTTCGGGCTCGTCAACAGTTTATTCAAACAGTTTCGCCAATAAGGTCAAAGGAAAAATTTTACTGCAAGTGCAACAGAATGGCGAGGCTTGGTATGTTGATCCGGCTTCAGGCAAACGGTACTATTTGAAGGACGGACCTGCCGCCTATGAGCTAATGAGAAATTTTGGTTTAGGAATTAGTGATGCTAATCTAGCTAAAATTCCTAGTGTTAATAATACAACTGAATTAAAGCAATCAGTTAGTGTCTGCTCTTCAAATAGTTTGGCTAATAAGCTCAAAGGAAAAATTTTACTGCAAGTGCAACAGAATGGCGAGGCTTGGTATATCGATGTAGATAAATGTCGCCGCCTCTATATGAAAGATGGAGCGGCGGCTTACACTGTCATGCGTTTCCTCGGCTTGGGGATTACTGATGCCAATTTGGAGAAGATCCCCAAAGGATAGTAATCAACCTAAATTAATCCAAAAAAATTTCATTCCTTTCGAGCTTGCCATGAAGAGATAAGAGGCAAGCAACCATATTGCATTTTAAATAAGTAGAAAAAGCCGAGAGATTTGCTCTCGGTTTTTTCTAGTTGGTAGGATTTTTAGCTAATTTTAGGTATATATTATAAATTACCTGCATTATAATTGACAAATATGATAATGTATGTTATAATTAACTGTTATTGGTAAAGCTCATTTTTATTATCATAATAATATGATTTCCAATCAACAAGGGTTTTTGACAAAAAGTGTGTAGTTAGCGTGAGTGCAACTCTGATTATTCAAGAAATAATTAGAGTTATGCTTACGCTAAAATGCAAGAGCATAGGAAACTCGCACCCACTGGATAGAACAAGACGAAAGTTCGTCAACGTTCGAAGGTCATAACGACTATTCCAAAAGGGTATGAGTACAATTTAGGGAGATCAAAAGATGAGGATCGTCAACGCAGCAAATGGTCAACTGCAACCAATTCCGTTCAATCTCGGCGAATCCGGTCGGGGGCGTTGGTTTGAAGAAGTCAAAGTCAGCAACCGCTCCGGCCAGGAACCGTCGGGACCCGAGGATGTGAGTTACTTCACATTCGGACAGGATCGCCGCCACGTCATCCTCACCAAGGGCGATGACAAGCGAGGAATTTTGCTACGGATCAGTACCGCTGGAACCTACACGAGGGGTTCGTGCGGCCGTATCGCGCTCAAAGGCGGGACGGCCACGAAGCTGACGTCGGGCCAATGGGCCGAGGGCAATGCGGGAAACGTGGCGAATGGTCCGGATGAACTCTGGCACGTCGAAGGTCCGGCTCTATTCGTCGTTGTCCTTCAAGGCGGCGAAAGCAAGGGTTATGGCCACCGTTACCTGATTGTCACCAAGTCCCTGCGAACCGTGATGATCAAGCGAACGGAGTTGTGTCAGCTCATCGCGACTGATGACGACCCCGAGGTCGCCGAAGTCGTCCGGATGTGCCAGGGCGATCTTCATGAGGACGTGCAGCAAGCGCTGCACCTGGCTGATGAACTCGAACAAATGGATTCGGTTCAGGTCGATGTCACCCACCTCACGAGTGAGTGGCTGACCATTGAAGAAGTGGTCAAAAGCTTCGGCCTGGCGATCCCCTCTGCGATGGGGGAAAAAGTCACGGGTATCAGTAATATCCAGTCCGGAACGCTCGTTCCGGGTGACAAAGCGCTGGTGGCATTCGAGGTCGGTCCCGGCGGCGGTAAGCGCTATCGGTTCGAAGAGGTCTCGGAAGCCGGAATCGTCCGCGTCAAAGAGGTCTGTGAGCGTCCCTACACCGGCAAGTCGGTTCTTGGTATCATCCAAGAAGACAACTGGTATTCAGCCTGGATCGAGTTCAAGGACGGTACGATTATGGCCTACACGATCGCGGACTCGGGTGGTGTTCACCGGTTGTCGGACTCGGGGCAGATTTCCACCCAAGTGTGGGCAGGGGTAACGGCCACCGCTCCGAACGAAGCGGCGTTTAAAGAGGTCTTTAGTCTTAACGCCAGCGCGACCGTTGTGGATGGCAACACGCAGATGTTGCCGGCCAAGCCGGATCCCGAGCCGCAGGCACCCGCCGGTGGTTGGACCACTGAAGACCTGCGTGCCAAGTTCGCCCGGCGTTAGGAACCGGGCACTGTTCTTTGAAGTTTACGGTTTTGGGGATTTTTCCGACTTAAAAAATCCTCACTCTCACAACCTAAGGCCGGTTGTCTGATGAGCTCACGGCAGAGCGAAAGGGAAGTTAATATTTAATGTCAAGTAGAAAAAGCCGAGAGATTTGCTCTCGGTTTTTTAGTCGCATTACTTATTTTGACAAATCTAAGAAAAAGCGAGAAAATTAAGAAGAATTAATCATAATAAAGATGTCTGAAATAAACGAAAAACAAAAAGAGA
>Ga0172381_10008126_pt1 | contig 10298 bp, 6 predicted proteins | sample Leawel6488metaG_FD_119754 | JGI IMG/M metagenome (GOLD analysis project Ga0172381, IMG submission 119754) | Leachate microbial communities from a municipal landfill in Southern Ontario, Canada - Leachate well 64-88 metaG | ecosystem: Engineered > Solid waste > Landfill > Unclassified | place... | reverse complement strand
GTTACTAATAGAAATGTCGGTACAATTAAGTGATTGATAATTACGGAATAAGGAGAGAAAAGTTCATAACCCTCACTCTCCGCTGAAAGGCAAAGTGGAATAACGACTAAAACCAGAAAAACCCTACAAAATCAACAATTTTGTGGGGTTTTTTATTTTACTACAAATCGTACCAAGTTTTAACATTAGTCACGAATTAGGTCACAAAAAAACACGATTTTGTGACTAAAACGTGACCTTTTTTGAATTTTGGAAATAGGTCACAAAAAATGTCTATAAGGAATCCTTTTAAGTTTTCACCTAATCCGCTTCGTATTTGATTGATATATTCTGCCTTTTTAAATCTTCGTAATGTGTAGAGCTACTCCGCCACTTGCTTTTAGGTCGAAGTTCAACATATCTCCGCCTTTTATTTTTTTCTCGGTAATGCCGACTTTGGTACGAGTTTTAATTTTGTCATCATCCTGATACATTTTCAGAGTGTATCTCTTGCCTTTTTCCAAAAAGCTAGTAGGAATGGTGATTTTGCGTTCCTGAGTGTTGGTAATCGAACCCACGAACCATTCATCTCCACTTCGGCGGGCAATGGTAACAAACTCACCCACTCTACCATCAATCACTTTTGTATCGTCCCAAACAGTTTTCACTTTATCTAAAAACTCAATCTCAGGTTCGCCCTGATACGCCGAAGGTTGGTCGTACCAATACATAAACTGAATAGGGCTGTAATAAACCACCGACAAAGCCAGTTGATGAGCATGTGTATTTTTCACACGCGTGTTGTAGTAACAAATGGTATAATCGGCAGGACCGGCCAGATAGCGGGTAAAAGGTAGAATTGTATTGTGGTCGGCATCAGGCATTTCCTCGTTTCCACGTACACCTTCCTGCGTCATCAGGTTAGGATAGGTACGACTAAATCCTGTAGGACGGTATTCGTCATGGATATCTACCATCAGCCCGTATTCTGCACATTTCTTTACAGCTTCATGCAACCATGTTGTCCAGTATTGATTACCTACCTGCACAAAACCAAATTTGAGTCCTTTTATTCCCCATTTTTTATACAATGGAAGAATTGAATCTAACTGCTGAATCAATGCACGTTGATTTACATACACCCAGAGTCCGATGCCTTTGGTTGCTGCATAGGCCGTCAGTTCCGGAATATTGATATCTTTAGTTTTGCTCACTTTAGTAGCCTGTGAACTCATTTTCATTTCGGGACCGTACCAACCGGCATCAAGGTGAATGTATTGCAAACCATGTTCGGCAGCAAAATCCACATTCTTTTTAGCATCTTCCTGTGTTACTTTTTCTATACGAACGGCTTTCCCCGGTTTAATCCACGAAACATCTCTTAACTTATTTTCGGGATTCAGATTGAATATAATGTCTTTGTTTGCCATCAATTCTATAGGCTTTTCGGCTGCCATAATTACACGCCAGGGAGTAGAATACGCCGGAATCACATCCACGCTACCATAGATAACTGCTTGCAAAGTATTGGGTTTGGTAGCATTAAGGCTGAACTTCATACGGGCATAGTCAGTCATCTGAGCTTCGGCCAAGGCAACCGTAAGTCCATTTGTCAATTTCATCGTTAGCGGGCGTTCGCTTTGCCCTTTCCAGTTTTTGAGGGACAACAATGAATAAGGTCCCTGCGCCCATGGTTCATAGTAAGCCAATGTTCCCTGAGGCATAGTGAATTGTGTTTGTTCGCCTACAATATGCAGAAAGAGTCCGTTACTTGGCTCGGGAAAATGATAGCGCACCGCCACTCCTTCATTGTATACACGAACAATCAGGTTCATATAGTAGCTTTTGTTCTTGTCGTATCCATCGCCCGATGGTTTAATTGACGCTTCCCCTTTTCGGAACGAAACAGTCATCTCATTGTAATTGTTACGAATGGCAGTATGCTCTCCATACACAGGTTTCCATGTCTCGTCGAACGAAGCGCGCTGAACGCCTGTATAGTTGAGATTTTCTCCCCAAACCTTACAGGTATCGTTCGGAACAGCCAGAGCCGATTCGAAGATTTGATTTTCGATCAATATGCCCAGTTCCGATTCCTCAACAACCGGTTTCCCTTTGTAGGAAAGTGTATAATACATCTGCTTCTCACCTGGGGCTATTAGCCTTTGGTAAAAGGTAAACTCATAAGCACCGTCGGGGGAGGTGAGTTTCTGAAGTGTTTCCTTGATAATGGATTGTGCACCGACAGGAAAAGATAAAAACAACAGGGCAATTCCTGTTATGATTATCTTGAAATTATTTATTTTCATACGTTCATTTCTATTTTATTTTCTCTTGCGATGGTTTATAAACAATTCCTTCAACATACAATCCTTCGTAAAATCTGGAGAAATCGGAATATTGCATATATCCGGGTTTATTTAGTTTCGGAGAAATTTCAGTTCCATTTATCTTCAGCCCTTCGAAAACAATGTTTTTAATTCCACGCTCGGGCGAATAACCTTCGATAATGGAGAGGTTGGCATTTTTGCCGTTATACGATACATTCTTGAAATAAACATTCTCGATGCCTCGTCCGGGTGCCAGAGCGTATTTCTTATTTAAGGTTACGCGTAAGTTCAGCAGTTGACCTTGTTCGAAATCCTCCACACGGATATTTTCGAAAACAATGTTTCGGGCCAGATTCTCGTCCGATACATTAATGCTCATACAGCCCTGATAGTTGATTTGCTTTTCGTCCTGGTTGAGAATATCAATGTTTTCGAACTTCATATTTTCAAGCACTTCCGATTTCCCCGGTTCCGAGTTGCCGTGTGTACCAATTAAGATCGGGTGAGCAACATCAGCCCAAAGGGTGGAATTGTGCACCAGTATGTTTCGGCAGTCGCCATAGAATTTCCAACGGTGACCGTAGATGGCAATGCAATCGTCGGAGTTTCGCATAAAAACACCTTCAATCAGCACATTATTATTGCAAAACAAGTCGATACCATCGCCCCAGCCTTTAGCGCTAAAGGAGCGGATATTCTTTATCCTGACGTTGGTAGATTGACCGCTGCAAACGGTATAGTGCTACGGATTCAGAAAAATAAGATTTTCTATCTGAACATTGTCGGAGAAATTCACCCCTACTCCATCATTTGCTTTGTAAACAATACCGCGGCCACAAATGCGCACATCTTTAACGCTATCGCAACTAATAGAAGCATTCAGCACGGCACCACCAGCTAAATAAAGAGTTTTACCGCTTGGGATGTGCAGAATATTGTTCTTTACCGTATGAAAGCCCGGGCCGAAATACATCACGGAGGCGTCATTTGGATTGGGCTTGTAGGTTTCTGGAGCGTTGGTAAAAATCTGCAGGTTATGAAAGATATCGCCGTTTACTTCCAGCGAAAGATTACAGGGTTTAGATAGCGAAAAGCTAAGAGTATTCCCTTTTATCTTCGGCTCAAAGCCATAAGACAACGGACGAATACGAGCGGTCTGAACTTTCCCGCGGTTGTAAGTTACCGAAAACGCCACGGTTCCCGAAAAGTCGAAATTGACCATAGAACTGCTCGTTACATTGTGCATATCCACCAGTGCTTCGTACTCATACAAGTCCTGCCATTGCCCACCGGGTATACGCACCTTTACCGTGAAATCGTTATTGTGAGGAATACTATCCGAGACAGGGAATGTAATGATTTGCTGTGCATTCAAACAAAGCACAATGCTATTTAATAAAAAGATCAGAACTAGTTTTTTCATTTTTGAATTCAAGATAAATTAAATACTTTAGATGTCTATGGTTTATAAGACTCCAGGCATACTCGGCCGACTTCCAGTTTTTTTCTCCATTTCCGCATTCCGACTCGGTTTGCATGTAGCGGTATTGAGATTACTTTGTCCGTTTATTTTACCTCCGTGCAATGCATAATGGTTATTCACTTTCATCTGTAATCGAACAGTTGCTTGCGGTCTGTAGTAGCTTGTTTCTGAGCATTTACCCCCAGACAACCTGTTATTAATAGTACTACTACTGCCAATAATTGAGTGTGTTTAAGCATATATGATATTTATTTCACATTTAAAATAGAACTAACTGAAACAGCAAGTAATATTAATGTGAGAATTCTACGAGGGTGCCTGTCATAATTCTTAATATTTTTTAGAGGAACTGAATGATTTACTGTGTTACCTTCATTATACGAAGCGCAATCCCCGACTTACCAGGCAGTTCAAGTAAACAATTACCTAAAAACAAATTAGGTTAGTGTAAATGTAGTAAAATGAAATGTCAATAAGAATAATACGGACAAACGGTCTTCAAAAATACGATTACTCCTTAAGATACTACTTCCAAATTCACGATATTCTGTTGGTGTTATGCCATGTTCTTTTCTAAAACACTTCGCAAAATACCTGGGGTCATTATAAACCACTTCGAAAGCCTGAAGTGAACCCCAAAAGTTGGACAAAAAACTTTTGGGGTTTAACTTCAAATAGAACAGCCTCTTTACAAAAAACTTAAATAAACTAATCCGGGAAACGTAAATTACCAACCCGGATTTTGTTTCAATGCCGTATTTAGTCTTATTTGTCCTAAAGGAATAGGAGCCAAATAATCACGTTGAGAATAAAGTAAGTTACCCGGTAGTGTAGCAATTGAACGACCATAATCCGGATCTGTTACCCCACCTACTTCATACACCCCATAAGTTAATGGGTATTTTGCAGGTTGATAGGTGGGTTGCCCGTGATAAGCCGCATCATTCGCAATAGCAGTCATATATTCAGTACCATAAACGTGGCGCCCCAACTTTTGTCCTCGCAAATTGATATGCGCTATTCCCCAGCGTTTCAGATCATCACTACGAAAACCTTCACCAAACAGTTCACAAGCTCTTTCGCGTCGAATCTCGTCAAGCATGTTCATTTTTTTACAAATGGTTTTATTTTGCGATTGATCCCACCAACCTGCATCCCATACATTAGCTATTAATGCATTGGTTAATGGAGCTACTCCGGCACGGGCACGGTTTTTATTGACAGAAAAATTCAAGTCTGCATCAGAGATTACGCCGTTGCCCAATTCTACAGCAGCTTCTGCATAAATCAGATGCACCTCTGCCAAGCGAATAAGCGGATAGTCCGGTGATTCTGTATTTGCAGTAGATCTGAGGGAACCTTCAGGCATAAATTTGCGGCTACCATAGTTATTGTTGGTACCTCCATATAAGGTGGGTACAAAAATAGCTGCTTTACTACTATACGCCGGGTCATTAGGAGTGTAGGTTGCCTGTGGATAGACAGGAGTTGGATAAGGCTGGCCTGTTAGAGTACATGCTATACCATAAGCAGGATCACTCATCCACGACACTCTATCCGGCAAGAAAGCACAACCGATAAACCGGTAATCGCGATTACGGAATTCATCATTGAAATGAGAAAAGCCTAAAAACTGCGGGTTGTTCTGCGCATCCGCCATATTACCGGTGTAACTGACGCGAATAGGTAAACCATTGCGACAAGGAAACATTTCACCTAAATAGGTACTGATATTACCACCTTGCCAGGCAGCTATCGAATGTCCTAGATTTATACCTCCTTTTTTGACAGTATAGTCATATTTTACACTAAATATGAATTCTTTATTCGTGGCTTTTCCTGCGTTTCTAAAGTTGGAGATATTACCACCATTATCATCGATATTGAATAGATAGTAATAACTCAGAGAGTCACACTGATTCCACAATTGAAACGTCCCCGTTTCTGCTTCCTGAATCACTTCTTTTGCCATTTGTTTAGCCTCCGTCAACAAATCAATTATCGAAGGATAGCCCGAAGGCTTTGTATTCCCGGCTCCTTTTGTAGTCCCATCGCCATCCAAATCATAACTTATATTCGGCACATATTTTTCCCATGTAGCTTCGTAAAGCAATACCCTTGCAAGAAATGATTTTGCGGCTTCCTGGCTGACTTTTCCTTTATCTGTCGCCGTAATAGTTTTTTCTTGAGGAAGCAGAGGAATAGCAGCTCTAAGATCTTTGATGATAAAATCAGCTACTTCATATCTGCTTTTACGGGGTCCGTATAGTGCAGGGTCAGTCACTTCAAACGAATGGTCAGCAATAGGCACACCACCAAAATATTGGAGCAAATAAAAGTGTTGCCATGCACGGAAGAAATAAGCCGTCCCTACAGAACCGTTGATTGATGTTTGATCTCCGGTATATTCTGCGGCTTTTTCCAATAAAATATTGCAGTTTCGAATGTAGCTGTACGGTTTATCCCAGTGAAAATCGGACTCACCGGCAGATCCACCTCCATTAGAACTAAAACCTGAAATGTCCAGTCCCTGATCCATTTTATAGTAAGTGGCGACATTATTATAGTCTTTCCAGCCTTCTAACTGATACAAAGCGTTAGCCGCTTGTTTGAACTGATCAGGAGTGTTGTAGAAGATAGCTTCAGTTCCTGACGATAGCGGTTCTTTGTCGAGGAGATCGCTACAACCTGCCATCATCATTGCGAGTGCAAAAAATGAAAATATTATTGTTATGCGTTTCATGTTTTTTTATTAAAGGGGTTTATAATTAAAACGTAACATCTAAACCAACCGAAAGTAACCGGCTAAATGGAAATGTATTGTTGGATGCTTCACCGTATTCCGGGTCATAGCCATCTTTGATTTTGGTCCATTCCCACAAATCATCCCCGGAAAAATACACCCTTACTTTATTGAGAGCTCATTTCTTTGTTAATTCTAACGGCAATGTGTAACCTATAACCAAAGACTTTAACCGAATATAACTTGATTTCTGAACGCTTATATCTTTATTTTGATAATTCCATCTATTGAAAGCCGCATCCCGTGATGCTACTGTATAAATTGCATCCGGATTATCTTCCGTCCACATCTTACCCATAAAAGTGCTGTTTTGTAATGTATAATTAGTTACCCACGGAGCATAAAGATTTCCTGTTCTTAACACCACTTGTTTTCCTACACCCTGAAAGAAAGCCTGCATATCAATGCCTTTCCATTCCAACCCTGCTTTAAATCCAAATATTATATGAGGGGCTGCATCTCCCGCATAATAAGTATCTTTAGTGGTAATCGCCCCATCACCATCCATATCAACTACTTTTCGTGCACCCGGACGAAGACGATTCGTTCCTTGTGTCTGCGGAGCAGGAATAATGTTTCCCGATTTAATTGCGGTGTGTGTGGCATCTGTCCAATAGTATTTTTCGTAATAATCATCTGCTTCTGTCTGTGTCTGGAAAATTCCATCTGTTTTGTAAACATAAATAGCGTTGAGCGGTTTTCCAATCAAACGGTTCGTATTCTTACCCGGATCTGGTACATTCTGGTTGTTCGTCAATTCAAGTAATGTAGTTGAAGCATCTGAAAGAAAACCGCCAACATTGTAAGTAACCGAACCTATCTTGTCTTGCCAGTTAAGCGAGAATTCCCAACCATTCGTGCGTAATTTGCCATTGTTTGACGAAGGAGCCGAAGCGCCGAGTATGGAAGGATAAGTCACCCCAATAAACATACCATCATTTGTCTTTGAAAAATAATCGAATGACCCTGACAGACGGTTTTTTAGGAAAGCAAAATCCAAACCTGCATCATGGCTGAATATAGTCTCCCAGGTACGCGTTGAAGAAGTCATACCACCAAGCGACAAAGCTGGTTGTGCTGTCAGCCCGGATCCGGTTCCAAAATAGGCGCTTGAAGAAGATAACGTAGCATACTGCTCATAGTTATCAATTCCATCCACATTACCGGTTTTACCATAATTATAACGAACTTTCAAAAAATCAAGAAATTTGACATTCTGCATAAAATTTTCCTGACTAACAACCCAGCCACCTGATACAGAGTAGAAATTTTTCCATCTTTGATCAGGATACAATTTAGAAGACCCATCACGACGGCCTAAAAACCCTATCAAATATTTATTATCAAAATCATAATGCAAACGGCTCACATAGGATAAAAGTCCCCATGAAGTTTGACCCCCATCTGCTCCATTGTTGGTACCGCTTACCATTACATTAAGATCCACTAAATCTGATCCAGCGTACAAAGGACCTTGAGAACGTGAAGCTTTTACCTCTTTCCAGCTGTCCTCTTCGGCAGTTACACCTAACATACCGGTTACATGATGTACTGTATTGAATTTATTATCGTAGTTAATAAATCCGTTAAGTGTTTTATTCTCCCATCTGTTCATATCTTCAGTGAGTGAACCCGGGGATTGCCTGCTTGTTGTCGCTACATCGGCATAATCGTAGTATTGGATCTTTTTGGAAAGTGTTTGAATGTTCTTTTCCACTGTTTTATAGCCACCTGTTCCTGAGATCGAAAGACCTTTTAAAAGTGGAGAAAGATCAAATGTCGCTTTCAGATTAGAACGTGAGGTAACAAAACCGGTTTTAATTTGTCCTCCGCCAACAAGTCCACCGACGGGATTACGGTTCCCAAATGTATCGTAATAATTCCCCTTTGGTGTATATATAGACCAAAACCATGGATCGTACCAACCAGCTCCAACGTCTGTACTTGGCGTTGTTATATCACGCTTTTCGTACGACGTACCGATTTCTATTTTCAACAATTTGCTGGCCTGATAATCCACATTTAAACGTCCACTATATTTTTTCTCACCATCTTCTGCAACTTTCAGTTGCGATTGGGCTTCAGAATAACCGAGCGAAGCCATATAGCTAAATTTATCGTCACCACCTGAAATACTTACAGAGTGCTTCTGCGATGTTGCCTGACCGTATAATTCATCCATCAAAGAGTGATTCGGTTCATACCGGTAGGTCTTTCCACTATTCTTCAGGGTCAATGTCTGTCCGCTACGTAACGCATTCCATAGCACATCCCGATAGTAGCTCTGACCATTGGCATCCACACCACCCAATACACTACCGGTATTAAATATCCACCAGTCGAATTGTTTCATTATATCATCTTTCGATGTCAATGCCGGATATTTTGCCATAGCATCCCGGTATTGTGCTTCATAAAACATATCCAACCATTGTGAGTTGGTAGTAAGAGGAGGTTGAATCCCGTTAATCGTAGTACTGAGTGAACCATTATAGGTAATTTTTGCTGCACCTTTTTTCCCTCGTTTTGTAGTTACCAGCAATACACCGGCGGCAGAACGGGCTCCGTAGATAGCTGCTGAGGCATCTTTCAATACCGAGATATTTTCAATATCATTCGAAGCCATTTGGTTAAGTTCATCCAGCGAACCGGTAATACCGTCTATTAATATCAATGGACTAGAATTTCCATTGATGGAAATATCTCCCCGGATTTGCATTGCTGCACCTTCACTACCAGGACGAGTAGAACCTCTGGTTACAACTAACCCCGGTATTTCACCTTGAAGACTGACTGCAACATTACTGAGACCACGATCTTTAAAGGCTTCTTCTCCCTTTATTTGTGAAATCGCTCCGGTTAATGACGCTTTCTTTTGCGTACCATATCCAACAACGACTACCTCATCGAGTATTTTTTCATTTTCATTTAGTTGTACAGTAATGTTTGATTTACCATTTATAGCAATTTCTTGCGTCTGATATCCAATATAGGAAATCACAATAGTTCCTTTTATCGTTCCATTAAGCCTAAAGACCCCTGAAACATCGGTAATGGTACCTGTGTTTGTCCCCTTTACTTTAATACTTGCCCCGATAATAGGTTCTCCATTTTGATCCGTTACTTTTCCGGTTACTGTACTTTGCGCAAAAGCCACAAAGGACATACCCAGAAAAAATAAAAGCATAAAATTCTTTTTGAAAGAGAAACGAATCCCTTTCTGAAATCGCAGCTTTACTTGCTTCATGATAATTAATTTAAAAGTTAACATTGATTTTAATTAATTGATTTCTCTTAATCCGGTAGACTCTGTTTAAACATTTCTCTCCTTAAATACGTGTCAAAAAACAATTATACTTAATCCCTCTGTAAATTTATTTCTTGATTCAATCTTTTGAAAACAGCTCAACATAATTTACAGCATGCATTTAGATACATTGACGGATGTATCCTCGCATCATCTTACGACTGGTCAATAGGTGGTTTTCCACCGTTCGACGTGTAATCTGAAGTGTTTCGGAAATTCCGAATGCCGACATTTCTTCGTATCTGCATAAAGAATATACAATTTTACGTTTTTGGGGAAAAGTGGTGAGTTTATTCTGCTCGAGATGGAGAATCTCTTTTTCATGCAAACGACTCTCAATGTCGTTGGTCGTTTTTTCAAGAAACTCATACATATTAGCTGAGATTTCTTGCCTTT
>Ga0172381_10008125_pt1 | contig 10298 bp, 16 predicted proteins | sample Leawel6488metaG_FD_119754 | JGI IMG/M metagenome (GOLD analysis project Ga0172381, IMG submission 119754) | Leachate microbial communities from a municipal landfill in Southern Ontario, Canada - Leachate well 64-88 metaG | ecosystem: Engineered > Solid waste > Landfill > Unclassified | place... | reverse complement strand
CGCATCATGATAATATCGAATGAGAACTTCTCAGACATGACAGAAATCCCTGCCGCAGACGAATATCGAGACTGCAACTTCTCGCACAGTGAACCTCTATGGGTTGACGACGTCCCTATGGGGCATCCATTGACGAATCACGCGGTATTCACCGACTGTAACATGCGCAATGTCGAGGCCGTGAATGCAGACCGCGAGCGCTCGTCAGGGTGTATTGCCCCCATTATGACGAATGAAGTTTTTTACAGGCACTATAACGTCAATACGGGTGAGTATTCGCCAGTGGGGGCATAAATGGCAGAATATTACGTTAATAATAACGGCGGAAGTGACGACAACGACGGCTCAACCGAGGCCCTTGCGTTTGATAGTCTCGCAAAAGCCGCCGATACCGTTGCGGCGGGTGATACCGTACACATTAAGGGCGGAACTGAATACACCGATCAAGACGGTACAAACGGGTGCAACCTACTAATCAGCACAGCCGGGACAGTAACCGCCCCGATTACATGGCAGGGGTATACAACGACGCCCGGCGATGAGGGTGTGGCGGTTGTTAATGCGAGTGGGTTCAGTTTTGGGATTTATAATTCTGGTTCAGACTATCAGGTGTATAAAAATATTCTGACAAAGAATAGCGCGAATGACGGATTCTATCTGAACTCTGGCAATCAAACCCTATTTAATTGTACGTCAAGCAACAACGGCAGACATGGAATCCAGTCCGGTGGCAACATGATATATGTAAAATGTGTTGTCAACAACAATGGGAGTCACGGCATTAAATCAGGAAACTATCAGCACATGTATGGATGCAAAATCCATACAAATAGCGGGCATCAGATTGATGGAGATGCAGTTCAATTCATTCACGGATGTCTTTTTTATGCCCCGAGTAGCAATGCTTGTGTATATGCGTCAGCGTTTGGCTCAGGCATAGTGAATTGTACTTTCGATGGCGATGGAGCCGCTTCAAGTATAGGGTTCCTTCAGGGCGCGGCAAACACAGAAACATGGTCAGTAATAAACTGTATTTTTATGGATTTAGCGACTGGTATTCAGGCTACTACGGATGTCAAACAGTTCGGGTTTTGTGATTTTAATTTATTCTATGGCGTCACCACTACCCATACCAATGCCGCCGCAGGCATTAATGATGTTACAGGGACGGAAGACCCATTTACGGATTCCAGTACGAGGGATTATACTTTGAAGGCAGGGTCAGAGGCATTGGCATCAGGAATTGATGCAGGAGTTCTGTAATGGCATCTTACATGGACATAGGGGCAATACAGCGTGGCGGGGCGGATATTGGTGCCATGCAGCGTGTGGCATCCGGGGGCGGTACGACCTATGAGGTGAGTTTTTCCGACAGTGGAGTTGGGTCGGATGCGGTGGGGACAATTGCCTCACTCGCTGTGGCATTGGCGGACAGTGGGGTTGGAGCGGACACGCCAGCGGCCATCGGGGTATTTGGAGTGGGTAAGGTGGATGGGGGCGTGGGTAGTGATGTGGCGACGGCGATTGGGATATTGGAAGTACTGTTGGCAGATAGCGGCGTGGGGACGGATATGCCGTCACTGGGTGTGGCCTATGATGTGGCGTTCAGCGACGGGGGTGTCGGGTCTGATGTACCTACTGTGGCGCACACAATGAGCATCACTATGGCCGATGGAGGGGTGGGATCGGATAGTCCATCGGCGGTGTGCATACTTGATATAGTGGTGGCGGATGGGGCAATGGCCTCGGACGTCATATCGACAATAGCGGCAATGGTTGTGGGGATGGCAGACGGGGGTGTCGGGTCTGATGTGGTGACAGCAAGTGTGGCCGGGGCAGAGGGGTCGGTATTGTATTTTACGGGCAAGGGCCGGGCGTATTACATCGTGGCACATGACAGGGCATTCAGGTGGGATGCGAAGACACGTACATTCCGACACATCCATAACGATTGAGAGGGGTACTATGGAAGAGGTAAAGGACAAAGGGACAATGCAGGGGCACATCGAGGTTGAGCATTGGAGAAATGGTAAGTTGATCGGGGTGTCCAAGACCATACCCCACAACCTCATATACAATGCCGGGTTGGATCACATTCTCAACAGCACGTTTCATAATGACGCGAGTGCGACGTGGTATGTGCTGCTGTATAATACCAATACGACACCAGTGGCCACCCACACGTATGGGTCTAAGTCATTTACAGAGGACACGGACTATAGTTCGGCCACAAGACCGGAATATGTGGAGGCGGCGGCATCCAGCCAGTCTATGACCAATGCGGCGAACAAGGCGGTGTTTACGATTGTGACGGGTGGGCAGACCATCTATGGCGTGGCACTCGTCGATGACAGCACCAAGGGGGATAGCGCGGCCTCTGGGGCGGTTATGATGTGTGGGGGACTAATTACACCGGCGAGGGCGGTTGTGGCCGCAGACGTCCTGAATGTGACCTACGTGCTTGGTCAAGCTGACGACGGAGCGTGATGATGCCAGATTTTGTTGACACTGGGGATATTGTGGTGCAGCCGGGGGATGTGACGGTGCCATACTCATTCAACTTGCCCCCGTGTTCTTCTTCCACGGCCAATGACGGTGCCATACCTTATGGGGTGACGATTAGCTCGGTCGTGGTGACGGGGCATAAGGCGGATGGGACTGCGGCGACAGGGCTGGTTGCGTCGAGTTCGGTGACATCGAACGTGGTCACGGTGAATTTGACGTATCCGAGCACGACGGAGGGGACGTATCATCTGAGGTTTGTGTGTACGCTGAGTACGGCGGCCAAGATAGAGTTTGACTTCAACCGCGTGAAAGTGAGGGATAAATAATGGCTGTCATAATCACGTCGGGGACGGGGCAGAATAGCTGGGTGACGGAGGCCGAGACAGATACGTACATGGCCACGAGGATGGGGGCGAGTATGTATTGGGTTGATGGGGATGGGGACTCGGTTGCGGCCATCGTCACGGCGTATAAGTGGTTGAACTCGGGGGTGTATGATTTGCCATCGACACCGACTCAGGCCATAAAAGATGCCCAATGCGAGATGGCGTTGTTCTTGGTTCAGCACCAACCCGACCTCGACATCAGGATGGGGTTGCAGGTACAGGGGGTTGTGGCGGCGGGTGTGGTCAAAGAAAAGTACAAGGATGATAACAGTGTGGAGTTGCCAGTGCCGCCGATCGTGCAGAAATTGCTTGAGGACTATTCGACGGACAGGGCGGTGTTCCTTGTGAATCTGGAGAGGAATGAGGAAGAGGGGACTGGGTATGATGCCTACACCAACCTACTTAGCGACGAGGCGAATGACTAATGATTGGGGCGTATTTGGTAGACAGGATCGTCCTGAGAATGCATAAGGGGACGGATACTTGGCAGGAGCCAAACCCGACTGTGGATGTCAATGTGAAGGCGTTCATAGACTACGGGGAACGCCGGATACAGAATGAGGCGGGGGAAGTGGTTGTGAGTATGGCCAAAGTGCTTATGCGTCCGCGTGACATCATCACGGAGGACTTTGCCAATAGAGCGGCCAATACCCTGTCGTACAAGGACGTACTCATATTTGACGGTGTGGAACATGCCATAATGAAGATAGGGAAGTCACGGGACTTTTCCGTAAGGAGTGTGGATGTCTACGTCGCTTAAATTTGATTTGGACATGTCGGAAGTCGTCAGGAATCTGGAAAGGCTGAATGTCCGTGTGCTGCCTGCTAAGATAAAGAGGGGGTTGGCCGTGGCCGGGAAACAGGTCATGACGGATGCACTTACGTTGGTGCCAACTGTGCCGATACGCAGAATACCCTATGGGTCGTGGTCTGGGACAGGGGTCTGGACAATATCATCGACACGGAAGATGGGGGAGTTGAGGGCGTCTGGGGCGGTGTTTGTCAATGGCGTGAAGACAGGGACATCATTGCAGTTTGGGGAAATGGCGACAGGGAGGTATCAGCCAACGTTCTATGGGGGACCGCCAATACAGGTGGCCAATTACGAGGCGTGTATTGTGTTTAATGCCCCATACGCGGCCATTCAGCATGAGCATTTTGTAAAGAAGACAGAACCCACGGCGGGTAAGTACTATCTGTCTAACAAGCTCTATGGCAATAGTATGACGTACATGGCGATTATTGCAGAGGCGGTGAGGCTATGAGTAAGAGAACCCAAATCAGGTGGATAAATAGAGACCTTGTTGAAAGCCCATATTACATAGGGTTATGTACGAACAGGAAGGCATTTAAGTCTGAGATGCGGCGGTTGAAGGTAGACAACCCGCCAGAATGGATACCAAGTGACAAAGATGGCACGGTGCATTTGTTGGAGCGGGCGTCAGGCAAATTCATCGCCATCGCGTGCATTAGGAAGCACAAGAACAATTTGGAACTGGTTGGGTTGGTTATCCATGAAGCCGTCCATATCTGGCAGGAGATAAAGGGTGCGCTAAATGAGCCTAACCCAAGTCCAGAATTTGAAGCGTATGCCATTCAGACAATAGCCCAACGGTTAATCCAGAAGTGTAAGAGGGGTTAATATGATAGAGGAACTATGTAATTACATCGACACTAACTCGGCTTTCACGTTGGGGACTACGCTGTTTGCAATCAGCGTGGACTCAGACTTGATAGATAGGTGTGTGGTTGTTGCGGAGTACGCCCCGGGTCTGGCGAACGGACTCCTCATTGACTACCGCCAAATACCCCTTGCGGTGTATGCGAGGGCAAAGACACGGTTTGTGGCGCGGGAAGACGCCTATGTCGTGTTTGATTTGCTGCATGGGAAGATGCAGATAGAGTTGGCTGCTATTGGGAGTGGGCCGATATACGTCTGTAACTTCGAGTGCAGAACACCATATTATACTGGTCTGGACGAATCCGGTCGGCGGCATGTATTTGCGATGCCATTCGACGTCACAGTGACAAACATGTTGTAGAAAGGATAGGGATATGGGACTTGGACCCACAAGAGACTTAGGCCCCGCTGTTGTAGTGTGGGGGTCTACATCAATCGACCAGATATTTGATGAGATACGGTGGAAATCTGAGGGGGCGAATGCGGAAGTGTTCGAGATGCTGTATGGGGCTACCCCGGTGGACACTGTGTTTCTGGGGTATTCGTCATGCGAGATTACGATACCGGCGACGAGGACGGCCTTGGCGACATTGGCCACACTGTTGCCGGGGGCGACTAACTCCGGCGGAACTACCGGTGGGGTGGTTATGAAGGCGGCTGGGACAGGAGCGGCACTCGGTAACTCATTCTATGACAATGGACTTCCACTGTTTGTGAAGCCCATCGCCGCAGGGGTTGCCGTGGCCAATGGCAAATGGCTTAGGCTGGAGCATTGTTACCCAACACCCAACTTTGATGTCGCATTCAATCTGAAGGATCAGCGGGTGTATGGCATCACGTTCAAAGCGCATCCCGACGCCACGACAAAACGCCTGTGGGCAGTCGGCAAGGTCGATACATCAGCATCATATTAATCGGGGGAGGATATGCCTATAATCAATATTGACGACCTCTGTGAGCCTATAGAGGTCATTGTAGGGGGTAAGACGTATGGGGTGGTGGACATATCGCGGGATACTGCGAAGAAGATGACGGAAGTCGGTGAAAAGATACAGGACTCCGGTGATACTGAAGACCTCATTGAAATCATGACCGAGATACTTGGTGCTGAAAGGGAAGACATCGCCAAGCTCGGCGTGAGAAAACTCCTGATGCTGGTGAAGAAGGTCATGGGGGCAATCAATGAGGAGGTAGAGGGAAAAAACGTCCCCGAGGTCGTAGCAGCGAAGTAGCCACTATTGCTGCGGCCTTCCCCGGATTGTTTACATTGCCTGAACTCATCGGTATGGGGATACGGGAACGGGGATACTGGCTGAGACAGGCAGATGCGGTAAGAAGACAGTGGATTGCGGCTATTGCCCATGGGATTGGGATTGGGATGGCGTCGAAGGAAGACGGGGAGAGGGCGATAGACGAACTCGAACTCGATAAGATAGCGGCAGTGAGCAAGGAACAACGGTCACAGGCGACGTGGGATATGTTGACAGTGTTCAAAGGAGGCTACGGTGTTTAATGCAGGGAGTGTACAAGGGTATTTGAGGTTGAACACCACGGGATGGACGTCTGGGATGGGGGCGGCCAATGCCTCGTTGAAGTCGTTGGCGTCCACGTTTAGCCGTATGGGGATGGTGGCTGTAGGGTCACTGTTGCTTATCGAGAGGGAGTTTGGGAAGTTTGACAAGGCCATACGCCACGCCACGAGTGTGAGTGAGACGACTGGTGCGGAATTTACTAAGATGTCAGAGATGGCATTGGATGCCTCAGTGAGGTGGAATAAAGCGGCCACTGATACTGCCCAAGCGTTTTACTTCTTAGGGTCGGCGGGTTTGACCGTGACGGAGCAGATGCAGGCGTTCAATGACACTGTGATGTTGTCGAGGGCGATGGGGAGTGAGTTGGCGATGACGGTGGAGGGGTTGGTGGACATCACGAGGGGGTTTGGGTTGGAGTTTGCCAATACCAGAGAAATAGCTGATCAACTCACCAAAACCGTCATCAGCAGTAATCAAGTGTTTGGGGACTTGGATCAAGCCCTTACGTATGGGGCGGCGAGTGCGAGACAGGCCAATAACACGCTGGCTGAGACATCGGCCATGTTGGGGATTATGGCGAATGCCGGTATCAAGGGGAGTATGGCGGGTACTGTGTTGAGACGCGCCATGACCAATCTCATGTCGCCCACGGGGGAGATGGCTGGGCTGGTGTATGAGTTGGGGTTGGAGGTGTATGATGCCGGTGGGAAGATGAAGCCGTTTATCAATATCATAGGGGAAATCAGCGACAAGATTAAGAACTCCACGGATGAGTATAAGAACATGGTGTTCGAGGTGTTGTTTGGGAGAAGGGCGATAAGTGGCCAGATACAGTTGTTCAATTATGGGGCGGATGCGCTGAGGAGGTATGCCAATGAGATAAAGAATGCCGGGGGGACAACGGAGAGGGTGGCAGGGAAGCAGATGAAGGCGTTTACGGAGGTGTTGGGGCAATTATGGCAAGAGATGAAGAGGGTGGCGATAACGGCGGGGGAGTTGATGGCCCCGGCGATTGAACGTGTGGCGAATATACTGCGGGATAGGATGGGGGCAATCAGGGAGTATATTAAGGATAATGCTGCGGCTATGGTGCAGACAATGAAATGGGTGTTGACCATTGGGCTGCTGCTGGCTGTCGGGACTCCCTTACTACTCGTTATTACGAATTTGGCAGCGCAGATGGTGGTGTTGGCTGGGGTTATTGCCAATCCATTTGTCGCGTTGATAGCGGTGTTGTATACGCTGAGGGCAGTGTGGAAGCAGAATACGGATGAGATGATTGCCAATATGCAGAGGATACGGGAGACCATTGATGCCAAAGCGTATAGGAACTTTAAGTATGGCATGGTTGTGGCTGGTGCCGGTATGGGGGCATTTGCACTCAGTGAATTGGGGCTACCCGGCATAATTGGCGGCGGTATTGCTGGTGGTATTGCAGGGTACAGCGAGATGATGAGGGGGAAGAAGGCGTATGAGAAATTCAGGTTGGGGCAGTTTGCTGGGGGTGGTAGTGGAGGGATGCCCGACATCGGAGCAATGGTGAAGCAGGCGTTTGGGGATGCCTTGACAGCAGTCAGAACACAACTATCTGAAGACACCGGTGACATTGTTGAGAAGTTGAAGGCGGCCAACCCATTCATTGCCGGTATTATTAAGAAGAGTGAGGATGCCGTTGCCAATATCAAGACCATGTTTGGGCTGTTTATGAAGGAGCCGGGGACGGGGTTTTCGGCAATGGCGGATGACATGGAGTTGTTCAATGCCAGACTGCGGGAGGGGAGAAGCCGGATAGGGCAGACAAATTCTGACGTGGCGACCATGGGGAAACGTGTGGGGTATTTGGCGGGGGAATGGGATAAGGCCATACGCATGACGTTTGCGCCTCCGTCCGGCACAGGGAAATCGTGGATGGATGCATTCGTATCTGGGATGCAATCCGTGCAGACAGCGTGGTCGGACACAATTAACAGTTTCATCACTGAAGGGGGGAGCTTGAAAGACTTCCTCGAAGATATGTTCTTGGGGATATTGACGTCATTTAATAGGATGATTGCAGATATAGCGGCATCAGACCTCATGTACAGGCTGTTGGGGAAAGGGGTGTCACGGTTGCCGGGGACACCGGGCATTATGGACATAATCCATTCCCTTAACCCCACACCGGCGTACTACACACCGGGGCTATCAACACCATCCGGGAGTATCTTACCCGGAGCGGGGAAGTCGGCAGGGGTCGTTATCAACCTCACCAACAATGGCACCCCTGTCAACATGCGAGTGACAGGGCAGCACTTCGATGGCAAGCAGTATATCGTATCCGCCGTCATGGAAGAATACAATACCAATCCCAATTTCCGCAACGCACTGGGGAGATGACAATGGCCACATTCCCGACAATGTACAGGCATGGGGCAGAAATACACCACCCCATAGTAGAGAACTTCACCAATACCATGGCGGTAGACCCTGCGATAAGAAGCCAGTCGGAAGGGGGCTATACCGCGTCCAGAGCGAGGTTTAAGCGGATAACAAGGAAATGGACGGTGAAGTATGATTGGGTGTCACAGGCCAATAAGAACACGTTCAGGGCATTTGAGGATGCGAGATTGGGTGGGGCTGACAGTTTTACGTGGACGAACCCGGAGAACAGCACCGCATACACTGTGAGGTTTTTGGAGCCGGTGGTGTATACGCCGCAGTCCAATGCCAATTTTCTATGGTGGACGATAGAGTTCACGTTGGAGCAAGTGTGACATGGACAATTTGAATAGCGCGTATGTCAGTGAGCAGAATAAGATAGCGGCGGCGGGGGCGTGGATATGGCTGGTTGAGATAGCGACGACAGGGTATGGGACTCTGCGCTATACCAATAACAATGCCGTGGGGAGTGGGAGTCAGTACTATACGACGTGGAATGGGTATCAGTATTGGACAATGGCTATGGCCATAGATGACGTCGCGGTATCTACAAGTGGGGAGTTTCCTGAGTACAAGGTTATGTTTGAGGACATGGACATTGGCGGGACGTTTCGGGCGCGGGTGAAGGCGACCGGGGGGCTGGTTGGGAGTACGATACGGCTTATGGTGGTGCATACTGACCACTTGGCGTTGACGGTGCCCGCGGTCGATGAGATGGCGGAGGTGCTGGGGTGCGAGGTAACGCCGAGGGCAGTGACGTTGACGGTGGGGATACCAAGTCTGCTGAGTCGGAGGTTTCCGCGGGACAGGTATGTGCCCGCGTTCTGCCGTCACATATTTGGTGGAGCGATGTGCCAGTACAGACAGTCCACGTATGAGTTCACCAGCGACAGGATACAGTTTGTGGCTGGGGTCAGCGGAGAGGCCGGTATCCAGTACAATTCCATTGTGGCGTTGGATGGGGGGCTTATAGACAACGTGTTTGCGTTCGCTGATGGGGAAATGCAGGGGGCGCAGTATCTATTGGAGAGAGACACGGGGTTCAGTGTGAGTGGGTCGTTGTACAATGATGGGTTCTTTCTGGCGAATAAGTACCATGCTGTGGATGACGGCGGAGTCAGGGTGTTTATGGAAGCGGACGGAGGACAGCCATTTTACCCGGAGGCGGCAGGGGCGTCAGTGACCATACGCCTTGGGTATACGGGCTGTGACCATACACTGGACGCATGTAAACTCAGGGACAATACGCAGAACTTCGGCGGCAGCCCCGGTATAGCGGGAGGGATATATGGATAAGGTGAGGGGACTTGTGGGTGTGCCATTTGTCAGCGGGGGTCGGGATGTCGTGATCGGGATGGACTGCTGGGGATTGGTTATGGAAATATACATGCGGTATGGGGTGAAGCTGCCGGATTTCACTGTGGATGCGTTCGCGTTCAACGCCATAGATATGTTGGCGGGGGAAGAAGTCACATCGAGACGGTGGGAAGAGGTGTATCCGCCGATAACGGAGGACCAAGCACCATTGGTGGTCTTGATGAGGATGCACCCGACATTGGTGACACACGCCGGGGTGTATGTTGGTGGAAATCGTATTGTCCATACGACAAAGGCGACAGGGGTGATACTGTCGCGGGTGGACGCATTGGAAAGCCGTATTGTGGGGTGGTATAGACCATGTTGACAATAACGAATGTACTGAATCCATTGACAGGGGGAAAGACGACTGAGGAGGTGCCTTGGGCGAAGGGGAGGACTCTGGCCGAGTACATTGGG
>Ga0172381_10008124_pt1 | contig 10298 bp, 11 predicted proteins | sample Leawel6488metaG_FD_119754 | JGI IMG/M metagenome (GOLD analysis project Ga0172381, IMG submission 119754) | Leachate microbial communities from a municipal landfill in Southern Ontario, Canada - Leachate well 64-88 metaG | ecosystem: Engineered > Solid waste > Landfill > Unclassified | place... | reverse complement strand
GTTTTTGGATTTATCGGCTTGGTTTTTGTTAGTTTGGATTTTATTTTTAGGCGGAGGGCAGATATCAAGCATCGGAGTCAAATTGTTAGCAATAGAAAAACCAAAAGCAGAAATAAAATAACAGGATTAAATTTATTTTTATGTACGATTTAATTATTATTGGCGCAGGACCAGCTGGAATTACAGCCGGAATCTATGCCGCAAGAAAAAAACTAAAAACTTTGTTATTGGTAAGAGATTTGGTTGGTCAAGCCGGAAAGATAAGCGAGATAGAAAATTGGCCAGGAGAAAAAAATATTTCTGGAATGAGTCTAATGGAAAATCTTTTAGATCATTTGAAGGGTTTTGAAATAGAGATTAAAGAGGGAGAAATAGCGACAGACATTAAAAAAGAAGGTGAATTCTTTGAAATTAAAACAAAAAGAGGCAATTCTTACAGCACAAAAACAATAGTAGTGGCTTCTGGCAGAACACAAAGACATTTGGGTGTTCCCGGAGAAGAAGAATTTACAGGCCGGGGAGTTTCTATTTGTTCTACCTGCGATGCACCTTTTTATAAAGACAGAGTGGTTGCTGTAGTCGGAGGAGGGAATGCCGGATTCAGGACCGCATTGGATTTGATACCCTACGCTAACAAAATTTTTGTATTAGATGCTTCTGGGAAAATTAGGGCTGATGAAGCTTTTCAAGAAAAAGCCAGTCAATCTGGAAAAATAGAAATTATTTTTAATGCGAAGGTTTTAGAAATCAAAGGAGAAAAAAGAGTAGAGCATTTGCTTTACCAGGATACGACAATAAAAGAACAAAAAGAATTACCAGTGGACGGCGTTTTTATCGAAATTGGCAGTGTTCCAGCCACGGAATTTTTGGATGGCTTTGTAGATTTCACAGAAGCGGGAGACGTTGCCATAAATCCTAAAAATTGCGAAACAAAAACCCCAGGCATTTTTGCAGCGGGCGACGTAACAGATGTGGCTTACAAACAATTGATTATCGCATCTGGTGAAGGAGCCAAGGCTGCCTTATCTGCTCATAACTATTTACAAAGCCTAAACTAAATTTAAATGAATAATTTTGTAATCAAATCAATAAAGGCAAAACAAATAAAAGATTCAAAGGGAATGCCGACTGTTGAGGCAGAATTATTTACTAATTTCGGAAAGTTTAAGTCTTCTGTGCCTTCTGGTGTATCGACTGGAAAATATGAAGCAGTTGAACTAAGAGACGAAGATGGTAAGGGTGTAAAAAAAGCCGTAGAAAGCATAGAAAAAGTTATAGCGCCAGTTTTGATAAAAGAAAATTCTTTTGATCAAAAAATAGTAGACGAGATTTTAATTAATTTAGACGGCACAAGAAGTAAATCGCGCTTGGGAGGGAACGCAATCTTAGCTGTTTCGATTGCTATCTGCAGGGCGGGAGCCAAATCAAAAAATATTCCGTTATATTCTTATCTTTCGCAAATTTCTGGTACAAAAATAGAAAAAATGCCAAAACCTTCTTTTAATATGATAGAGGGCGGAAAGCATGGGGGTTCGGGCTTGGCTTTTCAAGAGTTTATGATTGTTCCGCAAAAAGAATCTTTTAAAGAAAATTTAGAAATAGGAGTAAATATTTATAAAAATTTAAAAAAAGTTTTAGAAAAAAAGTTTGGCAAAAAAAATATAAAGTTATCTAAAGAATCGGCCTTTTCTACCCCAATTGAAAAAGTGACAGATGCTTTGGATTTTCTTTTGCAAGCAGCAGAAAGTGCTGGATATAAAAACGATATCAAAATTGCGATTGATGCAGCTGCTTGTAGTTTTTATCAGTCGGGAAATTATAGTGTTGATGGAAAAATATTAAAAAGAGAAGAGTTGTCTGATTTTTACGAAAAAATTGCTGCAGATTATCCCATGGTCTCTGTTGAGGATCCTTTTTCAGAAGACGATTTGGAAGGATTCAAAATACTTAAAGAAAAAATAGGCAAAAAAGTTACTATTATTGGTGACGACTTTCTGACAACAAATATACAAAGGATGGAAATGGCGAAAAACAATAACGCTTGCAACGGGCTTTTGTTGAAGCCAAATCAAATTGGAACAGTTAGTGAGGCAATTAGCGCTGGGCTTCTCGCAAAACAGTTTAATTGGCAGATTATGGTATCAAATAGGGCTGGAGAAACCATGGATGACTTTATCGCAGATATTGCCGTAGGATTGGACACTGAGTTTATAAAGTCTGGTGCGCCATTTGCCAAAGAAAGAATGGTGAAATACAATAGATTAGTAGAGATAGAAAAACAACTAGAAAATAAATAACTAATAAAATTATATGGTATGGCCAAAATAATTTTGGTAGAAGACGATCCATTTTTAGTAGATATTTACTCAACCAAGCTTAAGGAAGCTGGACTCGAAGTTGTGAACATAACAAGTGGAGTGGAAATTGTTGCAAAACTCAAAGAAGAAAAGCCTCAGTTAGTCATTTTGGACATTGTCTTGCCAAAAGTTGATGGATGGGAGATTTTGAAGACCATAAAAACCGATAAAGAAACAAAAGATATAAAAGTTATTATTTTATCTAATCTTGGTCAGGAGGAAGAAGTTGAAAAAGGACTAAAATTGGGAGCTGAAAAATATTTAGTAAAGGCTCAATACAAACCAAGTGATGTCGCCGAAGAGGTAAAAAAATTATTATAACTTATGAAAATTATTTTTATTGTTGCAGACGGACTTGGTGACGATCCAGTTCCAGAGCTAGGGAACAAAACTCCACTTGAAGCAGCCAATACTCCAAATTTGGATTATTTGGTAAAAAATGGAATCTGTGGAAGAATGCAACAAATTTTTGTTGGAGAATCTCCAGATTCAGATGAAACTCATTTTTCTCTTTTTGGTTATAATCCAAATCAATATTTGGTTGGTAGGGGAGTTTTTGAGGCATTTGGAGTTAATTTTAAATTAAAACCAACAGATGTCGCACTTAGGGCTAATTTTGGAACAGTCAACGAAAATTTTATAGTTACCGACAGAAGAGCCGGAAGAATCACTAGTGACCAAACAGAAGGGCTTCTCAAAAAAATAGATAATATAAAAATAAATAATATTAAATTTATTCTAAAGCTTGTTTACGGACATAGATTCGTGGTGATTATGAGGGGGAAGCCTCTTTCAGAAAAAATTTCAGATTCAGATTCTCACAAAGTAAATGTTCCGTTACAAGAAGTAAAAGCTACCGAAGACACGATAAATGCCCAGAATACTGCAGATGTTTTAACAAAATTTTTGGAGAAAACTCACGAAATTTTAAAAAATGAAGAACTGAATAAAGAAAGAAAAGCTCAGGGGCTTCCGGAAGCTAATTATGTTTTGGTGCGAGGTGCTGGCGTTATCAAAGAGGTAGAAAGTTTTAAAGAAAAATATGGACTTTCGGCTTGTTGTGTTTCTAGGGGCGCTGTTTATAGGGGTGTGGCAAAGTTTTTAGGGATGGATTTGGTTAAGGAAAAAGGTGGAGATCCATTTTCTTTGGAATATTTACAGGACAAAATAAAAGCCGTTAAAAGAGCTGTTAAAAAATATGATTTTGTCTTTTGTCATATAAAGGGTACAGATACTTTGGCCGAAGACGGAAATTATTTGGGAAAAAGAGATTTTATAGAGAAAATAGATTTAAGCATTGCGCCATTGTTAAAAATGAAAGACACTTTAATAGTTGTGACAGCTGACCATTGCACTTCTTCTGTCCAGAAAAAACACTCAGCCAAAGACGTCCCAGTTTTAATATATGGTGCCGGTTGTGACGGAATCGAAAAGTTTTCAGAAAAATCATGCGAACAGGGAAATTTTGGGATAACAACACAATTAGATCTTATGGGAAAAATTATTAGGTTGACCAGAAAAGAAGTTTAAATTATTATTAATTAAGTCAAGATAATAAATTAAAAATTTAGGAAATTATGTTTAATAGAAATATTGCAATAGCGTTGGTGGTAGTTATTTTAGTGGCTGGTCTTGGTTATTTTGCTTTTACGAAAATTAATATAGGCGGCAATTTGAGCGCAGATAAGGCGGCTCAAAAAGCAGTGGAATATATAAATAATAATTTGCCAGCAGAAATTGGTCAGGCCGAATTAGTAAGTTCTAAAGAAGAAAATGGAGTTTATAAATTTGTTATTAAAGTTCAAGGTCAAGAATATGATTCTTATGTGACAAAAGATGGAAAAGTTTTATTTCAGCAGGGAATTGATATAACAACCGCAGCTGAAGCAGAACAAACTGGGACAACCGAAGAAGTAATCGCCCAGGCCAAGCCAGATGTGAAACTTTTCGTAATGTCTTATTGTCCGTACGGATTACAAGCAGAAAAAATGTATTTGCCAGTTTATAATTTATTGAAAGATAAGGCTGATATGGGAATTTATTTTGTAGATTATATAATGCATGACAAACAAGAAATTGATGAAAATTTAACACAATATTGTATTCAAAAAGAAGAAAATAGTAAATATTACGCATACTTGAGTTGTTTTGTTAAAGCGGGGGATTCGGCTGGATGTTTAACTACAGCGAAAATAGATAAAACAAAACTTTCTGTTTGTGTTAAAGATACAGACAAGCAATTCAATATTTCTACAAGTTATGCCGACAAAACTACTTGGTTAAACGGAACGTATCCGAAATTCGATATTTATGCTGATTTAAATACTCAATATGGAGTTCAAGGATCGCCAACAATTGTTATAAATGGGAAAACCATTAATGTCTCTCCAAGATCTCCAGAAGCATTTAAACAAGCCGTATGTAAAGCATTTACAACGCAACCAGAAGAATGCAATCAAACGCTTTCTACCGATGCTGCCGCCCCAAGTTTTGGAACTGGCACTACAACATCTACAACAAACGCGAGTTGCGAATAATAAAGATGTTTAAAATTCATAATTATGGAAATTAAAATTTATTCGACTCCAACCTGTCCTTATTGCCATACTCTTAAGAAGTTTTTTGAAGAAAGGGGTTTTAAATTTGAAGACATAGATGTTTTTGAGAATGAAAAAGCTAGAGACTACATGATAGAGAAATCTGGTCAAGAAGGAGTGCCAGTTGTTGAAATAGACGGAGAGATGATAGTTGGTTTTAGTAGAGAAAAAATATTAAAAGCGTTAAAAATAGAAGAATAACATTCGGAAATTAATTTTTAGGACACGCTCTGCGACCCAGCGAGTCGCAAGCTCAGTTCCTCGGCAAATTTTTCCCTTCGGGAAAGCCGTGCAATTTGCCTGCGGATGGTCCCAAAATTAAAATCCTCATTTTTATGGTAAAAATTGCTATCAATGGTTTTGGAAGAATAGGCCGACCTTGCTTAAAAAATATTTTGCAAGGGGATTCAAATATGGAAATAGTGGCTATTAATGATTTGACCGACGCTCAAACTTTGGCGCATCTTTTGAAATACGACTCTTTATACGGGCAATTTTCAAAATCAGTAAAAGCAGATGAGGATAATTTGATTATTGACGATAAAAAAATAAAAGTTTATGCAGAGAAAGATCCCGAAAATCTTCCTTGGAAAAAATTAGGAGTAGATATTGTTTTGGAATGTTCAGGTGTTTTTACAGAAATTGATGGAGCAGAAAAACATATTAAAGCTGGTGCAAAAAAAGTAATAATTTCAGCCCCAACGAAGTCTGCAGAAATCCCAATGTTTATTTTGGGGGTTAATGAAGAAAAATACGATGCAAAAAAAGACAATATAGTTTCTATGGGTTCTTGTACAACAAATTGCTTGGCTCCAATTGCAAAAGTTATAAACGACAAATTCAAAATTGTTAAAGGTTTTATGACAACAGTTCATAGCTATACCAACGATCAAAGGATTTTGGATTTACCTCATAAAGATTTAAGAAGAGCAAGGGCTGCAGCTCAAAACATAATCCCAACAACAACCGGGGCAGCTTCTGCTATCGGAAAAGTAATTCCAGAAATTGATGGAAAATTAGATGGAATTGCATTAAGGGTTCCTACAGCTACGGTTTCGATATTAGACTTGGTTTGTCAGGTTGAAAATAAAACAACAGCCGAAGATTTAAATTATATTTTGAAAAAAGCTTCGGGAGAAGATTATTTGAAGGGGATTTTAGGAGTAGAGGATGCACAATTGGTTTCATCTGATTACAAGGGAAATTCTTTTTCGGCAATTGTTGATGCTTCGCTAACTATGGCAAAAGATGATTTAATAAAAGTGGTCGCTTGGTATGATAACGAATACGCTTACGCTTGTAGATTAGCAGAATTTGCAGAATATATAGGAAAAAAGATATAAAAAAGGTTTGTATTTTTAAAATAAAATTAGGAGGGATTTAATGGCAAAAAAGAATAAAATAGCCCCAGAAACGCAAACAGATAAACAGAGCTTGGAGAGTACAATATTGAATACTCCGGGCATAGTTGCTCGAGAATACAGAAAACTGCTCGCAAAATATAAAAAAGGACTTCCGCCAGCAACGTCTTCAGAAGTATTAAATTCTGCCTGCAAATGGTGATTCAGGACAAGATTTGTGACTAAATGGCCATCTTTGAAGGGTGGCCTTTTTCGTTGGTAAATTAAATATTATAAGAACCTCGTCCTTCGGTGAGAGAACCTTGTATCCTCGCACTAGCTCGGATATAAGATTTCGCCTTGCTCAATCCTTGTATCCTCGCACTAGCTCGGATATAATAAATTAATATTCTTAAAATTATAATTATGATACAGAAGGGAGATTTGTTTTATCCATCAGAAGAATTTAAAAAGCAAGCGAATTTTAATGATGAAAAAATTTATGAAGAGGCCTTAAAAGACCCAATTTTGTTTTGGGAAAAAAACGCAGAAGATCTTTTTTGGCAAAAAAAATGGGACAAAGCTTTTGAGCACAATCCACCATATTTTAAATGGTTTTTAAATGGAAAATTAAATATTACAGAAAATATACTCGAGAAGAACACAGAAAAAGGCGGAGATAAAATTGCTGTTATTTGGGAACCAGAATCTCCAGATGAGAGAGCAAGAAAAATAACTTATAAAGAATTATTGGAAGAAGTAAATAAATTTGCAAATGCTTTAAAAAGAATTGGCGTGAAGAAAAGGGATAGAGTTGGGATTTTTATGCCTCAGATTCCAGAGATTATAATTTCAATGTTGGCTTGTGCTAGAATTGGCGCTGTTCATTTGGTTGTATTTTCTGCATTTTCTCCCGTTGCTTTACAACAAAGATTGCAGGTGACAGGGGCTAAAGTTTTGATTACCACAGATGGTTATTATCGCCGAGGAAAAATTATAAACTTAAAACAAAACGCAGATGAGGGTATAAAAGATACTAATGTAGAAAAAGTTGTTGTTGTAAAAAGAGCTGGGAATGAAATTAATTTTAATACAGAGAAAGATTTGTGGTGGCACGATTTAGTTGAAAAAGAATCTAATGAGTGCATTCCAGAAACTATGGATTCAGAAGATTTACTTTTTGTTTTACCAGAATCTGGAACTACGGGACAATTTTTGCCAATTTGTCATACAACCGGTGGTTATGCGGTGCAGGCAAAATGGACTGGCCGGGCAATATTCGATTACAAACCAAACGATGTTTTGTGGTGTACCGCTGACCCAGGATGGATTACTGGGCACACTTATACAACTTATGCGCCATTATTAAACGGTATTACCACAATTATTTATGAGGGAGCGCCTGATTTTCCAAACGTAGACAGATGGGCAGAAATTATTGAAAAATATAAAGTAAATATTTTTTATACAGCGCCAACAGCCATAAGAATGTTTAGAAAATATGGTGTAGAAAGTTTTGCAAAATATAATTTCGAAAGTTTGAAAGTGCTGGGCTCAGTGGGGGAACCAATAGATGAATCAGCTTGGCTTTGGTATTTCAAAGAAATAGGAAAAGAGAAATGCCCCGTTGTAGATACCTGGTGGCAAACAGAAACAGGCGGGATTATTACAACTTCGTTACCAGGAATTGGTCCATTTAGGCCAGCTTTTACTGGACGACCATTACCAGGGATTAAATTAGATATTTTAGATGATGAAGGAAAGCCTTGTTCAAAAAATCAAGAAGGAAATTTAGTAATTTTGCCTCCGTATACTCCTGGACTTTTGCGTGGAATATATGGAAGCGAAAAATTATACACAGACACATATTGGTCTAGATACGACAATAAAATATATTTTACTTCTGACGCAGCTTTTATGGATGACAACGGCTTAGTTCGTATTATTGGTAGAGTTGATGATATAATAAAAGTAGCGGGGCATAGAATGTCCACAGGCGAGTTAGAAAGTGGCATTGCAAAACACTCAGATGTTGCCGAAAATGTTGTTATTGGTGTTCCAGATCCTATTAAGGGAGACGTTCCGGTTGTTTTTGTGACATTGAAGTCTCTAAGATCAGAAGAAGAAATAAAAAAAGAATTATTTGATCATATTAAAAAAGAATTTGGTCCATTAGCTCTTCCGAAAGAAATTTATTTGGTACCAGATTTGCCGAGAACTCGCTCGGGAAAAATAACCAGACATAATTTAAAGAAAATATATCTACAAAAAGAATTGGGGGATTTAACCGTATTGCAAAATCCAGAAATTATAGAAAAAATTAAAGAAATTATAGGCAAAAGTAATGTTTAAATTTTCTAATAAGGGAATATCGACTCCATTGGGAATATTTATAATTCTTTTAAACGCCATTGCCTGGTCGGGAATTATGTTGTGGTACCAATATTGGTGGGCTCCTAGAAACGAAATACAAGCATATCGATTACCAACATCTTTTTTTGAACACAACCAAGAAGAAAATATCGAAGAATAATTTTTTAAAATAGCAAGAGAAAAATATGGATAAAACGCAAAAACTAGTTCTAAAATTCGAAAATATTAGCAAAGGCGACGTTGGATTAGTTGGTGGAAAAAATGCTTCTTTAGGAGAAATGTTTTCGCAATTGGGCGTTAAAGGAATAGACATTCCAGATGGTTTTGCCACAACAGCAAAAGCTTATTGGTATTTCTTGGAAGCAAACGGCCTTTTGCCAAAATTAAAAGAGATTTTTGGGAAATTAGATGTCAAAGATATTAAAAGCCTTCAAAAGGCTGGAAAAGAATCTAGAGAACTAATTTTAAAATCAAAATTCCCCAAAGATTTGGAGGAAGAAATATTGAATACTTATCACGAATTAGAATTGGCTTACGGACAAAATTTTTCTGTGGCAGTAAGAAGTTCAGCCACCGCCGAAGATTTACCAACCGCTAGTTTTGCTGGACAGCACGAATCTTATTTAAACGTAAAAGGAGAAAAAGATTTATTAAAATACATAAAAGAATGTATAGCGTCTTTGTTTACCGACAGAGCTATTTCTTATAGAGAGGGGAAGGGATTTGATCATTTTCAAATTGCTTTATCTGTCGGAGTGCAAAAAATGGTGAGGTCTGATTTGGCTTCAGCCGGAGTCATGTTTAGTATAGATACAGAAACTGGGTTTAAAAACGCAGTTGTTATAAATGGAAGCTGGGGACTTGGAGAAACAATTGTAAAAGGAAGGGTTATCACAGACGAGTTTATAGTTTTTAAACCAACATTGGATAACTTTACTCCCATACTTTCTAGTTCTCTTGGAACAAAAATTCAAAAGTTAATTTACGACAAGGGAAAATCCACGAAATATGTTTCTGTGTCTTTAGAAGACCAAAATAAATTTATTTTGAAAGAAGAAGAAATTGTTAATTTAGCAAAATGGGCGAAAATTATAGAATAGCATTATGATATGCCAATGGATATTGAATGGGCGAAAGATGGAAAAACAAAAGAATTGTTTATTGTACAAGCGCGTCCAGAAACAGTGCACTCATCCGCAGATAAGAGTGTATATAAAGAATTTCGTTTGAAGGAAAAAGGAGAAAAAATTATTGAAGGAATTGCGGTAGGAACGAAGATTGCGACGGGGAAAGTGAGAGTATTAAAAAACGCAAAGAGCATTAATTTATTTAAAGCAGGGGAAATACTCGTAACAAAAATTACTGATCCAGATTGGGTGCCGATTATGAAAATTGCATCGGCAATTGTGACGGACGAAGGAGGACGCACCAGTCACGCAGCGATTGTTTCACGAGAATTGGGGATTCCATGTATCGTGGGAACAAAAATGGCGACAAAAGTTTTAAAAGATGGAATGGGAATTACCGTTGATTGTTCGTCAGGACGAAACGGAATTGTCTATAAAAAAGAATTAAAATTTGAAGAATTGGAACATCATTTAGATAAAGTTCCAGAAATAAAAACAAAGATT
>Ga0172381_10008123_pt1 | contig 10300 bp, 14 predicted proteins | sample Leawel6488metaG_FD_119754 | JGI IMG/M metagenome (GOLD analysis project Ga0172381, IMG submission 119754) | Leachate microbial communities from a municipal landfill in Southern Ontario, Canada - Leachate well 64-88 metaG | ecosystem: Engineered > Solid waste > Landfill > Unclassified | place... | reverse complement strand
TCCGCCCTGCCCGCATGATCCGCTTCCGCCGCCCTGGGTGTCGGCCACCCCGCCAGCTCGCAATCCCTCGCAAGGCAGGCGTTGTCCCGGCTCTGCGGCGTGAGCTTCTGGGCGGTCGGAGTCGGCCAGCCCGCCAAATCCACCTGACCTGGTAGTTTGAGTATCTGCGTCCTGCCGCTGGTCGAGTATCTGCTCTGCTCCGAGTCGTTGGCCACTGGGGTAGTCCATCCCGCCAGCATCGCAACATTGCTGCATCCCTGCTGTTTGCTCGCCGCGCTCCGACGATCCGAGCAGTCCGGTGTCGGCCAGCCTGCTATCTGTACTATGTCCTGCAAGTTCTGTTGTCTCCCCGCTTCCCGCCGCTCCTTGATTAGATCCGCGTCCTGGTATGAGCCTTTGGTGTTGCTCGCCGCCGCCGTCGGCCACCCCGCCACCGCCACAACCTGGGTTTGTAGGTGTGCCGATTTCTCCATTGGCCGCCCCGAAGTCCGCGGCAGGTCGAAAACCCCATCGCCGGCCTTCGGGGTCTGCCATCCGGACATTTGGGAAACCATGTTGATGTCCGACAAGCACACCCCCATTGCGTGGCCCCTCTCCACGCTCTCTTGTTTCCTCCGCAGGAAGTCCTCCGGCGTCCCGTTCGCCGGGTTCGCAACCGCCGTCGGCCAGCCCGCCGTTTCCCCTATTCGTAATTCGTAATTCGTAATTCGTAATTCTTCTTGCTCCCCAGTAGAGGCGCTGGCGGATATGTGGCGCGCCGACGCTATGTGCGCCCAGTATCTTGAACCCGAAGGCGTAACCGACTCCTTCCAGGTCTGATTGAACTCCATCGACCCAACGTTTTGGGTAATGGAACGAAGAGCTGGCGACAAGGCGTTTAGCGAGCTTGTTGGCCTTGGCGTAGTCGCCCCCTTGAACCGCGGCAACGAAAGCAGCCTCAAGCTCAGTTCCGACAACTTCTGCGGATGCGACTTGCTCCCCGAACACGAGCGGCGGGCGGCAGGCTTCGATAAGCCGTTTAAATTCCGGCCAGAGGTGCCTTTCGTCTTTGATTCCGCCGCCTTTCCCTGCGCAGGAGAATGGCTGGCAAGGGCAGCTTCCCGTCCAGAGCGGGTGGGCGCTTTCCCATCTGGCGAGCCGCAAGGCTTCTCCCCATCCGGCGACCCCGGCGAAGAAGTGGCACTGGGTATATCCCAAAAGGTCATCTGCTCGAACATCTACTATGCTCCTTTCGTCAACATCCCCGGCGGGGATTAGTTTGTCCTCGATCAACTCCCGAATCCACGCCGCGGCGTTCGGGTCGAACTCGTTGTAGTAGTTCACTTTTCGCCCTTTTTCCGTTTGCGCCATTCGGCGCGGTAGACGTTCTCGACCTCCCGGCGGACATACTCCGGACTCACCCCGTCCCACGCCGCCACGGCCTCGCAAAAGCGCGCCATGCCACCCTTCCCGACCCGGCCTTTGCCGCCATAGCCAAGGGAGAATTTTCCCCGGTATTCGGCAAGCCAGACTTCCCGCCGCGGGTCATGCGCCCGATGTTCCACCTGGGGTTTGCGGACGCATCCAGAGGCGACGCAATGATGGAAAGTCCGCTGGCAGGTCGGGGTTTTGAACAGGGCGAAATACGAGTACCATGAATCACCGTCCATTGTTTTTCACCCCCCACTCAAACAGCGCGCTTTCCTCCGGTTTGAAACACGCCGGGCTAAACCACACCGCCTCCTGGTCTTTGGTTTTCGTCCCGGCGTATGTGCTGCCAGCCCGCTCCCAGCGCAGCACCTCCCATCCGGGCAAATCGTAGTCGCCGACATGCCCGCAAAGGGCGACCCGCAGCCGGGCGTTGTCTTTCGCCCACGCCTCGCACTCCCCGGCGACATCCTGGCAGCCATAGACGGCGCAAAACGCTTTGTAGGGAGGGTCTAAAAACACCGCCGTGCAATCATCCCCGTAATGATTGTTAAGGCACCTCGACCAGTCGCCATGGCAGACGCGGACACGGGCAAGCCGGGCGGCGAGGCTGCGCATCCACGCGTATTGAGCTTGCACTGGAAAAACACCCCTCCCGGCGTTGCTGGCGTGGGGGATTTTGCCAGCCGCCTGGACACCCCTCCCGGCGTTGCTGGCGTGGGGGATTTTGCCGTTGCCGCTCTTGGCGGACGGCTTGAACCAGTCGCACCATCCGGAGCCGATCCAGCAGCATTGCCCCCAAAGCCACCATCCCGCCATGTTGGCGTCCCCCGGCCACTCCGGGTCTTCGAGGTTGCCCGCCAGCTCCGCCACCCTGTCCGGCTCAGTCAACCAACGGTGCCGCGCTCCAAGGTCGATATGGGACACGGGGTAATCCGCCCATTCGGCCACCGCGTCCGGCTGGTTCTTGACCGCCCGCCAGAAATTGGCGATATGGCCGTTCATGTCGTTGACGACTTCAAGATTCGGTGGGCTGGGGTTGCGCAGCATGACGGCGGCGGAGCCGCAAAACGGCTCGATGTATTGTTTGACCACGCCCAAGCGCCGCCAGACCTGGGCGGCAATAGTGGACTTCCCGCCAAAGTACGGGAACGGGGATTTGAGTTCCATTTTCATCCTTTCGATTTAAAGGGCATTTAAAAGCGTTTTGTTCTTCGCCCCACCCATGACAGCGACTTTGCCGCTATTTGTCGCTGGCGGGCATGCTAACGCGGGTTAGCTTTTGATTTTTCTCAAGTCCTGCCCTAGCACCGGGATGATCTCGAACATCTCGTGCATCCTGGATTCAAGACGCGCCCCGTACCTAGCCACGATTTCCTTGGCTTCGAGATTGGTGGTCAGGATGGTTTTGTGGCCGCTGTAGCGCCAGTCGTCGTACCTTGCCGCCAAAACCTGCCCCAGCAGCTCGAAGCGCATGCCGTAATCCACCACCGTAGGCTCGGCTCCCAGGTCGTCAATGGCCAGCATGTACGGGTCGTTGCCGCAACTGCGCTTGGACTTCAACCAGCCATGGAAGTCGTCGCGGTGTTTCGGGTACGCCGCCACCAGCTCGTTGGCCGTGAAAAACTCGATGTCGTACAACGCCGCCATGAACGCCGCGGCCATGGTTTTGCCCGTGCCGACCCCGCCGACCAGCATCAAACCCCGCATGGGCTTCTTGTCGCAAAACCGGACAAGGTAGTCCAGAAAATCGCGGTGGAACTTTGGGTTGAGGTTGCGGTAGCCGCTTTCATCCATTTTTTTCCCGATCCAGGCCGCCACGGTCGCCCGCCTGGTTTCACTTTGAGGCTCAGGATCGGCCACCTGCCGCTCCATCATCTCCCGGAAGCTGTCGAGGTTGACTTTCATTTTTTGCCCTCGTTTTGGGTGTTAGTCCATCCAGCGAGGTAGTCGTCATCGCTGGGCTGGCTCGCCATGACGTTCACGGGCCGCTTGCCGCCGCCGCCAGGATGGCCTTGGTCGCGCCGGGCGAACACCACCCGGAGCGCCGTCTGCATCCGCCTCCTAGTGTCCCAGGTTGTCTCCATCGCCCGCCTTGGCCTGCCGCTGGCGCTCGGCTCCATCCAGTAGCCCACGAAGTCCTCGACCTCCGCCGCCGTCAACAGCCCGTCGCCGTTCGCCGCCGCCACGTCCCGCCGGAACTCGTCCTCCGTCCAGGTCTTGAAGCTCTTGGCTTTCGGCTCCGGCTTGGTGTCCGGCTCTTTTTCCTGGGGGGCCGTGTCGAAAGCGCAGCTTTCTTTACCCCGAAGGGGTATTTCTTTAATATCTTTCATCTTACATCTTACATCTTTCTTGGTGGTAGGTACCTTGGTAGGTTCGTTGTAGGTACCTTGGTAGGTACCTTGTACCAACCTTGATTTTGAGGCTGATTTTTTACCGGCGATGGAGCATTTTTTGATAAATTCCTCCATTTCTTTGAGTTGTTCGGCAACGAATTTGACGACAAAAACAGGGTTTCCATCCACTGTCTCACGCTCCAAAATGTCGTTGTCCAGAAGGTACGTTGTACCAACCTTGAAGGTACCTTCATCAAACCTTAAAAAACGGGGCAGGTATTCGGTGTCAGGCACCGGCCCGCCGAGCTTGCAAGAGTATGCCGCCAAATTAATGAAGACAGCCTGGGCTTCTAGAGGGGCGGCTGAAATGCGCCCGGTAAGCCACTCATTAGCATAGAACTTGAAGTATGGAAGCCTGCGGCTCATGTTTCTACCCCCAATTCTTTCGCCCGCCGCGCCAGCTCCGCGGCATACTCCGACTCGGTCATCAACCCTGACAAGCTTTCCGCCTCAACTGGCGTTTGCGGCTTCGGGCGGTCATACTCGTGGATATACCACCAAAGCAACTGGCGCATGGTTTCATCAAAATCCATAATTTTGGTGTAGTTGTTTTTGGGAAGATAGAAACTAACTACACTGGTTTTACCTTTGCTTGGTGGATCGCCGTGAACCAACCATCGCTTTGGGAAGCCGTATTTGTCGAACACCCGCAGCGCTTTGTCCAGCACATCGGAGCGGCTTAGGCTGTACTTGTCGCAAACCGCGTCAAGCTTCGCCAGGAACTCGGCGGACATGCGCAAGCTGATTTGCTGTGTGTCAGCCATGGCGCACCCCTCCTAGCCGGAACTCAACAAAAATGTGAGGCCGCGTGCCATAGATTTTTCCGAACAGTTGGGTTTGGACGATCTGTTGGTCGCGGATGTAAACGATCCCGGCAAGAGCGTCGTAAAGCCCTTTTTGGAGGTTGTCTATATCGGACTTGGTTGACTTATAAACTGGTTCCCCGTCCTCCCAGTCCGGGAATTTCTTCTTGATGGCGGTCGTGACCCGGAAAACAAATTCCAATTGAGTGACCACCACCGCCCCGGCGTATGGCTTGAACCCGCTTGGCAGTTGGCTTGCCGCCATGAGCGAAACCGCCTTTTTCCATGCTTCCGCTTGTTTGTCCGGGTGGCAATGCCCACCACCGAACCGGGTTGATTGTATGGCTTTTGGCGGGATGTCAAGGTCTAGCGTGATGTACATGTTGCACCTCAAAACGGGATGTCGTTGTCTCCGACCGGCCCATCCGGCGCCGGGTCTGTCGGTTGCGCCGCCGGCGGGTAGTCCGCCTGGCTGTAGCGCCCTTGCATCGGCGGCTCCGGCTGGCGTTGGTAGCCGTTCGATTTCGACTGGTTGTGGTCATTTTGCCGGTAGCCCCCGCCGCCTTCGCGGTCGGCGGGGAATATGGACACCCAGACGCAAGGGAAGCCGTCCTTGCCAATCTTCGGGAATGGCAGCACGTCCAGCTTCAAGGACATGTTGCCGGTTTGGTCGTCCGTGAACATCGTCCCGACGCGGCTGTAAACCTTCTTGCCGTTGTACTCGCCGATCGATACTTTCGCCTCGTGGGTTTTCCGCATGGTCATGGCGCCAACACCCCCTTGTCTTTGAGCGACCCATCCTTGCGCGTGTAGGTGATCAGGTCGCCCAGGCATTCGGCCACCAGCTCCTTGACTTTCGCCATGCTGGTTTTCTGCTTGCTGGAAACATCGAGCAATGTTTTGACCATGGCTTCAAGCTTTGGCAGGCTCAGTGAAGCGCAGGCCATAAACTCCTGGCTCGTGATTGGGGCGACACCGCCGATCCGCTCCCGTGCGCCGATGATGTCCTCGACCTTGCGCTCTTCCGCGCCTTTGCCCAGCTCCCAGCCGCCGCATGTTCCGCCGTTGGATTCCGCCCTGCCTTTGAGTTCCTGCTTGACTTCGTTTGCGTACTTCTCGGCGAATTTCCATCGACGGTAGAAATTGGCCAAAACGTCGTCCGGCAGGTCGCAGACGGCGGGAAGGCTCTTGTTCATGACTTGGAGAATGGGCGCCTCCCGGACGTTCTTTGCCGCCGGGCAGACCTCGAACGCCTTGCAGTAGTGACACTGGCTCCAGCCCGGCACAAGCGGCGCGTCTGGTTCCCGGCAGGCTGCGTCCACGTTCATGAAGTGCCGCCGGAGCGCGCCCCAGTCGGTGAACGTGTACTCGCGGCAGCGTTCCTCCCCCCACGGCGCGCGGGGCTGGATAATCAACGCTTTGACCGCCGCCAAACCGAAGGTGTCATGGCAAGCCAGAGCCAGCGCCGCCATCTGGTCGTTGTCCACCGGTGCGTCCACGGGGTCGCGCCCGAATTTGTAGTCGGCGACGATACCCCAGGATTCATCGTTTGCGTTGAGAGTCACACCGATAACGTCCGCCGTCCCGAAAAAGAGCGGCGAGCCGTCGGAATGGAGCGCGACCACGCGCCGCTCCGCTAACGGTGTCATGCCCTCCAAGTGATGTTTGGCGAACTCGACGGCGACATGGACAACGCTTTGTTGCTCCTGCGTCAACCCCGGCGGCATGTCACCGTACAATAACTTGGCCTCGCATGCGGTATGCAACATCGTGCCTTCCGCCGCGTCGGAGCTGGTCTTATCGGGCATGCCTAATTCCATGTTGCGGCTTCCTGGGCATTTCCTGCGGCGGTGCTGGGCGCTCGGCCCCATCTCGTGATGTTCGCTCATTGCGCGACCTCCCCATCTTCAATGATGATTGTGCATTCCTCGCCTTTGGATACCCTTGTGGCTATCGCCTGCATGCCCTCCATTTCCAGATACATGCCGAACGTCCGCAGCGTGTCCAAGTCCATTTGCTCGATACCGTCGATCAGGACGAAACCACATTCCGGTTTCATAGCCCGCGCCATGGATGTTGCCACGATGAGCTGCTCCGCCCCGGACATGCAATCCCAGGCTTTGCCGCAGTAAAGCAGCTCGCCATTCTCGATGGATAGGTCATCAAGCGGCATCTTGACCCCGGACAACAAAGCCAACTTCTCCGCCCTGACATTCTCGATCCGGATGGTCAGGCCATCATAAACCGCCTTTTCCGAGTCCGCGGCGGCTTGGGCGGCCAGTTTCGCCTTGTTGCCGCGCACGGCGTTGTTGGTCTTCTCGATGTTGTCGATGTTGGCCTGGATTTCGGCGGTGTTCTTGTCTTCCGATTCAGGCGGGGCGATTGCGGCTTCATGATCCGCCCGGAGTTGCGCCAGGTCTTTCTCCGCCTGTTGGAGCATCAATTTCAGCTCATCGACGCGGTTGGCTTTCGTGGCGCATGTGGCCGCCAACTCGGCCTTGCGGCGGCGCAGGTCGGCGTTCCTGGCGTTTGACTGGAGTATCTCCTGGTGTTTGGCCAGCAGTTCGGCGGCGGACAACGGCTCAGTTGGGGCTTCCTCAACCCAAGGCAGCTCCGCGGCGAACTTCTTTTTCTGGTCGGCGACCCGGCCCTGCGCTTCCCGCTCGGCGTAAAGCTTGCTTTCTTGCAGGTCAAGCGACTCCAGCTTGTTCCCGACCCCTATCAGCTTCAAGAGCATCTTCGCCCGCTCGGTTGGCTTGGCGTTCATGAATTTAGACAAGTCGAGGGCGATATCCTCCTTGAACGCGTCCAAGAGCTGCTGCCCTCCCTTGCGCCCGTTCTTGTCTGTGACCGTCAGCGCGGAGTTTTTCCCCTTGCGCTCGGCGACAATCCCGTTCGACAGCTCGACCCGGATGTATGGCGGCTCCGCGGAGCCATCGTTGGCGATGTTCGTGGGGCGGTATTTCTCGCCGCCAAGGGCGTAGCATAAGCCGTCAAGCGCCGATGTTTTCCCTTGGCGGTTGTTGCCGCCGATTGTGGTCAAGCCAACTTGCGACACCGTGGCGGCCACCGCCTTTATCCGCTTGAACCGCTCGATCTCGAACTCAGTGATTTTGACGCTCATTGCGCGACCTCCCCGGCCTTCCTGACCATCGCCACCCACCCGGCGGGGTTTTTGACGCAGTTCCGCAAGACCACCAACGGCAGTTCCTTGAACGCTCCTGAGCCGTTTTCCTTCGCCCATTTGTCCGCGTCGGCCATGGTCAACCCGGCCTCGGAAAGAGCCATTCCGGCCTTTTCCATCAGCTCGGAGTGTTCGGTGCCGGTGGGGATGTCGGCGGTCTTGATGGCGGGTTTCTGCTCAGTCTTCGGCGGGTCTGGCAAGAGCGGCTCGGCGGCGCGCTCGAAACGGGAGGCCGGTTCGATGGGCGGGAACGCTTCGTCGATGGAAAGATCCTTGTCCACAAGCGCGGTCTTCAACCCGGTCAGGGTCTCACATTCCCCGGGGCCAATGTCATCCAATCCAACCACGCCCAGCGCAGCGAAGACGCGGCCCTTGTCTATCCCCAAGGTGTTAATCCATTTGGCGATGTTCTCGCGCCGGGCGCTCAGGCTCTTTTGGTTGCCAAAAAGCAAACCCTTAACCGCAGCCTCAATAGGCTTGGCCAACGCTTTTGGCACAACCATGAATGTCGCGTCCCGGCGCGCCTTGGCCAGCGCGGCTTTGACGATGACCACCCGCATCCGTTCAGAATAGGGATTGCCTTTTCTGTCCACCGTCACTTCCACAACCTGCGACTTGGCGGCGAAGTTGGTTTCCAGGTCATGGGCGACGCCCTCCGCAACGATCTGCCGCGGGGTCTGCTCGACAATATGGGACGAAACCCGCAGATTGCCGTACTGGCTTCCGACGATCTCCGCCATGCGGACGCTCATGCCTTCGGCGTAGACCTCGCGCCCGTTCTCCTTCCCCACTGGGCGGCGATACAGACAACTAGCAGCGGTATCCTCGTCGATGGTGGCGATGGCGATGGCGTTGTTTTTGAAGCGGTCGATGCTTCTGGGGTAGGCATGCGCCGTGCTGATTTGGATGTCGATATGGGCCTTTTCCATGGCGCTAAGCGCGCTCATAGGGGTTTCCATCACTAGTTCCGCGCCTAATGTTTTCTCTTCCATCTCTCAATCCTCCCGTGTTGGTTGTTGTTCTGGCTGAAACCAGCGGTCGCATGACACGCAAACGATCCCGGCTCCGTCGTCTTTGACGTAGTTTTCATACCCGCAGTGCGGGCATTCGATGTATTCTTTCTCGCTCATTTACGCTTTACTCCCGTCCCCTTGCACTCTTGGCAAACCACCATGCCGCCACCCTCGCCGTGGCACGTCCGGCACTTGGCCTCGATCTCGCCGTTGCGGTCGCACATCAGGGTCGCTCGCCCGCCACAGGATGGGCATGTCACCCATGTTTCTCCGGAACCGCCGCAGGTTTTGCATTTCTTCATGGCCTGATTTGCTCCTTGTCGGCTTCGGCAAGCAGCGCGTCGGCAAAATCAACAATCCATTTAACGACATGGCCAAAGCTTTTGCGCTCAATGTCGCTACCAGTGGCCAAAACCCCTTGAGCCACGGCGCAGATATACATGTCCCGGCGGCTGGCGCCCTCTTTTTCCTCCGTCCAAAATCTGCCTACTTGTTTCCCGTCCCGGTCGATTATCCGGCCATGCTTTTCCCCGCGCTTGCGTTTGGCCAATCCTTCCAGAATCAGCTCCTTGTCGTGGTCTGGGTCGCCGGTCGTTTTGATGTTGAGATTCAGACGCTCAGCCATGCTTTACCTCCTTGTGCCAATACTGCCCGATCTTTCTCTCCCTGGCCATGACGAACCCGGAAGTCCGGCCCCCGGAGATTTCCATGGCCACATACATCAACCCCTCCACCAGCTCCGATGTCGCGCTCGCCGGAACGTGCGTGATTTCGATGGTCAACGCTTGGGGGGGCTTTGGGGTTGAGTTGGCCGATTTTTGGTTCGTGTGGCATGGCGCCCTCCTAGTTTTCCGGCATGACCGCGCTTGCCATGTCAATCTTGCGCTGATTGAGTGAAAGCACCGCCTGCCGGGCTTTCGCCCACTCGGTGGTCAACCTGGAATTGTCCGTGTTGTATGCCAACACAATGGCCTTGCCGATCGCCCGCCGCCCGGACTCAACCAGCTTGCCGCTCTTGGCGACGCGCTGCTCCGGCGTGTTGAAACGCAAGCATCCATCGCCCGTCCCCTGGATGTCGATGTTGCGCTCGCGGTACATCCGCTTGCGCCAGGAAGCCACCACGGATTTCAGCCTCGATCCGCCAAGCTCCGCGTTGATGGCTTCGGCCAGCTTCACCAATGGGATTTCCGATCCTTCGGGCAACGCCCCGAATTTGGCCATTATTTTTTCCACGTCCGGCGCCGTCGGCACCCCTTTGAAATACAAGTTGTCGCTCATTTTTCCTCAACCTCTTTTTATTGTTACGGCGTTCGGATTGTCCTACACGCCCCATGAACCTCGCCGCGCCCAGCCTTGCCTCGCCTTGCCTTGCCTTGCCATGCCGTGCCTTGCCATGCCGTGCCTCGCCTCGCCTTGCCCTGCCTCGCCTCGCCTTGCCAAGCCATGAACCTCGCCTCGCCTTGCCTCGCCTGGCCTTGCCATGCCCCGCCGGGCCAG
>Ga0172381_10008122_pt1 | contig 10300 bp, 11 predicted proteins | sample Leawel6488metaG_FD_119754 | JGI IMG/M metagenome (GOLD analysis project Ga0172381, IMG submission 119754) | Leachate microbial communities from a municipal landfill in Southern Ontario, Canada - Leachate well 64-88 metaG | ecosystem: Engineered > Solid waste > Landfill > Unclassified | place... | reverse complement strand
TAGACCCTCTTCGGACAGATAAGCAGGTGATGCATGGCCGTCGTCAGTTCGTGGTTTGAATTGTTCCCTTAAGTGGGGTAACGAACGCAACCCTCATTGTCTGTTATACGTGTCAGACGAGACTGCCCTGCACTTTGATCATCAACATTTTTGTTGGTGGGTAAAGTGCAGGGAGGAAGGTGAGGATGACGCCAGGTCAGCATGTCCCTTGATATCCTGGGCTGCACACATGATACAATGGGTAGTACAATGGGTCGCGACGGAGTAATCCCGAGCTAATCCTCAAAACTATCCCCAGTTCGGATTGAGGGCTGCAACTCGCCCTCATGAAGTTGGAATCGCTAGTAATGGCAGGTCAGATATACTGCCGTGAATACGTTCTCGAGTCTTGTACTCACCGCCCGTCAAGTCAAGGGAGCCGGGAGTGCCCAAAGTTTCACCTCGTGTGGACCTAAGGTAAGCTTGGTAACAGGGACTAAGTCGTAACAAGGCACGGCTAGCGGAAGCTGGTCGTGGATCTATTCAAATTGAAAATCGTTATTTGCTCAGCAAATAGCTTATGGTGTCGGTTATTCTACTAAGAGTAAGATGTTGGTTTAGCAATCTTATATGCAAACCCCTCGCATTGAAGGTTAAAAATGCTGTCGCCCTAAAGGGCACGAGAACGAAACAAAATAAAGGATGTTATCTTTCTTGTAAAACTTGTAGATATATTTAGCAAAAAACACCTTAAAAGAAGGTGTTTTTTGTTGCGATAATATATTTTTTTGGTATAATCTTCGTTAGTTTTTAATTTCTCAAAGATGAGTGTTTTTAAAAACTGGTGAAAAGTAGAAATGCGAGTATAGCTCAGTTGGTTAGAGCGCGTCACTGATAATGACGAGGTCCCAGGTTCGAGTCCTGGTACTCGCACAAGAGATATCTAAAAGAAAAGGATTTTTTAGTTTTAGTGCAAAAGAGGATGTGAAAAAAACACTATGATTTCAGAAGATTCATTTTCTAATATAAAACAAAAAATTGTTCCTATTACTAATCTAATTACATATTGTTTTTCGGCTTTTTTGGGAGCGATGGTCTTGTGGAATCTTTTTACTTTTCGACTTTTTGCTTTTGGAGAGACAGACAATCCAAATGATTTACGCACAATAATAATTATTATTTTTATTGCTAGTATCATCGGTTGTTTTGTTCGTAATCGTTATTATTCAGCTGATTTTTTTCAATTTCTAATTCTTCCTTTAAAAGAGCCTCTGAGAGAGAAAAATTTGATGGGGCTTTTTGCTTTTCCAGATATTTAAATAATCGTAATCCACGACGTAAGGCGGTTTTTTCTTTTGACTTTTACATGTTTTCAGGTCTTTTGATTTATTTGGGTAGTTTTTTCTCTGAGATTCTCTTTATTGTTTGGAAAGAGTCCCTTTCTAAATTTTCGCTATTTACGGGTTTTATTGCCTGTTCCTTACTTTCCTTAACAGTATCTATGATATTAGTGATGTTTCTCTCCGTTTTTCCAGTTTCCAGTTTTTTTCGTTTTGGAAGAAAAAGAATGGGGGAGTCTCGTTCACCTTTTGTCCGATACTCATTCTATCTTGCGCTTTTTATAATTATTGTCTGTGCGTGGATTTTTTCCGTGGCGTTTTTTGGGGGAAGTGGTTTTGAGACATTTCTAAAGATTAGTTTTTCTGGTGAACGTCTTGCTTCTCCGTATGTGGGGGAATTAATAATGTTTCTCATTGGTTTTGTTCCTCTGCACTGGGCGTATACTCTTTTTGTAGTGCCGATTAAGGTATGGAAACTGAAAGGTATTGCTGGAGAAGGGTAAGATACCTTTTGTTATTATAATATTCTGGTAAAAATGACCGCTAATCGTTTTAATACAAAAAAAGCTGTCACTTTCGTGACAGCTTTTTTTTAGTTATTATCTGACTGTTGTTGTGGATCTTCTTTATTTTTGTTGAGTAGGTCGCAATTGAATTGATTTTGCTGTAATACTCCCATCTGTGTTGGTAGTACCGCTTATAGTGACATTTTCCCCGATTTCAAGGTCTTCTAAAGTTCCTTCAGTAGATTTTGTTATCTTTGTGGAGGTAGAAAATAGAATAATCTTTGATCCTCCGTCTTGAAGTTCAAGAATCATACTCTTGTCGTCTTTAGAAAGAATTTCTCCGCCAACAAGGTCTCCCATACTTCCTTGTTGTCTACTTCCTTCATTGGTTTTAGAGTTTTGGTTAAATGTACCTCTTTGTCCAGTTCCAGAGGAAGTCTTTTGAAAATCTGCCTCTGGAAAACCAGTTTGTTTTTTGCTGGCATCATATTTCATTCCTCCATAAAAAGCGACTCCTGCAACAATTATTATTGTTGCAGCAAAGATTGGTAATGATATGTTTATAGTTTTGTTCATTTTTTTATTTGCTATTGATTTTATTTAATAATTCTTTTAATGTTTAAGGTTTTATTCGTACCTTAATGCTTCAATTGGGTTTAATTGAGCAGCTTTCCAGGCGGGGTAGTATCCAAAGACGATTCCTATTGTCGCCGAAACACCAAATGCCAAAATAATTGATGAGGGTAAAATTTCGGTGGCAGTGCTGGTGAAGTATGTTATAGAGTAAGCAATAGCAATACCTAGGGCAACACCTATACCTCCACCGATGAATGTAAGGATGACAACTTCAGACAAAAATTGGAGTTGAATATCTTTTTTCTTTGCGCCAATTGCTTTTCTTAATCCAATCTCTCTGGTTCTTTCTGTTACTGTTGTAAGCATCATGTTCATAATTCCAATTCCTCCTACCAATAAAGAAATACTAGCAATGGCAGCAAGTAGAGCTGTGAAAGTGTCTGTGGTTTCTGTGGCGGTGTCAACAATGTCAGCTTGATTGATAACTGAGAAGTCAGCGCTTTCAGAATCTACATTATGTCTGGTAAGTAAAAGCTGGGTAATATCTTCCTGGACTTGTGTCATGGCATTTTCTTCGCTCGCCTGTACAGCGATACTTGATATATATTCAGAGCCGGCAAGAATTTTTTGAGCAGTCGAGAGAGGAATAAAAACCATATCGTCCTGATTTGTAAAACCGGAACCTCCTTTTGCTTTAGTAACTCCAATTACTTTAAAGGTAATGCTGTTAATTTTGATTGTTTTACCAATGGGGTTTGCATCTTCTCCGAATAAATCGTCTCTGGTAGTTGCTCCGAGCACGGCAACTTTAGAGAGGGAAGTGTAATTTTTTTCAGAGATAAAAGTACCAATCTCCATCTCAATATTTTTTACTTGTAAATAGGTTTCTACAGTTCCGACCACGTCTGTGTTTGTGTTTAAACTTTTTTGAACAATTTGGTATTTTTTTGAAAGCATTGGTGCGACAGCTGCTACAGAGGGGACTTCTTCAACAATAGAAAGAGCGTCTTCTGTGGTAAGTGTTGTGGCACTTCCTCTTCCTCCTCGAGTGTCGCCAGAAAAACCGCTAGCAAATCCTGGAGAGACAGTAATAAGATTTGATCCCAGACTTTGGATTTTTTCTTGTATTTGTCCGCTTGCTCCTTGCCCAACGGAGACCATGGCAATAACTGAACCAATACCGATAACGATACCTAGCATTGTAAGTCCCGTTCTCGCTTTGTTTGCAGTAAGTGCTAAAAATGATTCTTTTAATAAATCAGATAGATTCATAGGTTTTATTTTTTTATACGTCTTTTTTGTAGGACTTTTTGATCGCTTTCAATTAGTCCGTCGCGAATACTGATTATTCTGTCGGCATGTTCTGCAACATAAAGTTCGTGGGTAATAAGAATTATTGTTCGACCGTTTTTTTCGTTTAAATCTTGGAAAGAAGAGAGGACGAGGTCTCCTGTTTTTGTGTCAAGATTACCTGTTGGCTCATCCGCTAAGATTATTGAAGGGTCATCTACCAAAGCTCTAGCAATGGCGACTCTTTGTATTTGACCTCCTGATAATTGGTTAGAAAGATGTGACCAGTGTTCTTTAGGAAGGCCAACTAAATCAAGAACTACTCCAGCTTTTCTCTCCCGTTCTTCTTGGGGCGTTTTTGAGTAGAGGAGGGGAAGCATTACATTCCGTAACACTGTCGTCCGGGGAAGTAGATTGAAAGACTGAAAAACAAAACCAATTTTATTTTTGCGAATGTCAGCGAGTTCGTCGTCAGAAAGTGTTGATACTTTTTTCCCATCAAGGAAATATTCTCCGCTTGTTGGTGTGTCTAATGCACCTATTATGTGCATTAGGGTTGATTTGCCAGAACCGGAAGGTCCCATGATCGCTAAAAACTCTCCTTTTTTGACGTTAAAGGAAATTCCTTTAACTGCTTTTGTTTCAACATTGCCACTTTTATATGTCTTTGTGACATTTTTAATTTCTATTATATTCATATCAATTATCTGAATTCTGGTCCACGAAAACTTTTTTCATCTCCTCCGTTGTCCATTCCTGGTATGTTGAGGCCAGAACTGCTGGTGGATTTTGTTGTTTCTTCTGTTGTTCCGCTTAATGTTGATGTTACAACTTTTTCTCCTTCTTCAAGTCCACTTATAATTTCAGTTACTTCATCGTTGGAAATACCAGTTTCTACTTCTTTGGTTGAAGTCTTGTTAGTGGTTTCATCTAAAATTTCAACATAAAGAGTGTCATTTTTTGTTTTAATGGCGGAAACTGGAACAGACAGGACGTCGTCTTTTGTGTCGGTAATAATAGAAACGTCTGTTGTCATCCCAGGTTTAACTTGGTCATTTATTGTGTCTAGAGCTATGGTGACTCCGTAAGTGACGACACCTTGGTTTGTTGTAGCGATACTATCAACATCAATTACTTTTCCGGTGAGGGTCAAATCATCAATGGCGTCGAAAGATAAGGTGGCCGACTGATTCAAGTTTACTTTTGCAATATCAACTTCATTAAGGGAAATTTCAGCGACTTGTAGTTTTGTTATTAAAGAGGCAAGAATGGTGCCTGACGAAACAGAGTCGCCTGCTTCAATATCTATTTTTGAAATAGTTCCATCAAAAGAGGCTCGAACAAAGTGGGCGGCAAGTTTTTCTTCTGCATCAACTAAACTTCTTTGTTTTTGGGCCACTGTGTTTTGTTGAGTTTTTATATCTAAAGAATCAACGCCATCTTTAATATCTTCAAGGTCTGATTTTTTACTTTCCACATTTTCTTTGGCGGAAGCGAGAGAGATTTTAGCATCTTTGATTTTACCAGGGGTATCTTCTACTGTTGTGTCGATGGTCTCTAGAGTGTTTTCAAGGGATGTTATTGTCGAATAAACAGAAGAAAGATCATTTTCTATTTTTGGTTGCATAATGTCAACAGTGGGGGCAATAGAGTATTTGGTGTAATTTACTGTTTTTATATTGTCATACATATGACGAGCACTTTCCAGTGTTTGAGCAATTTTTTTGGTGGTTTCAAGAGTATCTTTTATGAGTTTATAGGTAGTGTCTCGGTTGTCATCTGAAGATATTCCTCTGAAAAATAGATAATTATCATCATAAAGACTTTTTGTTACCTTATAATCACTTAAAAGTTTCTCAATAAAAAGGGAATTATCTCCTAAAATGTTTTCATAATCAGAAACGTGTTCCTGTTCATTGTTGTCAGTACCAAGAACATCTTGTAAATCTTCCATGTAGCCAGACAATTTGAAGAACGAAGTAGAAACGTCACTGTATCCATCTTCGTATGAGTCTTTAAGTGTATCTTCGGAATCGTTTTCTATATTGTCATAAGTTGTTTGTGCTTTTTCTAGATTACGCTCGGCTTCTGCTAAAGCGTTTTCTGCTTTGGTTAAAGATAGTGCATCGGTATCTTCTAGAAGTTCTGCAAGATTTATCTGGGCTGTTTCTAAAGAAAGTTTAGCATCACTTACTGAGCGTTCTGCATCTCGTGAATCAATACTTACCAAAAGATTTCCTTTTTTTACTTCTTGTCCTTTTGTTACGTATACTTTAGTAATTTTTCCAGATACTTCTGGTTTTATATCCATCTGATCAGAAACATTAATTTGACCACTTCCTGAAACTGAGGAAACGATTGTACCTTTTTGTACTTCTGATGTTAGATATTTTGTTGTGGATTCGTCGGTTTTTCCTCCAGTAGCTAAAAAAGTAATCCCGAGGATAATCATGAGAGCCATCCCCGAAACCTTTTTGTTTTCTTTTATTTTTGTGAGTATTTTAGAAATCATATTTAATTTGAATTTATTTAAGGGGAGGGAGTTGGGAAGGTTTTTCTATTTTTTTCATTTCTCCTTCGTCAAAAATTCTTATAAGTTTGGCCTCAATTTGTCCCGTTTTATTTGGTGAGCCAATAATAACTACACGATCACCAACCTTTAAAGCTTCTTCTGAGTTTTCTGACCCTTTCTTAATTACTGTGTTTTTGTTACTTATAACTATTTTTTCCATATTGTCTCGTCCGTTAACGACAAAACCATCTTCTTTAAGTTCAATGATTTCTCCAAATACACCGTGTCCCTCAATGAAATTCTCAGGTGTAGGTGGTCTTTTTTGCCAGTCACCAAGAAATCCTTCTTTAGGTCCGGCAAAATTTTTGTGATAATTTTCTGCCCATTGGTAAGAAAATCTTGCTCTGGCTCCTCCGACAAACATACCCGCGCTAAATATTAAAAGGGCTACTACAAAAACAGAAAGACCGATAATGATTTTTTTAAGAACATCGTCGTTTATTTTTTTCTTTATTCCTTTTTTTGTTTCTTCTTCATTCATAATTTTATAATTTGATAATAATTTTTTAAGTTAGAATTTTATTACATGTGAAACGCCATGTTCTGGGTGAAATATTTAAGCAGCACTCTCTTTTTGAAAAGAAATAGTCGAAGAGTGAAGACTACTAAAATTAGATTAAGAACAAGTATGATTATTCCTGTAATAGGCAATGATTCAACTATGGCCATAATTGAATCCGGCCAAATGGTAGTAAAAGTACTGAAATCTCTTACGGCAAGGGATAAAAATTGAAGAATTCCTGATTCTGTTATTTGCTTAGAAAAGAATGACCATGATAATGGTGCCGTAGAAAGGGAAGTAACAAGAAGAGCTAAAAACCCATAAGCTATTTTTCTGGTTTGTCTCTTCTCTTGTTCTTGTTTAATGGCAAAAATGATTCGGTCAAAAAGTCCAGATGATGGTTCTGGTGAGTCAAGGTAAGTAAATAGTTTTTTATAGTCTTTACGCATATGCTTATTAGTACGACAAAGAGATGCATTTTGGTGCATCTCTTTCTTGCTATGTGTCGATTTTGCGTTTTTGTTATTTCTCAGTTAAAAATTTCTTGAGTTTAATAAGGGCTCTTCGATGTTGTGATTTTATTGTATCAAGGGGTTCTCCCAAAGATTCGGAGATTTCTCTAAAATTAAAATCATTATTGTATCGCAAAAATAAAACCATACGGTGTTTGGGTGGTAATTTCTCTAATGCTGAATTAAGTTCTTTTTCAATTTCTGCTTTTTCAAAAAGTTCGGGGGGAAGGCTGGCTGGGTCTGCTAGTGTTTCGGCGAGAGTATTTTCTCCTTCCTCGTTTTCAAAATTAGAAAAAGGTATGGCCTTTTTCTTTTTCAGCCAGTCCAGAGCAGTATTCTTGGCAATACTAAAAATCCAAGTTTTGAAACTTTTTTCTTGGTCAAACTTTTTGATGTTGTTCCAAGCTTTTACAAAAACATCTTGAGTAATATCTTCCGCTTCTTCCTCATTACCGACATATCGATACGTAAAAGAATATATCAAATTAATGTAGCGTCCAACTAAAATATTGAGCGATTCTTTGTTGCCATTAAGATAATCCGCGATTATTTCTGAATCAGAGAGTTCTTGCATGAACAAAATATACCAATAAAATTTTTAACTTACAATTTATAAATATTTTTTTGGTTTTAAATTGAAGTAATTTTTTCTTTGTTTATTAAAAATTAAAGGTTTCCAAAAAACTGTTTTATTGTATACTTGTAAACGTTTATAGACAGATTTGCTTTTATTTTAGGTGGGTAATCAGACGTTTATTTTATGTCAAAACTTTACATTGTCGCTACACCGATAGGGAACCTTGAAGATATTACTTTACGGGCTCTTCGTATTCTTAAAGAAGTAGACATGGTTTTGTGTGAGGATACTCGAGTGACAAGAAAACTTCTTAGTCATTATGATATTAAGACACCAACCATGAGCTATCATGCGCACAGTAAGCTTTCTCAGGTAGAAAAAATATTTGAGTTATTGCGGGCGGGGAAAAATTTGGCGCTTGTTTCTGATGCTGGTACCCCGACAATTTCTGACCCTGGTATTCTTTTGGTACAACAAGTGCGAGAGGAATTTGGTGATGAAGTTTCTATTGTAGGGATTCCAGGTCCGTCAGCAATTATTACCGCTCTTTCTGTGGGAGGAATTTCCAGCGCTCAATTCACCTTTTATGGTTTTTTGCCACACAAGAAAGGAAGGGAAACAATTTTTAAAGAAATCTCTGATTCAAAAAGAACTTCTGTTTTTTATGAATCACCGCACCGAATTTTAAAAACGCTCAGTTCTCTTGGGGAACATTTAGATAAAAATCGAAAAATATCGGTGGCGCGTGAACTAACAAAGATTTACGAAGAAATTACACTAGCTCCAATTAGCGAAGTTAATTTGTATTTTGTTAATAATCCAGAAAAAGTTCGGGGAGAATTTGTTATTATCGTTGAGGGTCTTGAATAAAATTGAAAAACAGTAAGATTATTTCTTTTTCTGTTGTGAGTAGTATATATGAGGGTGTTTTGCTATAATGTCCTGATTAGTAATTGACGTTTTGTCTTTGGAAAGACCGAGTAAAAACTAATAAAAATTTATGAGAAAAAAAACAGTAGCTATTACGTTGAGCATTTTTGTCGCAATCATGCCGTTTTTGGGTTTTCCTGAAGATTTCAAAAAAGCTTTCTATGTTGTTTCTGGATTATTATTATCAATCTTGATAGAAGTTATTTCTATTCAAAGTTCTAATAAAATAATTCGTCCAGAAGTTAACGACTTTCAAGTAGAAAATTAGACAAAAAATAGACGTATTAAAATTAAATAGCCGCAGGAAATAAGAAACTGAATTTTAAAGATTTCATGGGACTTATGAAAAGGGCATTGTTAGGTATGCAAAAGAGAATAAGTTCACAGGTAGAACGCAAAAAGATGACTGGCTTTTTAAACAACAAAAACGGCATTGTTTTTGTTGTTCTTGGTTTTGGGGTTTTTTTAAGCTGTCTCTCTTTTGTTTATCCGAATAATTCTGTTTACGTTGTATCTAGTTTGGAAAATGGCGGAAACGAGGATAATGGAATTTTTGTTCCCGTGGCAACCAGTAGTGAGTTAGAAGTTTCTAAAGAAAAACCATTTGTTGCCACGCATGTTTCTATCCCTAATCAGGTAAAGGGTATTTATATGACGGCTTGTGTTGCGGCAACTCCAAGTTTTCGAGACAAACTTGTTAAACTTATTCAAGAAACAGAACTAAATACGGTTATTATTGATGTTAAGGATTACTCAGGAACAGTTTCTTTTGATATTGAAGACCCATTAATTTTAGAAAAAAATGGAGGAGGTTGCCGTGTTGCTGATATGAGAGAGTTTGTTCAGTTTCTTCATGAAAAGAACATTTATGTTGTTGGAAGAATTACGGTTTTTCAAGATCCATTTTACGCCAAGAATTTTCCCGATCTCGCTGTTAAAAAAGCTAGTGATACTTCTTCTTTGTGGAAGGACTATAAAGGAATAAGTTATATTGACGTTGGGGCTGAAGATTACTGGAAATATATTGTGGCTTTGAGTAAAGGTTCTTACAAAGAGGGGTTTGATGAAATTAATTATGATTATGTTCGTTTTCCTTCTGATGGAAACATGAAAGATATTTATTTTCCTTATAGTGGAGAGAGTTTAGTAACCTCAGCTGGTTTTGGAAAAGCGGAAGCTTTGCGTGATTTTTTTGCTTACTTACATAAGGAGATGAAAGATACTGGAGCTGTCCTCTCCGCTGATCTTTTTGGTATGTCTATGACAAGTTATGACGATATGAATATTGGACAAGTTCTTGAATATGCGGCGCCTTACTTTGATTATATCGCTCCGATGGTATACCCGTCGCATTATCCAAGTGGATTTAATGGTTATCAAAATGTAAACGATTACCCTTATGAAATTGTTAAATTTGCTATGGACACGGGAGTGAAAAGAATAGAGGAGATGGCGAATTCTACAACCACAGCAATTGCGGGACGGGGAAAAGTTTCAAAAGATCAATTGCGTCCGT
>Ga0172381_10008121_pt1 | contig 10301 bp, 8 predicted proteins | sample Leawel6488metaG_FD_119754 | JGI IMG/M metagenome (GOLD analysis project Ga0172381, IMG submission 119754) | Leachate microbial communities from a municipal landfill in Southern Ontario, Canada - Leachate well 64-88 metaG | ecosystem: Engineered > Solid waste > Landfill > Unclassified | place... | reverse complement strand
TGCTAAAGGTCCAGAAATATCAAGAAAAATGGAAGATGTTTTAAGCGATATTGACAAAGTAATTAGAGATGGATTTAAACAAGTGATGTTGATCGGTCAAAATGTTAATTCTTATGGAAATGATTTTAATGAAGCTACTTTAGTGTCTATGGGTAAAAAAAGATTTAAAAGCTTATTTCCAAAACTTTTAGAAGAAGTATCTAGAAAAGATTTAGAAAAAATTTCTTTTGTGAGTAGTAACCCATGGGATTTTTCTGATGAATTAATAGAAACTATTGCTAAAAACTCAAATATTGATCGATTACTTCATTTGCCGTTTCAGGCTGGTGATGATGAGGTTTTAAAAAACATGAATCGAGGTTACACCAGTAAAGAATATTTGGAATTGGTAGAAAAAATTAGATCTAAAATTCCTGATGTGAGATTTTCAACGGATATAATTATCGGTTTTCCATGCGAGGATGAAAAAGCTTTTGAAAATACAGTTGAACTTTGTAAAAAAGCTAAATTTGAAATTGCTTATATAAATAAATATTCCCCAAGGAAAGGAACGGTATCGGCAAAAATTTATAAAGACGAAATTCCAATGAAGGAAAAGAAAAGACGATGGAATGTGTTGAATGATTTGATAAATAAAAAATAAAACTATCTTAGATATTTGATGATGTTGGTGTTGTGCTCGTCGAGGGTGACGGCGTAATGCATTTTATTATCATTGCCAGTAATGTAATAAATGTAATCGGATTCGATTGGATGGAAGGCAGCGTAGAGGGAATCGTAACCTGGATTGCAAATTGGAGACGGTGGGAGATTTTTGTTTTGATATGTGTTGAATGGAGAAATGATGGACAGGTCAGTAGACTTTAATGGTTGCCAATAATCGATTGGTTTGTTTTTGGAATCGCGAGCGTATTGAACAGAGGCATCGACTTGAAGAGCCATGCCAATTTCGAGACGATTTAATAAAACGCCAGCAACTTCTTGTTTTGATTTAAGAGTTCGGGCTTCTCTTTCGATAATTGAAGCAAAAATTAAAATTTGATTATCTGTCATTTTAGTGTTGGTGGCACCGACCTTGGCTTGGGTAAATTTTTGATCGAAATTGGATTGAATAATTTTAAAAATTTGATCAGCGGTATAGTTTTGAGGAATTAAATAACTATCCGGGAAAAGATATCCTTCTTTACCAACAAAAGAGGAATCTTCGGGGAAAGATGAAATATTTTCTTCAACACGAGTGCCATCAATTATTTTTAACCAATAATCAGTAACACCGCCTTTAGATAGCTTGGCAACAACTTCCGGAGTAGAAAGAGAAGAAGATAATTTAAAAGTTCCAGCTTGAATTTTTTTATTTAATCCCAAATAATAGGCATAAAATAAAAAAGTATTTTGGTCACGAACTAGAGATTTTGATTTTAAATTTTGAGAAATATTAACTAAACCTTCACCATTTTTAATTACGAACATGACATTAGTAGTGTCGGTAGAAACAGGTTTGGAATTAATTTTAAAATAAGAAAAAACTCCGACGATTATCAGAAAACTAAAAAGGGTAATAGTAATTAAAACCCGTCTCATTTCAATTAGACTTCATCGAATAACGCGCGACGATAAGTTTTTTTAGACTTGTCGTAGATAAAAATACGACCGCATTTACAGGTAACAGTGGTTTTTCCTCGAACATCTTTTTGGACACCATGAGAAAGAGTAGTGCCACAACCAACACAACGACCCTGTGATAATAACCAAGCTTGGATTGGGGAAATTAGATTTTTAATCATAGTTTATTTTTAATTAGTAACCTGTAACTCTCCTTAAAATGACAGCTGCAGCCACTGAATCGATTAATTTTTTATAATTTTTCTTTTTGTTTTTATTTTTAATGTATATTTGCTGAGCTTCGATAGTACTAACAGCTTCTTCAACTGTTTCGATATTTAATTGTAGCATGTCGCGAAGTTTATCGACAAAGATTTTAGTAAGTTTAGCAATCTCCCCTTCTGAAATGCCAACATAAATACCATCAATTTTATAATCAGTAATAATTTTTTTTAAATTATCAAAAATATGATCATCATTTTTAATGGTAGGAATGGGATAAATTATATTAAGAGTAGACACTGCTAAACCTATGTTTTTGGTTCCATAATCAATGGCTAAATAATTCATAGGGAATTATAACAAAATTTATTTGGCTGAAAGGCTAGTTTTAATAATGAGACGGCGGAGGTAGGTTCCTGGTGGACTACAAGTGATTAGAGTTAAATTTTTTTGATCGAAACGCTGTTCTAATACCGAAAGATCGGTTGGTTTAACTTCAAACATTTCGTCAACAATATATTCGTATTGAACATTGTCGTAATCTATTAAAATTTCATCACCTTGTTTAAGTTTATAAAGAGTGGAAAATATCGTGAGATATGATTTGGGGTTAAAAAATTGAGGTAAGACTGAGTGTCCAAAAACGACAGTGTTTCCTAATTGGCCTGGAAGGGCGGTTTGAGGATATTGGATTAAGCTTTTTTTAAGATCCATACTACCAACAGTAACAACTGCATTACTGATTTTTAATTTTGGAATAGAGAGAAGGTAGGTAAATGTTTTATCGTTAGAAAAAATTTGATCAGAACTTGAAGAATTAGAATCAAACCAGCTAGAAATTTGGGTGTAATCGGAGGTAGCTGTTCCTAAAATATTTTGAGAAGTATTGTAATTTTGGAGAGATAAGGGGTTGATTAATTGACTAAAATTAATTGAATACTGCAATTGAAATTTTACGATTGGAAAAATAGCCGAAGCGAAAAAAAATAACCCAAGGCATAAAAGTGAGATAGCTATTAATTTTTTTTTGGCTATTGATTTCTCTTTTGGAGTTGGTGGTGTTTTTTTGAGATAAATATAGCTCACTTTGATTCGATTTTTACATCAATAGAAATATTATTTTTATTGAAAGGTAAAATATTTAATAATTTTGAATTGGTTTGAATATTAAAATCATAAACTCGACTGATGGTTTTTTTTATAATTTTTTGGGCATTTTTAACCGTTTTTCCGGTAATATTCTTTTTAAGGGTGGTTGTGTCAATTTTAGGCAAAGAAGAACCTTTAATGGTTAAGCTACCAGTGGCTTGATCTGTGTCTAATTTGTCGATTTTAAAAGCAAAAACAAAAGAATCTGGATTTTTATCAGAGTCAGAATAGCCGATTTCTTGAGACAAAAATTGCTCGATGATCTTATTTTTTGTTTCTGAATTAATAGTAAAAACACTGACAGTTGACTGAGCAGTGGCAATTAGTTCATCTGTTTGCTCGTCGATTTCGCGATTAAATTCGGTTTTACCTTTTTTAACTTGAATTGTTTCTTTTAAAATATCGCTGGAATTATTGAGCTCTTCACTTATTTTTTTATCGGCCTCATCGGCTAATTTTTGAGATAAACTATTTTCAATATTAGTTTTGTCTTGTTTACTAACAGCTCTTACTTGTTCTTTGGTTCCGCCAGTGAATGTCGTATTACTTTTAACTATAACCGAATTTTCGGACAAATCTTTAAAGGCTAGTGGAGCGTCTTTGCTAATATTGTATTCTGGACCGATGTCTGAGGCAGACAGAGAAGTTTTGATTTGACCAAAATTCATGGTTCCAGTATTGTAGTCAACGACAGCGGCGGCAACTTGAACACTATTAACCATTTCAAATTTTTGACCATTAGAAGTGGTTAAAATTGAACCTTTGGGAATATTTTGAATTTTTTCTAATTTATTAAAGATAGTTACCTCGCCAGTGGCTTTAGTGCCAATAGTTTTTTGACCAGTAGTTTCCAATGTAATTGAAGAATCGACAACTGCCTCCTTTTTTTCAACCGGAATAATTGATGGTGAAATTTCGGTGGCATCAGAATCTAACGTTACATTGATAGTTTTTTCAAATTCATAGGGAGTTAAAAAAAGAGTAATTTTTGCTTTGGAAAAAAAGATAAGGATAAAAGCCAGAATTAGAACGACGGGAATTATTAAAAATAAAAAATTTGTTTTTAATTTAGGTAATTTGAAATTTATTTTAGGGAACACAAAAGGAATTGATGGTTTACGAGGAGGAATATTAGTTTCAAAAACTGGGGCTTCAGAGACAATAGGGATTTCAATTAATTCTTCTTTTGTCTGATCTTTGGTAAAACCTAAATTTTCAGGAGGAACTTCTTCTAGTGTTTCTGTTATTTCTGCATCATAAATATCTGGATCATCATTAATAGTTTCATCAGGAGTTTGGGGTTCTTCTATTAATTCCTCTTCTATTTCTTGCGGTTCTTCTGAAGAAATTGGTGGAACTGATTGGTGGGAAGGATCGCCTCCGCCAATCATTTGAGAGGTAATGGCTTTGAAAAAAATATTAATCAAATCTTCGTCACGGTAAAGTTTAATATCTGGAAAATGGAGAAAAGTTTCAATATTTTTTTTGCCAACCCAGGAAAAGTTTTTTAATTCTTCAACAGTTGATTCATCAGCATTACCATAAATGTAAATTTGAGGAGGAAGAGTTGATTCGGAATTGAATTCTAATAAAGTATCTTCGATTAATTGTGCATTAAATTCACCATTAAAAAATTTTCTGATTCTTTTTTTAATTTTTCCAAGATAAATAAGGGATAATTCAAAAGAGTTTGACTCTAAATAAATATTAATAAAACTAGCAGGAAAATCGTCTGGTTTACTTGATTCTTCAATTATTGCTTCATCGCTGGACATGAAGCCTGAAGGTTTTAGATCTAATTCTTTTAGTAGAGGTAAAATTATTTCCGATTTTTCTTTGACAATTTTTCCGTCTTCACCAACCCATGAAGATGGAATAACTAAACCGACAAAAAGAGGTTCTTGTTCTGGTGAGATATCGGCACTGATGGCGGCACTGGAAAGTGATTCGTCGGCGGCTTTGGCGATTGATTGAGGATTGTTAATATTAAAAGCAACACGCGGACCAATTGAAGCAACATAAAAACGGCCATTTCCCCAATTAATTAAGGCCACTAGAATACTGTCGGCCTCGATATAAAATAACCAAAAACTATTAATCCCCATTATGTAAGGATACAATATTTTTGACGATTTCGCCTATTTTAAGATGGCGTAAATACGACGCTTACCAGAACCGGCGGACTCTTCTTTAATTATTTCAAAATTTCCTAATTCAGAAAGATGAGTGACATGAGGACCAGTGCAAACTTCTTTTGAGAAAAAATTTTCTTTGGAACCAACAGTGTAAACCGTAACTGTTTCTGGGTATTTATTACCAAAAAAAGCCAGAGCGTTTTGTTTTTGAGCTTCGATAAAAGACATTGTTTCGACAATGATTGGCAGGTCTAACTTTATTTGCTGATTAACTAAATCTTGGACTTCTTTTAGTTGATCTTCGGTTAATTTTTCAAAATGAGAAAAATCGAAACGCAATCTTTCGGAAGTAATATTGGAACCTGATTGTTGAACGTTATCGCCTAAAATTTTTCGTAAGGATGTGTGCAATAAATGAGTGGCGGTGTGATATTTAGTAATGATTTCAGAATTATTTGCTAAACCAGATTTGAATTTGCCAGCAGACAAAGTCTGGGACTGCTTTTGATGAGCTTCTTTTGCTTTATTAAATTCATTAAGATCTAAAGATAATTTATTTTTTTGTAATTCTTCTTCGACCATTTCGATTGGAAAACCGAAGCTTTCATAAAGAGTAAAAGCTTCTTTACCAGAAACACTTTTATTTCTTTCGATTAATTTGTTGATTTCACGAAGACCGTTATTTAAAGTTTTTCGGAATTTATTTTCTTCATTGTCTAGAATAGAAATAATTCTGTCGCGGTTGGCATCTAATTCAGGATAAATACCAGCATAATTTTCTTGATTATCTAAAACTGCATCGGCGATTTGAGAAATAAAATTGGTCTCGATGCCTAATAATTTTCCTTGACGGATGGCTCGGCGAATTAAACGACGAAGAACATAACCAGATTCTTTATTACTTGGCTCAACTCCATCAGCAATGATAAAAACAGCAGCTTTAATGTGGTCGGCAATAATTCTAAATTGTTGGTTAAAACCCCTCTGTCCTTCGGACATCTCCCCTTGACAAGGGAGCTTTTCATTTTTGTATTTTTTGCCAGAAATTTCTTCTATTTTTTTAATAATTGGTTGCCAAATGTCGGTTAAATAATTGTCTGAAAAACCGGATAAAATTGCAATAGTTCGTTCAGCACCCATACCAGTATCGACATTTTTTTGTTTCATTTCGGAAAATTTACCATTTTCATCTTTGTAATATTGCATGAAAACATCGTTCCAAATTTCAATGATTCTTCCCTGTTTGCAACCGGTTTGAAAATCAATTTCACCACCATTTGGATTAGTGTCGATAAACATTTCAGTGTCGGGGCCGCAAGGACCAACGGTGCCGGCTGGACCCCACCAATTATCTTTTTTAGGTAAATAATGAATTCTTTCTTCTGGAATTCCTTGTTTTAACCAAAGATCGTGAGATTCTGTGTCTTTTGGAGCATTTTGATCGCCTTCAAAACAAGTAACCGATAGACGGCTAATATCAAAATTTAAATGTTTAGTTAGAAATTCAAAACTCCATTCAATAGCTTCTTTTTTACCATAATCCCCTAACGACCAATTACCCAACATTTCAAAAAAAGTGTGGTGTGTTTCGTCACCGACTTCGTCAATATCACCTGTCCTGACGCATTTTTGAACATCGGTTAATCTTTTACCAAGCGGATGAGGTTGGCCTAAAAGATAAGGAACTAAGGGGTGCATTCCAGCGGAAATGAAAAGGGTGGTAGGATCGTTTTCGGGAGTTAAATTGGCGGAAGGAATTTCGATGTGTTTTTGGGCAACAAAAAAATTAATGAATTTATTTTTTAATTCTGAAGCTCTCATAGGAAGAATTATATCAAAGGGAGAGATTTTTTTATTTTTTTGGTTTGACAAACATCTTGGGGGTCGATTTTCTTTTAATGACAACTGGTGGTTTTTCTGATTCTTTTTTTTCTTCTTCAGCATCGATGAATTCGATTTTTTTTACCACTTCTGTTTTTTTAGACTTGGATTCATTGGCTAAATCCTGAAAAAATTCTTTTATTTTAGATTCAAAATTTTTAATAACTTCGGTTTCATTACTTTTATTGACTAAAATTGCAGAAAGAGCACCAACAGCAGCGCCTAAAGTTAGACCAAACACAAACCCAGAATTTGATTTTGGGTCGATTTTTTTTTCAGAATTAGTCATCTTTATTTTTATCTCTGGTTAAATTATTAAAAAAAGAAAAACCGTTTTTTAAACCCATCAGAAAATCAGACAGGGAAGAAACTGGTTTCGCTACTGAATCGGTAATTAAATGAGCATCGTCAAGAATCAAATTGGTTTTTTTAAGAGTGACATTTAAATCTTTTAGCAGTCTAATAAAATAGATTCCACAGACAACAATAATGGTGGTAATGGCTAAAAGACTAATGATAATGACGATTTGAGTTATATCCATATAATCAGTATAAACTATTTTCTAAAAAATTAATTAATTTTAAGAGTTTTTTCCTCGATGGTGGTTTTACCACTGGGTGATTTTGACTCGACGGTTATTTTAATTTCACCATCTGACCCAGTCTGAATTTTCTTTTGAAAACTACCATTAGCATTAATAATTATTAAATCCTCATTAATTCTAATAGTAGAATCGGGGTCAGTAATACCATTTAAGTTAAAATTTTTGGAAGTAATATTTTCCGGCCAATTTATTTTTAATTTAGGCGGACGGTTGAATTTGATGTATTCGGAAGTGAGATAAAAAATAAAACCAATAATAACAACTCCAATTAAAATACTGAACGTAAATTGTGGAGTGAAAGAAAATCCTGTTTTTTTGACAGATTTATTTCTTTTTTTCTGTTCAAAATCGCGTCGAAAAAAAGATAAAATTTCTTGACCATTAAGACCTAAATAATCGGCATAATCTTTGACAATTAAAGAACAGTAGGGTTCTTGGGGGAAATTTTTAACGTCTTCATTTTCAATGGCAGATAAATATTTGACGGATATTTTTAATTTTTTAGAAATGTCGACTAATTCATACTCCTTGTCGAGACGAGTGTTTTTGAGAAGGGATGAAGTACGGAGCATAATTAAATTTATTCGGCCGAACTATCACCTTGAGTGTGAGGCATTAAAATATCGCGAGGTTTGGCTCCATTTGATGGACCGATTAAACCAGCACCTTCAATCTCATCTAATATTTTGGCAGCTCTAGCATAACCGACACTTAACTTTCTTTGGAGGAATGTGGTTGAGGCTTTACCAGTGTCTTGAATTAATTTAACTGCGCTGTCATAGAGAGGGTCGTGTGGAGTACCATCAGAGGACGGTGTTATGATTGATTTGCCATTTCCAGCAGAAACTGGCTGATTAATAACTTGATCATCATATTCGGCAGTTTTTTGGGATTTTAAGAAATCAACTAGAGTAGTTATTTCTTTGTCGGAAATAAAACAACCTTGAATCCTCATTGGTTTGGCTAAATCTTGAGGACCATAGAGCATGTCGCCACGACCAAGTAATTTTTCAGCTCCTGGAGTGTCTAACACAACCCTAGAATCAGTAACTGATGTGACGGCAAAGGAAATACGTGTAGGAATGTTGGCTTTGATGAGACCAGTGATGACATTAACAGATGGGCGTTGAGTGGCTAGAATTAAATGAATACCGACAGCGCGAGACATTTGGGCTAAACGGCAAATATTGTCTTCAACTTCTGATGGAGAAAACAACATAATGTCAGCCAATTCGTCGATAAAAATCAGGATATAAGGCATGGATTGAAAACCAGAAAGGTTATTATAGCTTTCAATGTTTTTAGCACCAACTTCAGTAAAGGTTTTATAGCGTTGTTGCATCTCACTAACAGCCCATTTTAAGGCAGAAATCACTTTCTCTGGTTCGACAATAACAGGGGTTAAAAGATGAGGAATGCCATTATATGGAGTTAACTCTACACGTTTTGGATCAACCATAATCATGCGAACTTCTTGAGGAGATGCTCGGAAAAGAATATTACTAATCCAAGAATTAACACAAACCGATTTACCGGAATTAGTTTGACCAGCGATTAAAACATGGGGCATTTTAGCAATATCGGCCACTTTGGGATTACCAGCAACGTCGAGACCTAACGGAACAGTAATTTTATTTTTGGCATTTTTCATAGCATCAGATTCGATAACCTTTCGAATCGGGACAACTTCAAGAGTTTTATTGGGAACTTCAATTCCAACGAGTGCCCTACCAGGGATTGGAGCTTCGATACGAATTTGACCACCAGGAGCGGAAAGAGCCATGGCTAAATCGTTGCTTAAGCTAATAATTTTGGCTAATTTAGTCCCAAGGGCGACTTCAAGGGCGTATTGCGTGACAGAAGGACTGTTGTTATATTCGACGACTTTAGCGCGAATACCGAAAGATTCTAGAGTCTCCTCTATGATACTGGCGTTTTTGCGAACATCGCCGCGATCGGCTTTGGCACCGGGCGTACCATCAAAAATAGCAACCGAAGGATATTCCCAGATTTGATTATTTGATAAAGACTGAATAGGTGAATTTTGAAGTAATAATTGCTGGTCTGGGGATTTGATAACAGGAGGAATATTAACAACGCTTGGATCATCTTTGACCTCTTCGTTTTTCTTGTTTGGTTTAAAAGGCGAAAGTTCTGATAAAAATAGACCGGATTTCTTCTCAGATTTATTTTCTCTTTCTTTTCCATTACCAACCGTGTATTTTCTAATAGCCTTAAAAAGATTGATAAAAAATTTGACGATTTGGTTTACGTTAGTATCAAAAAGAATAACAAAACCAGCAATTCCAGAAAAAAAGAAAATAAAAAATCTAGGTAATTCGCCCCAAAGACTGGCAATTTGATTACCAAAAAAAAGTCCAATACTCCCTTGTCTTAAAAGACCAAGAAGAGAAACGAACATAATTAAAGTGCCAAAAAAAACATTCGCTTCTTTTAGCGGAATTTTCATTTTGGTGAATAAAAATGAGGTAAGTAGTAACAAAAATGGAACAAAAACAGAAATTAATCCAAACCATTCCACTAATTTAATGTTTAAAGCAATGGAATATGGACCTGTTTGAAGAAAAGAAAAAAGAGAAATAATAGATAAAACTAAGAAAAAAATAAAAAAAATAGTTTTTATTGTTTCTTGTTTTAATTTTAAAACTGGAAAAGCATGTTTTTTCTTGCGACCTCGTTTAGCCAT
>Ga0172381_10008120_pt1 | contig 10301 bp, 12 predicted proteins | sample Leawel6488metaG_FD_119754 | JGI IMG/M metagenome (GOLD analysis project Ga0172381, IMG submission 119754) | Leachate microbial communities from a municipal landfill in Southern Ontario, Canada - Leachate well 64-88 metaG | ecosystem: Engineered > Solid waste > Landfill > Unclassified | place... | reverse complement strand
GGCCTCCTCTTTGATCGTTTCCGCACTCGGTCCCGCCGCCTTGTCCCGTGCCGCCATGAGCAACACCCCCAGCAGCGCCATTCCGGCCAGGATCGAGAGCGCCACGACGGCTACCCAGCCCAGGATGCGGGCCAGAGGGCCATGGGTTGCGGACCAGGCGCGGAGGGCGGCGATACGGGCGGCGAGCCATCGAAACAGCGCATTCATAGCAGCTCCATGGGCACCGTCTTGCCCGCGAGTTCGTGGGTGCAATCGGGCAGATATTCGATCTGGCCGTTTTTGACGAATAGGTGACAGGTCCAAGAAATGGCGCCGGGGAGCCGCCCCGTAGCCGGATCATTTTCCAGCCTTCCCTCAGCCTTCGCCTTTTCGTAGTCCCAGTCCGGCGGCATTCTCCAGTAGGGCCCGTGGCGGAGACTTGGTGAAAACGTGGGCTTCTCCATGTTCCCGTCGAACGTCCAGCGCGAATCGAACCCGTGATTGCATTGGCAACCATGGCAATGGAACTCCCAGAGCTTGCCGTCCTCGGTCTTTTGGATTACAGCGCTCATCCCGAGATCCCCTGCAGCGCGTTAGGCTTCGGTGCATCCTGTTTCGTAGGGACAGAAACAGCCCCCGCCATGGCCATCCGGACGTCGCGCCATTTGTCGAGCATGATGTTGATGTCGACAGTGAGGAACAGCTCCGCGATGAACAGAGAAAGCGCGAGAATCTGCCAGAACTCGATATCCGGCAACCAGCCTCGGCCCTTGGCGAAGCTGCCCATGAGCGCGATCAATGCGGCCAGGATCTTGGCCCACAGGCTGGCGGATTTTGCTTTCATGTTTTGACCTCACTGGTTATTTTGCGTTTACGTGTTTTCGTGCCGCTGTCCTTTCAGCGCCCGGTATCGGTTGATCATGGTGCCCTCGCTCGTGCCGAGGAGTTTCGCCAAATCGTGCCGGGTGTATTTGCCGTAGTTGTCCATGAGTAGCTTGTCCTCCCACGGGAGCCATTGACGCCCTTTGTTGTACGACTTGGGTTGCAGTTCCGCCAGGCGCGCCAGCACCTCCGCCGGGATCTCCACGTCAACAGGGTCCGGCTTGGCAAGGGTCAGTCGAGTTCCGGACATAGATACCTCCTGGGGACAATCGTTTTGAGAGGGAAGATCCGCTCCCGGGGGAACACCTCCCCGGTATTGTCGACCTCGATCAGCAGTAGGCCTACGTCGTAGTACATCGTCCGCAATCCACGGGCCCACACGTTGCCGTCTCCGTCGGGGTTGCATAGCTGTAAACACGGGGACGTGATCGCACGCTTGCGGGAGCTTCGGGCCTCAAAAAAATAGTGGACGTGTGACCGGACCATAACGTCAGCCGCGTCCCTCTCTTCCATGACGGCCTGGAGTTGCTCCCGCACGGCCTCCTTGTAGAGTTGCGTACCCTGGCCGTAGGGGACATCGCTGCGGCCCACCACGTGGCGGAAGTTGAATCTGACCCCGTGGACCTCCAGGCGCAGCGTCTCGAATATCTCCGCATCCATAGCCTCGGCGACGGCTTGCTCGTGGGACCAGGTGGACACGACATGGAAGCCGGTACCGTAGGTGACGTACCTGTGCCTGGCCTGGATGACCGCGCAGGCCTCCACCGCCATGCGCGCCTGTTCGGCGGTGTCGGATGTCAGCAGCCCGATCGTGCCCTTCTTGCCCTCCCCGTCCGTCAGGTCGCCATTGTGGACGGCAATGTCAACCGGCCCGATTCGCGCGCACTCGGCCGCGTACATTTCCCACAGGGGTCTTGCTATGGCGCGGTTTTGGTCGCTCCACCATGCCGGGGGAGTCAACCCGAGGAGATGGCCACAGTGAAGGTCAGAGGTGACCAGGATTCGCGTCAAGCGTTTTCCTCGTGCAACATCTCAGATTCCACCGTTGCCCTGAACGCGGCCCACTCCTCGCGGTGTTCGATGAACCACCGATGGCACGGCCCTTCCGCGGTTTGGATCCCCCATGCCAAGCCCTTGCCGGTGACATCGGAATGCAGCCAGATCCGCGTGATCGGGTCGATGTGGTAGGTGCGACAGAGGGAGACGCAGAGGTCCAGGGCCGCCATGAGCGTGTCTGAGGTTGGCCTACCGGTCGCGTCTGGGTGGCAAAGCTCGATCCCGATGGTGCTCCGGTTCGGGTTTGGGCCGAACAGCCGGATGGCTTCACCCGCAAAATTCGGATAGTTGTCCCCGGCGTGGAATGCCTCGCGATCCCACGGGATGGCCTGGTAGATCGTGCCGTCGGTCCAGATGGCGGCGTGCGCCGATCCGTAGCCCAGGCGCGGCTCGATCTTGCCCTCCCGCAGGATCTGGAGAAGTTGCGCCTCCCGCGCGGGACCGTCCAGGGAATCCCACTCGAAGCCGGGGAACTGGAGATTCAAGTCTCCGCGGGACTGCCAAAACTTAATAATGCCGCGTGGGTGCTGGTTCGGGACGCCAGGCCAGTGGATCACGATTCCGCGCGGGACGATGGGAACCCAGGAGCAGGATCCGAAGTTGGGTTCGAGCAGGGCCTTGATGATCGGCTTCATTCAGCAACCCTCAGAGCGGCCTTGATGTCGCTCATCTTCTCGTCGAGGCTTTTCAGCCGCTCGTCAATGCGGACCACGGTCTCCCGCACCTCGGGGAGCTGCGTCTCCAGGCGTTCCACCCGCGGGCGCATATTGCCGGAGGAGATGGAGAACGTCACGGATACGGCCGTCACCACGAGGGCGACGACGGAAATCATGACGGGCGCAATGCGCGCGGTGGTTCCGGTGTTTTCCGTGGTGATCATGAGGTCTCCTTTGGGTGTTTCGCCTTGATGTCGGCGACGGCGTTGCGGTAGTCGGTGTACTCCTTCGGCGGGGCGCACCCGTCGGCGAGCGCCTCCATGGCGGCGTTGATCAGCTTCGTCTCGTCGTCCTGCGTGTATCGCGCGCGGATCTCTGAGATGATCGCCACCTTGCGCGCGGTTTCCACCTCCTCGGCGGTTGGCGGGTCGGGGTCGCGGGGGACGATGATGCGGCGGCGGGTGTCAGTTATGTCCTCGTATTCCAGGGTGGCGGCGTCCTTGTCCATGGAGAGACCGCCAACGGCCCGCCGTCCCGTCACCTTGCCGAAGTTGGGGTTGTCGATGATGCGCTTGATGCACTTGCCGTCAGCGTTCACGATCTGCCCAGGGTTGCCGACAACCTCGTCAGGGCCGCACTCGCGGTCCCGCTCGGAGACCATGCTGAATCCCGTTATTGTGCCGTCGGGGAGAAGATGGAGTTTATAGATCATGCCCATTTTCCTATCTGTTGCAAAACCAACCTATATGACGTATTCGCTGGTGCAATTGTACAAAAATAATCGAATTGATTTCCAACAACGGGTACCTCTAACGTTCCGAATCGTTGCGCCGCGGTCATTGTCTGACCGTAGAGGAAAAAAGCATCTTGCAGACTCATATCCCCGGCACCGACACCCCATGTGCTTCCCGTAGGCCTAGTCCATATGCTACATCCTGGAGTTGCACTACTACCAACTCCTATTATGGTAAATTTGATTTTAACACCTCGAATATTGGAAATACCGCCAGATACAATTGTCACGGTATTCCATTGGCCCAGAGTAAACGTCGTCGAATCAAGCAGCGTATAAACTGCATTATCATACTTCTCTCCGAACAACTGCCCCATCGGGTAGCTGCCCTCGACAAGCGCAGCGTTCGGCGTCTGGAACAGGATCTTCCCCGTAGCGTCCCTGACCTGGAACCCTTCGGCCGCGTCCGCGCTCGCCTCGCGCCCGAAGTCGTCGGTCCACGACGTGGGGATGTTATGCTGCCTGGCTCCGGTGAGATTGATGCGGAAATTGCGGTTGGCGTTCATCAGCTCGCGGGGGTCGTAGTAGGGGCGGCCCGTGGCGTAGTGCGCAACGGTCAGGCTGCGCGATGAGTCAAGGCAGAAGTCACCGAGGGCGCTGTCGGCTTCCATTCCAGGTCCATCGGTGTTATAGCCAATATATATGGTACCGGTTATATCCACTCCGGCACACGACCCACTGGACGATACGGTTGTTTGCTCTACGCCATCAAAGTAAAAGGCTAATGTCCCGGCTGTTGTGTCGGGCTTCACTAGTATAATATGCCTTGCCTGTAGTGTTGCGTTATCAGTGAATGCCGCCGTCTGTACAAGATAAAAATTACCGCCTGTCTTTGTTAGCCAGGCAATCACCGTATCCGTTGATTGCGAATAATAGATCATTAAAAATCCGGTAGGGCCTACTGCGTAAAAAAACGTCCTATCACCAGTAGCTTCATTGCAATCATAAGCAAACCATGGCTTCACGGCGAAGCTGATATCATCGTTGAACTGGTAGGTGAACCCGCACTGCCCCGCCGCACGGGTCGACGGCGTGAAGGGGGTGGCGTAGGCGGATTGTTCGAGTTGCGAATTGAGCAGATAAAAGTTGATCGCCCCTTGTGCGGCCGCACCCTTCCCGCTTCCCCCGGCCGCCGCCCCACCCGAGATGTCGTAGTTACCAATGTTGATCTGTATGTTAGTCGAAACAGTAGCGCCAAACGTCCGCGTGACGTGGATGGTATTTAGCCCCTGTACCACGGCGCGTTTCTCGATCCATCCTTCGGCGTGCGTGATGCCGTCGAGCGTATAGAGAAAAACATATCCGGACGCGGAGTTGAAGAATAGGGTGATTGAAAAAGTCCACGTCTGCCCTGTGATCGCGGCACCCATGGCAACGGTCCGGTAGACGAATTCATTCCCCGCGCCAAACGTCATGGTCGTACAGTCTTTTGCAACCTCCGCCAGCCACGCCTTGTATGGCGGAATAGCCATATCCGTGCCGGTGTAGACAGACCAGTCCTCGGGTGAGGTAAGTTTGTTCTCCGTCGCCTTCCCCACCCAGATGGCGCCGCGCCCAGGCCACGGTACCCTCGGGTTCGCCACGGTGCCGATCTTCGCGGTCTCGTAGACCGTGACCTTCCCGGGCATCAGCTTCGGCAGCGTGACACCATCGGACCCGTGCCAGGATAGCTCCGGCGTCTGGCAGTCCAGCAGGGCCACGCCGTCGGGGAGGCGGTCGTCATCGGATGCGTCGTCGGCTTCAAACGCGAGTTGTACGGCCCTGTTCCCCACAAACTGGATTTGTTCCACCAGGTGCCCGGACAGGCTATCCCATGGCCCCGTGTTTTCGTTGCAGTAACACGACCCGACGTACTTCAAGCACATTTTGAACGATGCCGTACTATAGTTCTCGTCATAGACAAGGACCGCACGCTTCGTCCTGTCGTAATCCGTGTTATAGGAGTACAACGAGAGCGCGGCCTCGGTCGGCCATGCGTTGCCCTCATGGATCACGCAGATATCAAAAAGAGCGTTGGTGAAATACGTCTCAGGCACGGCGCATCCCGGATTCCCGACAATGGGCCAGAGCCACGCCTGTCGCGCATAAGAGTAAATCGCCTGGTAGTAGGCCTTGGTCGCATCCGACAAGGACGCCTCGTATTTGACTTCATCGACAAACAAGCCGTCAACGTCGGGGTACAGGGAATCCCATGCGGCGATCTCGTCCTTGATATCCTGTAGCGACTTGGCGCCGAACGTGGAAGCGACGTATCCCAGCACCTTCACACCTGCGCCCTGCATCTTCTTGATGGCGTCGGTGTAGTTGCCGTCTGTCGATGTCCCTGGACCGCTCGACGGGTTCGCAATAACGTAGACCTGGATCCCGGGGTGCTTGCGGGCCTGGAGGATCACCTCCGCCCAGCTCGCCTCAATCCCGCCGCCTGTCGGATAGATATAAAGCGGGATCATCAGCGATGCCTCGGGGAGCGCAAGGGTTGCGGCGCGCGGGTCAACGTAAGACCCAGAACTTACTGCCGTGTTGCCGGTTGTCGCGCCTTCCCTCTGTCCCGTCGTCGTGACAGCGTTCGCCGAGTAGGATTCGATGCCCTCGAGCACATATTCATAAATAGCGTCCCACGGGCGCTCTACGATATCAACGATGACACATTTGTTGCTCTGCATGAGGAATGCCGTCTCCGTCTGGAGCACGATTGCGCCCAGAGCCACGGCTTCCCGGGACTCCAGCTTGTAGGTGAATGGCGCGTACTGGTAGTGCCGCTTAAGACCGGAGGAAAGCCGCGCCGCGTCTGCCTCCGCAGTCAGGTATCCGGCGTCCAGCTTGAGGAGCATGTCACTGGAGGTGGTCTGCCTGGTTTTGCGCATCGTGCTTTTCACGATGGCGGTCCCGCGCACGTCCAGTTTCTTGATGTACTGTGTCACTGCCCCGGCGTTGTAGAACTTGACCGGAACGCGCTTCGACTCTGCGGTCCCGGACAGGTTGGACACGCTGTAGTCGGACATTTCGTCAATGACGGCGCCGGTGACGGCCAGGACTTCATACCCGTCAAGCGCGAACTCGGCATACGTGCTTTCGACGTTCGACGATGTCGGGTAGTAGCCGCCAGCGACAATCGGGATCAGGCACTTGTAGACCTCGGTCGCGCCCTGCGTCTCAGAGAAAACGACTTGATCCGCAAGCGTTAGGTGTTCGTACCAGTCGACCTCCACGTCCTTGTACTGCCGTTCCGCCTTGCGCGTGGTGAGCGGGGAAAGCGTGTTTCCCCCTACCCCAGTGGCGAAGGTAAAGGACGCGGTGGCCGTTGCAGGGTATACGTCGAATAGCGCGAGGACTCCAGCCGCCGTGAAGTAGAATGTGTAGCCGAACTGGAATAAAAGCTCGTCCAGCACGTCCCAATACTTATTGTCCAAGTCGTCGTTGCTAAAAAGGTCGATGGTCTTGTCTATGGTGGCAATCCCGGCCAGATCCCCCGCGGAGAATCCGGCAAGCGTAGCCAGGGCGTGAACGATGGACGTGGTAGGACTCGCTGGGTCGCAGACCTTGTACCCAGCCCATGTGAAATAGGAATTGATACGGTGGCGGAACTTCTGCCCAAGGTCCGTGGCCTCGATGGAGAAGGAACGCGGGCGGGCGTCCATCTCGTGATCGATCTGCGGGGTCAGGATGCCCTTAAACCAAGCGGCCCCGTCCTTCGTTACCGTGATACCGATGTCCCCTGCGTCAGATACAATCTTGGTGAATGCCGCCGAACTCCACGCCATGTCGAAGGTCAGGCGGTCCCCTGATGCGCGCATGTCCTTCCACAGAACACGGCGCAGTCGGACGGTCTGCTGAAGCACCTGTTGCGTGATGTCTGCCGTTGAGGCGTCGGAGTAGGTCAGCGTGTATACCCACGTGCTCAATTGTTTATCGCCTCCGCCGCTGCAATCTCATCGCGCACAAGGAGCGCGAGCTCCCGGATCGTGGTATATGCATTTTCCACGTTGACCACGACGTTGATCGTCGTCGCGCGGTACGTTGCCGTCCCGCTGGTAGTTGACCCGGTTGTCGCGCCTGTGTAGGTTGTCCCGGCCGTCGTCACGTCTCCGGTGTCGATTGGTTTCAGTAGGTACTTGTTGACATCCGCGGCAGCTTCCGTCCAGATCGCCGCGACGATCGCACCAAGATCCCCGGCGGTGTTGCGGTCCTTCTCAGTTATCGGGTTGGTCAGGTTGTAAGCGAAGTCCGATATCACGGCCATAAGCCACATGAGCGTGGCGCCCACGGTGCGGATCGGCCGAAGAAGCGCGATATTGAGGCCGTTGGCAATGCCGACGATTGCCGTGATAAACATGTTGAACACCGGCAGGAGGAAGTTGTATGCGGATACGAACAGCTCCACGAGGAAGCTGACCACGGGCCCCAGGGCGTCCAGGACCGGAAGCACGACGGCGCCCAACAGCTGCCCGATGATGGACAGGACCCCGATGAGGGGCGTGAGTAGGCTGTTGATCGTCGGCTCCAGGTAGGCAACGAACGCCTGGAGGATGACGCCGAGCGGGTCCATGATGATGCGGACCGTGTCGATGGAGGTGATCAATCCCGTTAGTGATCCGATCATGCCGGAGATGAACCCGGTAAATGCCTCAAGGTTCAAATCCCTGGCCCACCCTGCATTTTCCTGGGCATTGGTGAAGTCGTAGGGTTGTTCGGATTTGCGCGCTATGATTTCCAGATACTCACAAGCCGGGCCCCAGAGTTCCTCCAGGTTCGTCAGCTCGTTGACTACGGGTTCGGAAGTTTTTCCTAGTACTGCCATGGCCTTCTCGATCCATGACGTGTCAGTTCCTATTTCATAGCCCGGCTGAGAGTAATCAGCCTCCTTCTCTGGTCTTGTCGTGTACTGATACCATCCGTCGCTCGGTTGTAGTTTTTTCGTGTAGGCAATCTGTACGGTTACGTTTTGTAAAGCCTCGAGGAGCGATTGATAAAGCATGCTATCAACAGGGGTCATGTCTTTGCCTTCGTAGGCTTTTGCCATGTGCCCTATCTTTTCATCTAGATTCGCCTTCACCTCCTCCAGGTTGTAAATCAGGTTTTGCACGGTGCCGGACATCACGGACGATGTAATGGATTTGATTTGATCCTGCACGCCCTTCATGCTTATGACGCGAGTGATGGCCCCGCCCATCCCATCTATCCCGTCTGTCACTCCGGCGAGTCCGTTGGCAACCTGGGTCAACGTGTCGATTAAGTTTTCCTGGAGGAACGCACGGAGCGGACTCACCCCGCTACTGAGCAATGCGCCCGTGGCCGCCTTCAGCTCATCAGTGCTTTTTTTCCACGACGTAGCGGACCCGATGACGTTCTGCATCTCAGGATGCAGCTTGGCGAACGCTGCCTCACACTCCGCGGCACCCTGGTAGACCTTTCGCAGCGCCATGGTGACGCCAGCCAGCGCCCCGGCGCCCATCATCGTGGAGGCGAGCTTATTGACCCCCTCCATGCCTTTGGAGAGGTCTTTCATCTTGTCGTTCAGGCCGGAGGCGTTGGCCTTTGCGGAATCGACACCGGACTTGCTTTCATCCTTCGACTTGATGCGGTATTCCAGGACAGGACTAGCCATGCTTATGCGCCTCCGTATCGGCCTGAATCTTTTCGCCAAACACCGCGCGGGCTATCGACACTACCTCCATGGTCTTGATGGGCTGGTCCATGAATCCCCCGGAAAGCGGGAGATGGTGCAGCGACCCCGTCATGCCGTCGCAGGATGAGATGGCGCCTGACACGATGGGGCCGTACATCCTCGCCGCCTCCTCTATGTCGCGGGTTGGGAAGCGTCCGCCGTGGCAGAAGACGAGGGCGACTTGGCGGATTCTCCATCGCTCCGTCTCGCTAAAGGGGTGGATTTGATCCACTTCTCAGTGACGTAGCGGTAGAGTGTCAGGCTGGAGCGGACCAGGTCCCACACCTCGCGCCCGGAACACGGGGTGCCGTCGTTGCCATGTTTGAAGCTGGAATCCTCCACGCACCCAGGGGCAATCTCGTTGATGCCCTTCAGATCCTTCTCGTCCATGCGCATCGACTCGGTCTGCGTCGGCTCGCGCATGAGAATCCACTCGTCCTTGTACAGCTCCTTGAGCGGCTCGTCCGCCGGGTCGACCTGTTCCGGGTCCGTCTCCCAGGCCTCGCGCAGTTTGATCCGCGTCCTAAAAATCCCCTTTGCCTTCGCGTCCTCAATGTTCATTTCTTCACGGCTCCCTTCTTTTCTTTGCGGTACTCTTCCTGGATGATTATGACGATCTCCATGGCTTTTTCAGGTTGTTCGAACGCCCCGCCCTCGATGGGAAGGTGGAGCATGTCTCCGCTCTCGCGCGCGCACGTGGCCTTAAATGCGGCGATCTCGAAGGCGTAGCGCGTTGACGGCGCCTCATGCCCGTCGAACACGGCGCGTGCTTCCTGCCGCAACTGCTTGCGGTCTGCATCCGTCAGCTTCCCAGGCTTGGTCCACTCCATATCCACTCCTTAGGTGATGTACTTGGTCGCCAGCGCGTCGCGCAGGGTGACGGTCATAAGCTGATTTGACGCGTCCTCCGAACCCTCAAAGGTGAGAGGGAGGCTCATGCGGTCCGGCCCGCCGACGTTCGGCGATGCGTCGGTGACGAACGCGAGCGGGATGGAAACCGTCAGGGTGTAGTATTTGCCGGTCAGGACTGCGTCCGTTGACGTGAAGACGAATACCAGCGCCGTGGTGGCCCCGGCCTTGAACGTGGCCTCTCGGGTGGCCTCAGACGTGGCGTTCCACACTACGTCGATGGACCCTGACACGCTGCGGGCCTGCGGGTCCGGCTCCGCGGTGTAGCCGCCGGCGGCGTAGGCAGTGAAGATGTCCCCGGCTATGTTGTTCTTCCAGGATATTTTTCCGCCCGTCACGTGGTAGGCAGCCCCGCCCACAG
>Ga0172381_10008119_pt1 | contig 10301 bp, 10 predicted proteins | sample Leawel6488metaG_FD_119754 | JGI IMG/M metagenome (GOLD analysis project Ga0172381, IMG submission 119754) | Leachate microbial communities from a municipal landfill in Southern Ontario, Canada - Leachate well 64-88 metaG | ecosystem: Engineered > Solid waste > Landfill > Unclassified | place... | reverse complement strand
TCTCTTTGTGTGGTGTGTGTTTTCTACACTTTTTGCAAAACTTGTTTGGTTCCAGCTTTTTTTCAGCTGTTAGTTTTGTTTTTTTTGTAAAATAATTTGTTGTTTTACAAATAGTACACGCTATTTTTATAAATGGTTTTTTTGATGCCATATGATTTATGAACGAAGTGAATAAATCATCCTGACATTTAGATGGATGTATAATTAATCATTATCTAAATGGAAGGATAACTTTCTTTATTCTTTATTTTATTTTTCTGAGCCGAAGATGGGAATCGGACCCATGACCTTTTTCTTACCAAGAAAATGTTCTACCACTGAACTACTCCGGCTGAAATTTGATGTGCTCCCTGCCTGCCGGCAGGCAGGTACCAACTGAGCTACATCGGCACCTCTTTTGCTAAAACAACTCAGTACAAACTATGTAACTTGCACGAACGAACATAGCGGTTCGAAGTGTGGGCGCTGTAGGACTTGCACCTACGAAGGGGAAACCCCGCCACATTTACAGTGTGGTGCCTTTGCTGCTCAGCCAAACGCCCCTATGCAAAATTTATAAAATTTTGCCGGGCCCGACAAAATTTTATTTTAATAAAATTTTGTATAGGGCCGTCAATTGATATTTATACCACAAAAATTATTTCTATTCAATAATCCTTCCGTGCGATTTTTTCCATTCGTCTATTTTTGCATGATCTCCAGAAATCAAAACCTTAGGAACTCGCCATTTTTTTCCTTTAGTCGGTTCAAAAATTTCAGGTCGGGTGTATTGTGCATATTCTAAAAAACCTCCTGTCTTTGTTATTCTTTCCTTTAACAGCTGGGGCTTTCCCAAAACTCCGGGAATCAATCTTGAAATTGTTTCAATGGCTACCATCGCGGGCAACTCCCCTCCCATCAAATCATAATCCCCAATTGATATCTCCATATCTGCAATTTTTTTTGCCACTCTTTCATCAACTCCTTCATATCTTCCACAAATAAAAATAATCTGGTCTAGTTTTGATAATTTATGAGCCAAACCTTGATTAAATTTTTTCCCACGTGGAGTAAATAAAATCGTCTTAGCTTTTTGTTTATAGCTTTTGGCTTTTAGCTTTGTGACTGCTTTATAAATTGGCTCTACTTTTAAAACCATCCCTAATCCCCCGCCAAACGGTCTGTCGTCAATTGTTTTATGTTTGTCTTTTGTCCATTTTCTTAAATCATGCAAATTTATTTTTATAAACTTTTTTTTCTGCGCCCTTGCAATCAAACTCTCGCCCAAATAGGACTTAAATATTTCTGGAAAAATCGTTATTACGTCAAACTTAATCATTTTTTTATTATACAACATTTTATAAATGAAAACCGCGCCTTGGAGGCGCGATTTTCATTTATCTGTTTTATTACAGAGAAATGCTATCGATATCTTCTGAGACTTTTGCCTCAGATCTTGGAGCACGACCGCCTTCTGGTTCCTCAATCTTGAGGTTTACTCTGGCGTGGTTCTTCAATCCGACTATTCGGACTAAGTTCCTGATTGCCTTGGCAGTTGATCCTTCTCGGCCAATTATTTGACCCATATCCTCTGGGTTTACCTTCAGAGAAAGTAACACCCCCATCTCGTCAACTTTTCTGTCAACTTTGACGTCTTTAGGATTATCAACTAATTCCTTGACAATGTACTCAAGAAACTCTTTGTCATTTTCTTTTGCCATGTTTTCTTGAATCATTTAATCTTTTCTATTCTCGACCTTATATATTCTTATTATAATCTTTTATTAAAAGATGTCAACTGTTTGTATAAAACATAAACAATTTTATTTAAAAAAAATGGGGGGTGAGAAAAACCCACCCCCTACTTAGCGCTGTCGCGCTTGCTTAGGCAACGGCGCCAACGTCCAAACATTCCTGCCATTGCCTTGCGGCTTTCCCGTAATCATCCTGTATGATTTTAGGAATTCCGCCGTCAAGCCTTTGAACCTGATTAAGGCAAGACCATGCCCCGTCAAGATTACCCATCTCAAGATTGTGATAAAATTGACGGGCGGATTCTGCGGCTTTGGGACATCGTCGCTTCATTGCCTCAAGAGTCTGCTCGCGAACAGATTCCTCTTCCATTCGAAGTGCTTCCTGACGCTCACGCTCCCATTTTGCCCTTTTTTCGGCGGCAATTTCCTCCGCGTGCTCTCTTTCATACTCGGCCCGCTCTTCCAATTCTGGAATCAGACCACGTAAAGTCTGAACCCTCACTTGGATTGCCTCGACCATCGCCTCGACGGTCATTCCCTTTTCTTTTGCGATTACAGGAAGCCCAACGTACCTAACGTGACGGGGCATACGATCAAGCCATTCCGTAACGCGAAAGACACTCTCTCCGACTGAAGACAAACGTCTCTGCGCAGGGAGCTCCTCATTTCTAGCATTGGCTTCAGCCGATTCTAGAAGCTCATTAACATAGAGCAAGAGAGATATTGCCTTATCAACACTGCCCTTTTTAAGCTCTCTATAAATTGCAGAGAGTTGTGGTTGTAATTCTTTTTTAACCCACGACGGCAGTAGATTGGCCTTGATGAGATCGCGAACACGGATAAGACTTGGAATCTTATCTCTTGTGTTATTTTGAAGCACCTGCTCCGCAGACCGCTTTAAGCACGCGATCAATTGCCCTCCAAGGTTTGAAATCATTTCTTGCAGACTTTCCAATTCATCTAGCGAAAAAGAATGACTGATTTCAAACCACACGAGCCTTTCCATCAGGTTGATCAAATTCTCCGGAATTGCTTCCCCGCAACTCTCTGTTACTTCTTTATCCAGCCTCTCAAGCATTTCGTTCATGACTCTCTCCTTTTTAGCGATTTTGGTGCGCCTTATTGTCTTCCCGCATTAGCGGGGATAAAATGTACAATTTTTAGGTTTTACCCTATTTATTTATTATAACATACAAAATAATATCTTGTCAATAGCCATGACGCATAATAAAATACACCCTTGCTTGGTGCGCGGGTGTAAGTTTTTAGTTTTTAGTAAAATTACTGTTTTGCCTCACCGGAACTTTCGGCTGGCTCTTTTTGCTCCTCGCTATCGCTCGGAGTAAGTGTTCGCTCTGCTCCCTTATCTTCGGGTTTTGGTTCCTTGTCCGCCTGATTATCCGCAGGACTTTCGGCGGATGCTTTTTCTTTGGCCACAGTTTCTTCTTTTGATTTGTTTATTTCCGCTTGTTTTTTCTTGCTTATTTTGGAAACATGAATTTTTTTGGCATCAACAATTTTTTCTGCAACCAACAAATTGTGGATTGATGCAGAAGGTTGAGCACCCTTTGAAATCCAGTATAAAATTCTTTCTTTATTCAAAGAGATCTTTTTGGTCAAAGGATTTTTGTACCCCAAATCTTCCACAGCCCTTCCGCCTTTTGATGACCTTCTTTTATCAATAACAACCACCCTAAAAAATGGCTGATTCTTTTTTCCTTTTCTTGTTAAACGAATCGTTAACATAGTAATATAATAATTAATTTTTATTATCCCAATTTTTTACCTTTAACGCAGATTTTGCGGCGACTTCTTCTGCTTCTTGTTTTGATAATCCTTCTCCTTCTGCGACTAGCTCATCTTCCAAATAAACTCCTACTAAAAAGTTTTTTTCGTGATCCGGCCCAGACTCCTTTATGACTTTATAATTTGGAGTAATTGATACTCTTTCCTGAGCTTCTTCTTGAAATTTTGATTTTGAATCTTTATCCAATCCTTCTCGTATTATTTCTGATAAATTTTTAAGCAAATGTTTTTCTATAAATTTTTCTGCTGGGTCATATCCAGAATCTAGATAAATTGCACCCAATACTGCTTCAAATGTATTTGCTAAAATATATGCCCTTGCTTTTCCTAATTCTTTTGTCTCTCCTTTTGAAAGCAAAAGAAAATCATTAAATCCTAATTTTTCTGCAACCTTAGTCATCATTTTTGCATTGACCAAAGCTGCTCTCCAATTGGTTAAATCCCCCTCTGGTTTGTCTGGATTGTCTTTATAAAGATGCTCTGTGACAATCAACTCTATTACAGCATCTCCCAAAAATTCCAGTCTTTCGTTGTGCTCTAAATCAAAATTTGGATTTTCGTTTAAATAAGACCTATGTGTAAACGCTTGTGTCAGAAGATCTTTATTTTTAAAGTTTAATCCTAATTTTTTTTCAAAAATTGAAAAATCTTTCACTTTTTTGGGTAAAAACCAATGAGCAATGAACAATTTTTATTGTTCGCTGTTCGTTGCCTCTTGCCCGTCTAATTGTTTGTATACTGTGCCCAAAACTCCGTTAATAAATTTTCCTGAAGTTTGCCCGGAAAAAGTTTTAGCAAGTTCTATGGCTTCATTTATTGCCACTTTTGGCGGAACTTCTTCTTTGTTGGCGTGTAAAAGCTCAAAAAGACCGATTCTCAAAACATTTCTATCAATTATTGCTACTTGGGCGATAGGCCACTCAGGTGCTGCTTTTTCAATAATTTTATCTAAATTTTGAATATTTTTTACTACGCCATCAACAAGTGACCAAATAAAATCTAATTCTTCAAGTCCAGGCCCAAAATCCTTTATGTTTCTTTCAACAATTTTTTTTAACACCCCTTTCTGTTTGTAGAAATCCCATTCATATAAAGATTGTAAAACAATTGAACGAGATAAGTGGCGTGAAGCCATAATTTTAAAAAACTAAAAAAATAAAAATATAAAAATCGAATTGTTTTTTAAGTTTTTATGTTTTCAAATTTTTATCGCTTTGAAAGTTCTTCCATTGTTACTGGCTTTTCTTTTCCTTCTTCTTTTTCTATCTTTTTCATTTCCTTTTCTCTGGCTTTTTTATCTTTTTTTGTAAGTTTTGATAAAACATTAATAACTTCCTTCCCTTTATAGTATCCGCAATTTTTACAAACAGTATGTGCTAAAACTGGTTTTTTGCATTTTGGACATACATTTAAAACAACCCGACTGATGTATTTATGCATCCGGGTTTTACCCACCTTTGATCTTGTATGACTATGTCTTGGTACTGCCATTTCTTTAAAAATATAAAAAATAAAAATATACGAATAAACTATTTATTAGTATAGCAGACATCATCAATTTTTGCAATATCTATTTTAAACCAGCCCCGTTTAGTGGGGCTGGTTTAATTTTTAGGTTTTTAAATTTAAAATGGTGATATCTCTTTCCATTGAGGCAACTCGCCAGCCTTGTCCGCACTTACTTCAACATTTTTCCAACCCGTGCAACAACCTACTTCATCGCAAACTTTCAAGCTTGAAGTAAAAGTCTTTTGACTTACATAAGTATGAGTTGTAAATCCAACGCTATTGTTTGTAGCGGAGTTGTCTCCGAAAGTCCAAGTGTAGCCATTGTGTGTTCCTGTTGCAGAATTTGTATTAGAACAAGCGTAAACAAAACCCGAATTATTATAGCATTGAGAGATATCTGTAAATTGAACTGGTATGCCTGGAGTGGCATTATCTGAAACATTGTATATCACAATTGGAGCTGGATGTTCATAAGAATAAGTATATGTGTTCTTAGGGATAGACACAGAATTAGCGTATTCAACCCATTCAGAATCTTTATTAGTTAAATCCCAGACTCTTACTCTCCAATAATAGGGCGACCCGTAATTAATGTGATTGCAATCAGGTGCGCACCCACTTGTAATGTTTCCTTGAGAGGCTAACAAGACATATATCGGAACTTGATTTTGACCTCCACACTTAATCGAAGATGTAGAAACAATTTTATTTATAATTATATCTTCAGTATCAAAATTTCCATTTGTGCTGATTTGTAATTGATACATTTTTTCATTATCGCAATTTTCATCATTGTAAACCCATTTAAATGTAGCTACTCCGGCCGCTATACCAGTACAATAATATCCGTCGCTAACCTGCAGATGGTCGGCATATGGTCGCTTATTGTCTTCACAATCAATATCATTAGCACAAGTGTTTCCTGAGATGCCCATTGGCACACATCTTTTTGCAAGATTACAACCAAAAGAGATATCTTCACAATCGTCATCATTAAGACAAGACGCTCCGCCTCCGCCAGAAACACACCTTCTGCTACTGTCGCACCCACCAAGATAATACATGCACGGCTCATCTGAATCACACGCAACCCCTGTTCCGCCTAATACACACCGACCAAAACTATTACACCTAGTATCATAACCTTGGCAATCGCTCTCATCTGTGCATTCAAGACCACCTCCTCCGGGCACACACTGGTCATATTTATTACAGCTATAAGAAATATTGCAATTTGAGCTAGTATCACAAGCAATTCCAGTTCCGTTCACGACACATGCACCAAAAATATCACATCTAACTTCTCCGCTTTCCTGACAATCAAAACCACTTTTGCATTCTTTTCCAGTTCCGTCATCAACGCACTGGTCATACTCATTACAACGTCCAATAGGATTTTCACAATCCGAATCAATGTCACATGCCATTCCGACTCCAGAGTCTGTACATTTATTATCTATGGTACATCTAGACTCGCTTATTTGACAATCTTCTGGATTTTTGCAATCTTTACCACCTCCGCCAAGAACGCACTGGTCGTATATGTTACAGCTATAATTGCCTTCACAATTTGAGTCAAAACTGCAATCATCTCCTGTGCCACCAATTACACATTTACCAGAGCTATTACATCCAGCTACGCTCAACTTACATTCTGCAACATTATCGCAGGCAATCCCAGCGCCCTCTATTGTACATTGACCGTCAACCGTACACCTAGTCTCGTTGTTTTGGCAATCTACGTTAGTATCACAAGACGCTCCAGTCCCGCCAGGCACACATTGGTTAGATAAATTACATGCGAAAGAACTGTTCTCGCAATCTTCCGCATTATCGCAGGCAATTCCAGTACCATTTTCAACACATTGTTGACTTTCATTACAATTTTTTACGCTGTCTTGACAATCTGCTGAAGTTTCGCAATCTGCGCCAGTGCCACCTGACACGCACTGATTAAATTCGTTGCATTTAGAAACGTCGCAATCTGTACTAGTGTCGCAAGATGCTCCGGTTCCGCCTAATTCACACTGACCGGAAGAGTTGCATCCTAATTGTGGACAATCAGATGAATCTCTGCAACCGCCACCTGTGCCATTTAATACACATTGGCCAAAGGCATTACATCCTAGCTGTTCACAGTCTGATGAATCTCTACAACCGCCTCCCTTACCATTTAATACGCACTGACCATTTGAATCGCATCCCAATTTAGAACAGTCATCTGAAGTTTTGCAATCACTGCCAGTTCCGCCTAATACGCACTGATTGAATTTATTACATCCTAGTTTTTTACAGTCATCCGAATTTGTACAATCAGCGCCTGAGCCACCCAATACACACTGGCCGGAAGAGTTGCATCCTAATGTTTTACAGTCATCTGAAGTTTTGCAACTACCACCCGTGCCACCTGACACACATTTACTAGATGCGTCACATCCTAATGTTTTACAGTCATCTGAAGTTTTGCAACTACCACCCGTGCCACCCAATACACACTGTTTAAATATATTGCATCCTTTTTGTGGACAATCTTCTGAAGTCGCACAATCACCGCCACCGCCACCTTTCACACAACTACCAGACGCATCGCATCCTGGAGGTGGCGGAGGCGGAGATGGTGGATCTGGATCTGGGTCTGGGCCGGGATTATCAGGAGGATCTCCGGGACCTCCATCGCAAGGAACACAAATTTGGCTTATTGTTGGGGGTGCGCAAACAGGACCTGTAAGAGTTTGGTTGCAAACCCCGGGAAAATCAACCGTAAAAGTGCAGTCAAGTCCATTTATGCATCCCTGATGAATTTCCTGATGTTGGGCCGGGCCACAGTTTACCGCATCTTTCCATTCTGTACTACTTGGTTCACACGATGCATCATCTCCGTCAGCAACGCAACTATCGCAGACATATTCTGCTTCTATACCTTGGCTTGGCATGTTACATATGTCACACCCCGGATCGTCTGGAAAATCAATGCAGTGTTGTTTAAATATAGGACTATCACATTGAGGAGGCGCAAACGACCCGCATCTTGTAGCTCCTGTGGGTCCGCATCCCCCGCAATCTTGAACTTTAGAAGTTTTGTTTGATTTTACTTCAGAACATTCATCAGCAAAGCGGCACGGAAAGAATGAGACTTTTTTGAAAATAGAATTTCCTTGACAAAATTGTTTGTCAGAAGGAATGCAAGAGTCATATGCAACTTCATTACTACAGCAAGATCCATCTGATAGTTTACCCCCACAACAAATGGTATTCTCGCAATCCTTTGCCCTGACATAGCAAACTGCTACATCATCAACTACTTCGCATCCTTTTACTAAACCTTCTGATTCAGTTTTGCAAACATAACCGCTACATCCACATGTATCGTGTGTGGGTGTGACATTACAATCTTCCACAGGACAAGGATCTACTGCTGTAGTTGTCGGATCTGCGTCTATAGTTCTTATTTCTGGCTCGGGCTCGGGATTACATGTGCCGTTAGGTAAACATTTATGCCATCTCTCCGTTTTAAAATTATTCTCACACTTTCCTTCCGTGAGACAATCAGAGTCCTGAGTACACTCTGCATAATGGAGCCTTAAATACACGTGCTTGAATTGTGCCATTCCATTTATAACACTAAGATAAAAAATATTTTCTCCTCCATAATTATAATTTAGGCCACTGATATCAGCATTTGCCAATTGTTGATCTGACTCACACGGAAACCACCTTGTGGAATCAATCACTCCGCTCCATAGTTGCTTGTTATTAAGATGTAGACTAACAATTCCTTGACATTCTTCCATACTCGCACCCCTAGCCCATATTTCTATTTTTGTTATTTTTTTTCCCTGAGGAATTTGGTCGTTGAATGAACAACTGGCTCTGTCACCGTTACCTAAATGGCACGCAGCAATGGGACATATCTGCGCACAAGCATCTGATGTAAAATTTTCATACCGAAAACGTCCTCCAGCACAATATGGCGAAGTCTGAGTAATCCAACAATTAAATATTTCCCCTACATATTCATCAGCTAAAACCACTGGAATACAAACAAAAAAGGAACTTAATGCTATTGCCCCAAAGTAAATTGATAAAAAAAATTTTGACTTATTCATTTTTTATATTTTAATGGACGCTATTAGAAATAGGAAAAACATTAATTTCTTGACCTTCCAAAATTCCGTCTGGCAATAATTTAAAACCTATCTCCAAATTATCTCCATATTTTATATCTTCAAAAACAAGTTGCTTCTGAGTTAATCCAATTTCTACAGGAACGGGCCTAAGAAAATAAATAATAGCATCTTCTTTGATTCTGACAATAAAACTATTTTCTCCGGAAACTAATGTTATATTTCTTCCTTCTATAAAAAATACCTTACCAGAAACAATGCTTTCTAAAACCATTTCCGAAGACATTGCCCTTACTATTGTTTCCATTTTTTGAGCATTTTCAATTTGTAGCGCATCTTTTTCTTTTTGGTAAAAAATGCCTGAACCTCCGCCCAAAACAAAAATAAATATTGCACCGATTGTTAATAAAATTTTATTGTTCATAATTATTTACCAAATTATATTTTTCTAAATTATTGAGTCGCAGAACTCAATATAATTACTGACTGACTTTTTAATTGACCGTCTGACATTAATTTTAAATTAATGTTCAAAGTATCCCCCTTTTTTATGTCTTTAAATTCAACTTCTTTGCTACCAGAACCAGAAATTTCTTTTTCTTCTGATGTTTTAACAAACGAAAAAACCTTAACGCCGTCTGCAACGCTCACGGTCATTGTATTCCCCGCATAAGACAATGTAATATTTTGACCATCTATACTGGTTACTTCCCCATAAGCTGTAATCGATGGAATCATTTCTGAAGACAATGTTTTTATTACTGTAGTCTCTTTTTCTAATTGGGGATCGGTTTGGTGCGATTGATACACAACACCTAAAATTCCACCTACTAAAAAAAGGGCTACTCCAAATAAGATTAGAATCAAAAAATTTATTTTGTTCACCCCGTTAAAAATCTTCTTTATATAACCATTAGGTTAATTTCAGACAGAATCTTGTTAATTAATAACTTTCTCCCGTTATTATTAAAAAATTTCTAACGGGGTTCATTGCTTTCAACTCCTCCCCGAGGTCGGGGAAATTATTTAATTATATCGCTACGCTAATTTATCAATTATATCGCTACGCTAATTTATCAATTATAGCTTTTTCAAAAATCTAAACAAACAGCTGGGGTGTGAATAACTT
>Ga0172381_10008118_pt1 | contig 10301 bp, 12 predicted proteins | sample Leawel6488metaG_FD_119754 | JGI IMG/M metagenome (GOLD analysis project Ga0172381, IMG submission 119754) | Leachate microbial communities from a municipal landfill in Southern Ontario, Canada - Leachate well 64-88 metaG | ecosystem: Engineered > Solid waste > Landfill > Unclassified | place... | reverse complement strand
TTATTTTGCAACCCCTGCAGCCAATTTAAAGAAAATAGATTTTTAATTGTAGTTTTATATTTTTCAAAATCCATTGTTTTGAAATTAAAGTAATTTTCCTTGTCTTAATGATTTATATATTTCTCCTGATTTTTTAGTTCCTTTTTCTGTAAGCATAAAAATTGTTTTTGAATCTCCTATAATCAACCCCTCTGTTCTCAAAAAGCGTAATGGCCTATCTAGCTTTCTGGAGTCCGGCCAAATAGGATATCTTTCAAATTTTAAAACATCTGGAAACAGAGTAAAACACTCTTTTATTAACCTCTCAAAACTACACTGTTCGTTATTTAAAACAATAGAGTGTATACAAAATAAAATTAAGTCGTTGACAGAAAAATTATAAATTTTATTTTTCTTATTCTGCATTTTCTTAAGCCTTCTAAAGCTTCTCAATACTGCGGGGGTGCCAGGGCTCGAACCTGGAACAAAAATTTTGGAGATTCTCGTGATTCCAATTTCACCACACCCCCCTACCTTAAATTGAAAATGATTTATATATAGCTCTAATTCTTCTGGCCATTGCCCTATCATTATAAGAAACTGCTAAACATCCTGGATAATTATTTCTTATATTTTTACCACTATTATTTTTAAAAAAAGTTTTGTAAAATTGACTCTGCGGAATTTCGGATACTTTTGACCAAAAGTTCTTTTGTAATCCTTCATCATGATAATTGTGGAGATGCATAAGTGCCCGGAATTTTTTTTCATCAACTATAAACGATTTTCTAAAAAGGGTTAAAAATGTTTTGATTAAAATAGGGTCTGAATTGATAAACTTAATCCCATCCTTGTCACTTTTTCCCCCTTCACACCAATAAAGAAGCGCACAATAAAGTTTACAATGATTTATATCTTTATTTATATTATCAATTATTTGTTTTGCATTAAACAAATTTTGATTTTCTTCTCTGAGTGCTCTTTTTTGAAAATATATTATAGCTTTACGATAGCCTGCTAATTGTTTGCTTTTTAATATCGATATAGCTTTTTTGTTTAATTTTACTGTTCTTACCCAAAGAGAAGCAGTACTTTTAGATATATCCATAACCTCCGATATTTCTTTTATAGAGTATCCTTTTTGCCTAAGTTTTAATGCTTTCTCCTTTTTTTCTATATAAATAGTATTCATAGTCGAACCATAATAAATAATTATATAACCAATACCTTATTATAATTAGACTATATATAATTGTCAAAAAAACTAAAACTTTACTAAATAAAATATAACACAATAAACACTATTTTTCAACTTAACCTTTCAATAAAAGAATAAAGAGCAATGTGTTGTTATCGCAAAAAACAATGAAAAAGCCCTGGGATAAGGCTCTACCAAAGGGGCAGGATTTGGTGAGAGGTTATCTCCAGGGCAAGCTACACGAGGTAGCCAAGAAGGATTGTCAAAGAACAAAGAGGGGGATAAAATTCCGGTAGAACCAGACAATCTTCGGCGGAAAAAAACAACTAATTGTCCTGCTCTAGCGAGCTTTTATGCCCCCGCTCACACTTCTCACGGGAAGAACTGTTTGACAAAAGAAATCTTTTTGAAAAGTGTGGCACGAGCCAAATTGTTTTTGATAACTACGAGTTACCAGTACAATTGCTCTGACTGCCTCAGAAGAGAAATTTCCTTTGTCAAAAGGAGACACAAACGGTGGTCAGTCGGAAACCCGACACAGATGAGAAAATCATTCACTCATATATTGGGGTCCTCCATGATTGTAGACCAACGATTCTACCTTTCTGCGTGTGCAACGTGTCTACCACGTTATGGAATAATCTTATAAAAATTAAAAACGGATGTCAAGATGTTTTTTTGTAAATTAAAAACGCGACAACTAATCGCGCTTTAAATTTCATTCCAAAACTGAATCGTTTATCGGTAGAGTAAAATAAAATGTTGCCCCAATTCCCTGAACCGATTCAACTCCCACAATACCGCCATGAGATTCAATAATGCTTTTTGTAATAGCCAATCCTAATCCGGTTCCCCCCTTTTCAGAAAATGAACTCTTAACTTGGAAAAAATTGGTAAAAAGTTTGCTTATCTGGTCTGGGGCAATGCCTTGTCCGGTGTTGGTGACAGCCATAAACAGCGAGTCAGGAATCTCAAAAATATCTTTTTTAATAAGCCACTCTATTCCGGCATCTTTGGCATTCTCAGCCAGATTGTCTCCTGGTTTATAAACCAGCGCCTGTATTATAATTTTCCCATCCTCTTTGTTAAATTTTAAAGCATTGGAAATAAGATTGTTCAACACCTGAGACACTGTATGCGGGTCAAAATCAACTTTTTCTGGAAGATTATCTGCCACCTGACTGACAAGGTGAAGTTTTGCATCTTTAGCAGCAATATCAAAAAACATTATTCTGCTCTTTATTATTTCTTTAATGTTTGACGGCTGTTTTTTAAGATCAAATTTTCCTGCTTCAATCTTTGCCATGTCCAAAAGATTATTAACCAACCCCAGCATATCTGATGAGCTACCATATATCATCTGCAAACACTCTGTTTTTTGATCTTTTGACATTTCGGTGGACCTCATCATTTCTATCATTTTTTTAATGGAATCTAAAGGAGATCTTAGCTCGTGTACAATCATTGAAGTAAAATTATCTTTAATTTGCTGAACTTCTTTTTCACGGCTTATATCGCGCAAAACAACAACACAGCCTAACGGTCTCCATCTGCTTTTAACAGGAGATATGACCACTTTAAAAAATCCTGTCGGCAACTGTATCTCTTCGGAAATAAAAACTCTTTCCATTTTTAAGCTTTCCGCAACCTTATCACCCAAGTCAATTTTTCCAGAAAAACTAGCATTGAAATCTGACAGCGACAACTCATTTTTATCAATCAAATTTGCCGCTATTCTCGCTTTTGGATTAACAGCCAAAATTTTATAATTCATATCCGTCATAATCACTCCGTCTGTCATGCTAGCAACCATTGCATTCAATTTACTGTTCTCCGCGCTGATAATATTCCTGAGATTTGTCAGAGCTCCTGTAGCTTCTTGAACCACCTTATGTAAAGCTGCTATCTGTCTCTCTTCGTAAGGAACCATATCCTCTTTAGAAATGGTCAACAAACCCACAACTTTTTCAGACACAACTAAAGGAATATGAAAAAACGCGCCAACCGGCACTTCCGATTCGCGGTCTGCAATACTGCCGCGTAAGGCATCATCTGATTCTAATGCCGACAAATCCCGACCGGAAATACTTGAAAGATAAGATACCATTTTCCCTTTGATATCCGAAATAAACTCATACGAAACAGACTTGTTTAAAAACCCTCTGAAACTTAATTTTTCTGGCAAGGGCAATATATAAGAAACAAAATCATAATCAATAAATTTAGGCAGAGAATCAATGATGACGTATATTATGTCTTGTATATCAAAAGAATAATCAATTTTGCTGCTTAGCTCATTAAGAATTGAAATTTCGTATGCTTTATAATCTACAACTTTCGGAGCCTCAGATTCTCTTTGCTGTTTTTCCTTATTCGCCTTCCAGGTGAATAAGATAATAAAAAATTCCGCAACAGCGGCAACTGCAAAAAAAATAAAAGATAAGATTAGTATAATAACGCCAATTGACATAGATCTAAACTTAGATATTGTTTTATTATAGCACGCCGGACGTTATTGAAAAACAACTGAATCAGTTGTTTTGTATCCAAAAAAAATATATAATAACTTAAATTATTGTAATAAAAATATATGAGCAGAATATTAATAGCTGACGATAATAAAGCAATCGCCATGACCCTGCAACTAAAGCTGATGCAGGAGGGGTTTGAAGCAAAATTGGTTTCAAACGGAAAAGAAGCACTGGATTTATTGGAAAAAGAAAAATTTGACATACTTGTTTTAGACTTGATTATGCCGGAAATGAACGGATTTGAAGTTTTGGAAACCATAAAGGAAAAACAAATAAAAATACCTGTGATAGTTGCATCGGATTTAAGCCAGATTGAAGATTTTGACAGAGTAAAACAGCTCGGAGCGATTGATTTTTTTGTTAAGTCAAACATGTCAATAAACGAAATGGTGGAAAAAATTAAACAATACTTAAAATCATGAATCCAGACCAAACCAAAATAAGATCTGTACTGCTTCTTAATAATTACATTCAGGAAGATGAAGCAAAAAAGGCCGACGCATTTGCAAAAACCGGAGAAGGAAACTTCTTGGATTATTTTTTCAGACAAGGCAGATTGACCCCCGACATCGTCGGACAAGCTTTAGCTGAATTTTTTAAAGTTCCATATTTTGACCTGAACACAAATAGTCCTTCTAAGGATTTAATAACAAAAATTCCGGAGAACATCGGCAAAGGATTGAGATTAATATTGGTAAGAGAAACTAACGGAGATGTAATTGTTGCTACGGACGACCCGTCAGAACCTGAAATCAAACCAGAACTCTCCCATCTCTTCCCCGACAAAAAAATTACTCTATGTTTTTCATTAAGCGAAGACATTGACTCAATACTTTTATTTTATAAAAAGAGCCTTGATGAAAGACTTAATTTCATCATCAAAACGGGAGAAAAAGTTGCTCCGGAAATTGTAGACGAAATTTTAGGAGATGCTTTAGACCTGAAAGCTTCTGATGTTCACTTTGATCCGCAAGGTCAGCAAATAATAATTAGGTTCAGAATAGACGGATTTCTGCACGAAGCTGGGAAACTATCCAAAATTTATTACGACAATATTTTAAATAGGGTTAAACTTTCAGCTGGTATTCCAACAGTTGAACATTTTTCAGCATTAGACGGAGCAATCAGATACGAAAGAAACAAGAAGCCTATTGATATGCGTGTTTCAATAGTACCGACAGTTGAAGGCGAAAAAATAGTTATCAGAATTCTTGCTGAAAATAAAAAAGATTTTTCATTGGGAGATCTTGGCCTTTCCAGGGATAACCAACAAAGCATAGTAAGAGCTGCAAAAAAACCTTTTGGAATGATTCTGGTGACAGGACCTACAGGATCCGGAAAAACAACAACGCTCTATGCCCTATTGAAATATTTAAGCGGACCGGAAAAAAATATTGCAACGATTGAGGATCCGGTAGAATATAAAATTCCGGGAGTAAACCATATACAAGTCAATCCTGCAACTAATTTAAATTTTGCAGAAGGATTAAAATCTATAGTAAGACAGGACCCGGATATCATCCTAGTTGGAGAAATCAGAGACAGAGAGACTGCAAGTATTGCGGTCAATGCTTCTTTAGCAGGACATTTGCTCTTCTCCACTTTCCATGCCAACGATGCCGCGTCCGTAATCCCAAGATTTTTAGAAATGGGAGTGGAACCTTCTTATCTTTCATTGACGCTTAAACTTGTAATTTCTCAAAGGTTAACAAGAAAAATCTGTGAGAAATGCAAATACAGCTACAAAGTCTCTTTAAAAGAACTTTCCGAAGTCTTCTCTCAAGCACCGCACTTCTTTAACGAAAACGAAGAAATCACCCTTTATAAAGGAAAAGGATGTCCAAATTGTTCAAACACCGGATATAAAGGAAGAACTGGTCTTTTTGAAATTATAGATATTGAATCTGAAATACAAGATTTAATACTTAGAAAACCTTCGGCAAAAGAAATCTGGAACAAAGAAAAAGCCCGCAAAATCAAACCATTGTTCGTTGACGGATTAGAAAAAGTCAGAGCCGGCACAACCACCCTAGAGGAACTGCTTCGCGTGGCAGACTTACCAGAAGAACTCTAAATTAAAAACCGAGATAATCTCTCGGTTTTTAATTGTTATTAACTTGTCGCACAATAAATTAGCGCTTTGCTTCTTTATGAGCTGTGTGTTTTCTACAGGCCTTGCAAAACTTTTTTAATGTAAGTTTTTTTTCTGCAACGGCTATTGATTTTGTTTTCTTTGTAAAATAATTTGTAGTTTTGCAAGCTCCACAAGCTAATTTAGTAAAAGGTTTTTTTGTTGCCATAAATTTTTAATTTAACGTAGTAATATGTTTTTGTTTTCTAATTTTATTTCATTACTGAGCCGATGCGCAGATTTGCACTGCGGACCTCATTCTTACCAAGAATGTGCTCTGCTACCTGAGCTACATCGGCGCGCTGAGCGCGCCATTTGCCACGCCCAGCGTGGCGGCATCGCTGAATAATTTTACTTCATCGACTTACTTTGCTGTGGGCGCGGTAGGATTCGCACCTACGTAGGGTAGAACCCGCCAGATTTACAGTCTGGTGCCTTTGACTGCTCAGCCACACGCCCCGTTAGAAGTCGGCGAACGCCGTTACTTCTAACGGGGCACGCCCTACCTCATACAATAATTTATACCACATTTTCTTCCGTTATTCAATCACTTTGCCGTGTTTAGTCTTCCATTCTTCAATTTTCTTATGATCTCCAGATAAGAGGACTTTTGGAACTCGCCAATTCTTTGCCTCGCCGCCCGAGGCGGATCCGCCTTTGGCGGAAAAAACTTCTGGCCTTGTATATTGAGCATATTCAATAAATCCTCCTGACTTTGTTATTCTTTCTTTTAATAATTGCTGTTTTCCTAAAACTCCTGGAATCAATCTTGAAATTGATTCTATCGCAATCATTGCAGGAAGTTCTCCTCCCATCAAATCATAGTCACCAATAGATATTTCCATGTCTGCGATTTTCTCAGCGACTCTTTGGTCCACTCCCTCATACCTTCCGCAGATAAAAATTACCTGGTCTAATTTTGATAATTTATAAGCTAGCTTTTGATCAAACTTTTCTCCGCGAGGAGTAAATAAAATAATTTTTGATTTTTTAACAGTGCCTGCAGATTTTTTCTTAATTTCTTTTATCGCTTTAAAAATCGGTTCTACTTTTAAAACCATCCCAAGCCCTCCGCCAAACGGCCTGTCATCAACGGTTTTATGCGCATCAGTTGTCCATTTTCTCAAATCGTGAATATTGATTTTAATAAATTTCTTTTTTTGCGCTCTTGCAATCAAAGACTCCCCCATATATGAGGTGAAAATATTTGGCAAAACTGTTATAACATCAAATTTTATCATTATATGATTATATAATATATTTGGATAAACAAAAACCGCACAATTAGCACGGTCTCTGTTTGCCTAAAATTAAAGGCTGATATTTTCTATGTCTTCTGTAGAGACTTTTTTCTCTGCTCTTGGAGCACGTCCGCCTTCTGGTTCCTCAATCTTGAGGTTTACTCTGGCGTGGTTCTTTAATCCGACGATTCGAACTAAGTTCCTGATTGCTTTGGCAGTTGATCCTTCGCGGCCAATAATTTGACCCATATCCTCTGGGTTTACTTTCAAAGAAAGTAATACTCCCATTTCGTCAACTTTTCTTTCTACTTTGACGTCTGAAGGATGATCAACTAATTCCTTAACAATGTACTCAAGAAACTCTCTGTCATTATCTTGTGCCATGTTTCCTAATCAATTTAATCATTTTTCTAAAGCGACCTTTTATATGTTTATATTATATACTCTATTACAACTACTTGTCAACCGGGTACTGAAATTCCGGTAAATCGCTCATGCAACAGCTATTTTTTGTAAAAAAATCGGGAGGCCGAGCATATTTGCTCAACCTCCCATCTGGCTCGTAGTGGTAACTATTTTTTAGAAGTCACCAAGACATTAAAACCTTCGTAATGGCTACGATTAGCCTGATGAGAAACCTTTATCAGTTTAACCTGTTGTCCCACCGACAACTTTTCGATAGCCAATACTCTGATGAGTTCACCGTGGCGAAGACGTACAATCGTTGGCACTAAATTGGTCATTTTTAGCGGTTCGCCAACCTGCACAACTTCAACCTCAAACGGCGACCATTCTTCAACCGCATGATAGTTGATAGAATCAACTACATCCTTCTCAGTTGCGTTGCATCCACAAAGTGCCAAGATAAACAAGCAAACCAATACGATATTCTTCATTACTTTTTCCTTACCAGTTTTACTGGCGATAAAAAGAACAAAATTTAATTTCAACCCGCCTTCACTAAAAGTTTCGGCGAGGCAAAGGACGCTTGAGGGATTTCTCTTTGATTGGCACGCCAAAGGGGTAAGAACCCAACATTGAATCTGAACCAAACGTTATCTTGCGAATTTTCGAGCCAAAGCAAGAAAACCGACTTGATAAAAAAGAAATCTCCCAAACGTCTTAATTATTAAATATTTCCACTCTCGCAGTCCACAAATACGATTTGTGAACTATGAAATGGATCCCTCTGCAAAAACTACGAGTTCTTGCAGAGGGACTTAGGCCGCCTTCGCGCTTCGCTTTTGATAGCGCTTCGGCGAGCCGGAGGAGGACCGTGGCCAAACGGTCATTTGCATTCGATGATCTTTCCGTCCTTGACGGTGAAGTGTTCAGGAATTTTGCCATGCCAATTATGGACGGCAATTTTTCTCCCAAACTCACCCTTGGCGGTGATCTCTTGAACAAACCCTTGTGTAAAGTGATTGTCCAAGCGATACTCTCCGGACAAAGATTCAAGTTCCACCCATGAACCGGCGTTGGCCTTGAGCTCGGCAATCTGCTGTTGAAGCACCGCATTCCTTTGATGCATATCCCATACCGCCCAACAGGAAAGCATCATGATTACCAAAAGTAAGATAATCATAATAATAGCGGCGTTCCTTTCGGTTTTTACAACAGCAATTTCTGCAAAACCAGGCAACTGATTTTGATCCGACATGACTTCTCTCCTTTTTTGTTTTGGCGACTCGCCTCGCTTCGCGATCGAAGCGGGTTATTCGCCAGTAAAATGTACCAAATCAAATTCTATCCTACTAATCGCCACAGCGATTTAGCGTAGCGATATATATTTATTATAACATATACAAATAGGCTTGTCAAGTATCCTGCTCTCTGTCTATACACCAACCCGCCTTATCGACAGGCAAATAAAAAACCCGCTTTAAGGGCGGGCTTTTAAAATTTTGGGTTATGCAACTGGTGTTTCTGCCTTTGGCTCCTTTGCCTCGCCAGAGCTTTCAGCGGAGGCGGGTTCTGGTTTTACTTCTTCTGGTTTAGCTGCTTTTGCTTCAGCTTCTGCTTTCTTAGCAGCCTCTGCGTCTGCTTTGGCCTTAGCTTCTGCTTCTACCTTAGCTTTTTCTGCTGCAATTGCGTCAGCTTTTACTTTGTCTATTTCTGCTTGTTTCTTTTTTGAAAGTTTTGAAACGTGAACTTTCTTTTCATCTATAATTTTTTCTGTGACTAGCCAATTGTGAATTGTTTCTGATGGCTGAGCTCCTTTTGACAACCAATATTTGATTCTTTCAGCATTTAAGCTTCTCTTTTTTGTCAAAGGATTTACAAATCCTAAATCCTCAACAGACTTTCCGCCTTTTGATGATCTTCTTTTATCAACCAAGACTACTCTGAAAAATGGCTGATTTTTTTTACCTTTTCTGGTTAAACGAATTGTTAACATTTTTTTAGTTTTTGTTTATAATTTTTATTTATTTTCCTAACCCGGATTTGCTAATTGCTTATCCAATTTTTAACTTCAAGTCCTTTTTTTGCTGCGGCTTCTTCTGCTTCCTGTTTTGAGGAACCTTCGCCTTCTGCTACTAATTCTTCTCCTAAGAATACACCCACTACGAAATTTTTATTATGGTCAGGACCTGATTCTTTCATTACTTTGTAAGACGGAGTTATTCCGTTTTTGTCCTGCGCCTCTTCTTGAAATCTTGATTTTGAATCTTTATAAGCTCCGCTCTTTATGACTCCAGCGAGCTTTATCATTAAATATTTTTTTATAAATTCGTCTGTTGTTTTGTATCCTGAATCTAAATAAATTGCTCCTAATAATGCTTCAAATGTGTTTGCTAAGATATAAGCTCTTGCCTTCCCTCCTTCTTTTTCTTCTCCTCTTGATAATAAAAGAAAATCGTTAAATCCTATTTCTTCTGCTACAGAAGTTAACATCTTTGCATTAACTAATGCTGCTCTCCAATTTGTTAATTCGCCTTCTGATTTTTCTGGATATTCTTTATAAAGATGTTCTGTCACGATTAATTCCATCACCGCGTCTCCCAAAAATTCCAGTCTTTCATTATGATCTAATTTGAAATCCGAGTTCTCATTTAAATAAGATCTGTGGGCAAATGCTTGAGTCAACAAATCTTTATTTTTAAAATTCAACCCTAATTTTTTTTCAAGTATTGAGAAATCTTTCATAATTAAGCAACTTTTTTGTCTTCTAATTCTTTATATACTGTTCCCAAAACTCCATTCACAAATTTGCCAGAAGT
>Ga0172381_10008117_pt1 | contig 10301 bp, 8 predicted proteins | sample Leawel6488metaG_FD_119754 | JGI IMG/M metagenome (GOLD analysis project Ga0172381, IMG submission 119754) | Leachate microbial communities from a municipal landfill in Southern Ontario, Canada - Leachate well 64-88 metaG | ecosystem: Engineered > Solid waste > Landfill > Unclassified | place... | reverse complement strand
GTGAAAATAATAGCCGGCAAACCCGGATTTCTTGCCTCCGGGGCAAATGTAAGCTCCCATATGTGTTTTGTACGGGGTTTTATCCGGTGAAAACCTAAGATCCCTGTATATTCGGTAAGTACAATCTTTTACGGATAGGTGTAATACCTCCTTATGGAAAGAAGCAATACCGTTAATGAGTTGATCTGTAAATGAATGAAATTGCTCCACTGCGTTCAGGTATTGATCTTTATGAGAATCAAACCACTCTTTGTTGTTGTTCAGGTTTAGTTCAGTAAGGAAATCAACAACCTGTTTCATAGTTTTTTGTATTTTTAGCAAATATAAAGATTTGCATTATGAACAGGAGATTCTTTTTGCTTTTGTTGTTATTCTTTTTGCATCCCTCTTTTTCATTTTCACGGGATCTTGAGCAGACAGACAGCCTGACTGCTCTTCAAAAAGATTCATTAACGTTTGTCCAAGCCCCGTGGGAAACGAAACTCATACATTTTGGAGGCATTATGCTCCGGCAATACGCTTTTTCGGATAGTTCCCTTTTTAACTCCAATCAATACGTTACCGTATTAGCTGTAAGAAATAATTTTCGTTTTGACGTCGTGGCAGATACAACATTGGTGCTTACCAGGGATTTTGTGGAATATGCAGATGCCCTTGCCGGGATCAACGGATCTTTTTTTGCCTGGGACGCTCCGTGGAAATCGGTCAGTTATTTACGAATTAATAACAGGGAGTTGGCTCCCAACCGTTTGAATGATAAAGGATTGAGATCTTTTCACCAATCAGGATGCATTGTAGTCTCGGAAAAAGGAAGGTTATCCGTACATAAGGTTCCTGACACGCTTATGACCCGAAGTGAGACACATGGTTGGGAAGAGACACTGACAGGCGAAGATGTTTTGTCTTCCGGGCCTGTGCTGCGCATTAAGGGACAGGATGAACCCTTGTTGCCCAACAATTTCAATCTGGCACGTCATCCGCGGACTGCCGTGGGTATCAGAAAGGGCGGAAGGGTAGTTCTTGTGGTGGTAGACGGCAGGGCACAGGAGGCAGCGGGAATGACCATGGAGGAATTGCAGCATATTATGAGATGGCTCAGATCATGGGATGCCATTAACCTGGACGGCGGAGGATCTTCCACCATGTGTGTCAGAAAAAACCTGAGGCAACCAGTACAAACAGTAAATCATCCTTCAGACAACAGGATGTTTGATCATCAGGGTGACAGAAAGGTAGCCAATGCACTTATTGTGCAATGATCAGCGGATCACTTCCACTAGTTTGTAACATTCAGTGGACGAAAAGCCCCATTTGTAGCCCCTCACGATCAGGTCTCCGTCTTTGTTAAAAAAGAAAACGCCTTTACTGGCGGTGATCCCAAAATTGGGGTGGTACATGAATGGAGCGATCCATTTTCCGTCTTTAAAAACAATCCCGCTGCTGTATACCATACCGAGTAAGGGTCTTTCACGCAGGTTTTTATCCGGATTCCTGAAATCTTTGGGATTTGCTTCACGTTGCGATTCAGGAACCCATGTAATCCGTGCCAGATAAGTCCCGTCTTCGTTTTTTTCAAATCGGGTTCTTCCGGGTTCTCTTTGGGACTGCCATATGTACCCCAGTATCTTATCTTCCGGTTTTACGGGGCTGCTTTCTTCCAGGGTATCCAGGGGCAGTACAATTTCTGAAGGACGAACAGGATCTTTTGAATAATCAACGGGTTGAGTGAAAAAATGGATGATGTTTCCTATACTTGAACGTTCAGTATGGGATTTTTGCTCATCCTGTGCCAGTGCGGGTTGGATGGAAAAAAAAGTCAGGAGCGTTAAAAAAAGTGTCTGGAAAATAAAACGTATCATTGTTGGTCTCATGATCCGGATCTTATTTTGTTTTTTAGCGGATTTGCGTACATATGCCTTAGCATATCTGTCATGGATGCAAGTATTTCCTCATTTTCTTGAGGAAGAAGAAGTTCCCGTTGTGCAAGAAGCTTTTCGTCAGCTATGGTATAATAGTCCCCATACTCCTTGCGGCCGGTTATCAGATCGTATGCTGCATAATTGATCCCGAATAATTTGTATCCCCTGTATATACGGTTGTCTATCAGCCTGGCCACTGCCTTTAACAATGCAGACGGGCTTAGACCGGCATAAGGGGTCAGGTCTTTTTCCGTCACCGGGGGACAAAGTGTTATATGAACCCTGCCTTTGTATTGTGTGATACCTGTTACTATGCTCACCAGGTCTTCACCGGGGGCTTTTACGTACCTGCCTTCCTCTCTTTTTTGCCAGGATTCCTTGACCTTTAGTATGTCACAAGGCTCTATTTCGTAGGATACGGCAACGGGAGTGATGTTCAAAGAGGACAGGGATCTGATGACATCAGCCCTGTCACTGAGAGAAAGCATTTTCAGAAGGCCGGGATCTGTCTTGTCAATGCCGTTCTTACTCCTGCCGTCGTGTTGTGCAATCCATAATGATATTCCCCGTGAGATCCTGTCCCGCATGTAATCAGACAGGTGGCGGGAATTCTTCACCAAATGGCGTATATTATCGGATTTTCGGAATACTTTAAACATTTTGTTGGATCTGCCCAGGTCCAGCAGGATAGGGAATTCCATCAGGTTACTGCCAAATGAGATTTCTCCCGGGGTAATATTATTCTCATAAAGGATCAGCTGCTGCAAAGTTGCATCAAGTACAATATCCCTGTGGTTGGAAACATACAGTGTTCCCCGGTCCGGAAAGGGATTTGGCTCTCCTTCCCAGGTAAATCCGGCCGTGGTCTTTTCAATAAGACTCTTTACCGCAGGATACATCACACGAGCCTGCAACTCGCTGTTGGTTTTAACAGAACGCAATATATTGCGGAATGTGTCCGCGGGACGTTCAGGAAACAACCAGGCACTTATCTGATCCAGTAACGGATTGGCTGCCAGGCGTTGCATGGCAGCGGGAATTTCGGAATCGTTGTAAGGCCGAATGTCCTCGAATCTCTTATCCCGGGCTATTGTCACGATTATCTACCAGTTTTACTGCTTTACGCATTTTATCATTATATACTTCCGCTTTCAGTTCAGTGTCGGGAACAACTTCAACTTCCGGTGCAACACGGACTTTTGCCCTGAATTTATCCTTGACTCCCTTACATATGTCAGCAGGAATTTCCGGATATTCCTCTTTTAAAGAGATCTTCACATGCACATCGTCAGTACCCAGGGCGTTGCTACGCAGGATCACCTGGTAGCAGCTAATATATGGAATATCTTCCAATACATCAAAAAGGGAGGGGGGGTATAAAGTCGTTCCCTTGAATTTTATCATTTGGTTTTTTCGTCCCAGCAACGGGCTTATCCGCATTGTTTTCCGTCCGCATTCGCAGGGTTCGTAATGGAAACGGGCCAGGTCTCCTGTACGGAAACGCAGCAGGGGCATACCTTCCAGCTTCAGATTGGTGATCACCAGTTCACCGGGTTCTCCCATGGGGACCACACAGTCGTTTTCGTCCACCAATTCGCAAATGACAAGTTCCGGAAGGTGGTGGCCTCCTTTTCCGTAGGGACATTCACAAAAAGTGGCCCCAAGTTCGGTAGAGGCATACGTGGAGATCAGTTGTATATCCCATTTTTCACGTATGTTTTTTCCCAGAATATTTAATGAAAAGTCTTGGTTACGAAGGTTTTCGCCAATACATACGGCTTTTTTCACGCTGGAGTTACGGTAATCTATCCCGTGTTCTTCCGCGTATTCTATCAATCTAAGGATAAACGAAGGTACACAGATGATCGTATTGGGTTTCATCCTCAGTATGGTATCCCATTGCAATTCGGGTATGCCGTTCCCAACACGGATGATCCCCGCTCCCAGGCTTCGTATTCCTAAAAAATAAGCCAGGCCCGCCACAAAACGTTTGTCCATGGTCGTCATCAGCTGGACTATATCCCCCGGTTTCGTTCCTGCACATTCAAAAGAAACTTTTTCGTTGTATGCCAGCCTGTCCAGATCCCGATCGGTCAAGGCGTAGGTTGCCGGATCGCTCAATGTCCCTGAAGTTGTCACGTAATCGATCAACTGATCTTTTGGAACACACAGAAATTCTTCGTTGTATTGCTGAAGATCGCTTTTCTGCGTAAAGGGAATGTATTGCAGGTCTTCCAGTGTCCTTATCTTTCTGATATCTATACCTTCACGTTGAAACTTCTTTTTGTAAAAAGGTGATCTTTCATTGAAATAGGATAATTCCCGCCGAAGCAGGTTTTCCTGGAACAGTTTGATCTCACCGGTTGATGTATATTTGATATCCATATTCTTGCTTATTGTTGGATTATTTCTTTGTCAAGCCACAGCAGGAATTCCTGCATCCAAAGACCGGCCGTTTCATGGTCAGATCCTGCTTTGTACCCGAATCCATGACCTCCTTCTTCGTAGATCAACAAACGATGTGGAATCTGCTTTTCTTCAAGAACGGCGCCGTAACGAATTGTATTTTGTGGATCGACAACCGGGTCATCCATGCAGGTCATCAGGAATACCGGAGGCATATCGTCTCTCACATTTTTCTCGAGCGACAGTTTTTTACGTAAACTTACCGGATGGTTGGCAGCAAGCAGATTCCTTCGAGATCTGACATGCGTAATACCGTCTGCCATGGAAACCACGGGATAGATCATGGCAACAAATGCCGGCCTGAGGGTCACAGAAGGATGCAATCCGTAACGCGACAGGAAGTTGGTGTCGTAATAGGTTCCCATCCATCCGGCCAGGTGTCCTCCTGCCGAAAAACCCATCAATCCGACTTGGTCCGGGTCGATCCCGAATTCAGACGCGTTTTCTTTTACCAGCATCACAGCTAGTTGGATATCTTCCATCATGGTAGGGTAGTTATAACCGTACATACCAGTACTGTAGCGTAGTACAAAGGCTGAATGCCCTTCCTGTGCCAGTGCTTCGGCAATCCGGTGTCCTTCGTTTTTTATTCCAAGGTGGTGGTAACTGCCGCCCGGCAGGATAATGATCGCCGTTCCGGAGGAATGATCTGCCCGGGGCGCGTAATGCCACATCCGGACCCTGCTTTTATCCCGTATTCCTTCCCAGGGCCGGAAAACCTCCTGTGCCTGTGTGGTAAGGCCCAGGGTAATAAAAAGTAATAAAACCAAAGAACGTTTATTCTTCATGAAAAATGAGCTCTTTTATTTCTTTATCCGTTAATTGTTTATACGTTGGATTTAAAAACTTCCCGTTTTCCCGGCTAAAATTCACCAGGTAATACTCTTCTGCATAAAAAGACAGTCGGGATTTGGTATCGGGATTGCATTCAATATAAATTACATTATCGGGGTCAAGCCCCTTTACATTACATATTTGTTCCAGGAGCAATCCTCCGGCGTAAGTAACGGATGATCCGGGGTTGTGTTGGTAAATTTCAGTTGCAATGACTACGGATTTTCCATTATGATCCAGGATCTTTAGTCCACATTTTGAAGGTACATCCCATTTTCCTTTAAAATCAAAAATTTCATCAAAATGTTTACTCTGAACTTCCATAATTTTAATTGTTTCCTATAGTACGTTTAACATCTTTTCCAAACGATTTGTTCATCAGTCTTCTGTCACGGGGTTTCCACGTTCCGTCTTCCATTTCTCGTTTCATGACCCGGGTAAAAAGTTTGGTCATTTTCAATTCCTGGGATTCTTCCTTGTAGAAAGAACTCCAGGCATAATCGTACAGTTCCTGTAATTTCTCAGGAGTTACCTGGGCAGGCTTATAGACCACCTGTCCGGCGTTGTAATGGTCCCAGTTGTTATCGGTGATCCTGTTTCTGCGCATCATGTCGTCGTATGCTTTGGTGTGAGGAAACGGTGCCAGGATGGTAAACTCGGCAAGGTCCAGATCTATTTCCAAAAGAAAATCTATCAGGCGACGCATGTCGTCCTCGGATTGGTTATCAAGTCCCAGCAGGATGGTTCCTTCCACGCCTATCCCGTAATCGTGGTAGCGTTTGATCCGCTCCTTGATGTAATCGGAAGTGTCAAAAACGGCCTGATAGACGTACCATGCTCCTGCCTGGGCAGCCAGGTCCAGTATCCTGGGATCGTCTTCTATGGTATGACTGATCCATTTCTTTTTCATAGGGATCATTTCCTTGAAAAGCTGCATTTCCCATTCCTTGTTCTGCGCCAGGGAGTTGTCTACTATGAACAGGCGGTTGTTGTCTATGGTGGCTAGTTCTTCCAGAACTTTGTCAAAGGGGCGTGCCCGGAACTGACGACCTCCCAGATAGGATACAGCGCAGGGATAACAATTGAAACGGCATCCGCGCGAGGCGTGAAACAGGTCCACCATCTGCACTCCTTTATGGTTGTACAATTCCCTTTTGTACAGATCCCTTCTGGCAGGACCCACAAGTTCTATGGGAGGCAATTGTCCCATGTAATTGTATACTTTTTTTAACCTCCCTTTTTCCCAGTCTCCAAAAATTTCTTCCATGCGGCCTTCGGCTTCTCCCAGGAACACTGCATCTGCGTGTTCAATGGTTTCTTCTGCATGGAGCATGGTGGATATTCCTCCGAACAGTACCTTTTTGCCTCTTTTTCTGAATTCTGCGGCAATGGCCCATCCGCGTCTGACCTGGGTGGATAACATCATGGAGATGGCTACCAGGTCACACGATTCTTCAAAATCAATTGTTTCTACGTTTTCGTCTGTGAAAGAAACCTCAACATGTTCGGGCAGGGCCGCGGCAAACACCACTGGCCCGTGAGGAGGCAGGTTGAATGTGGTTTGACCTTTGAGCTTCTCCCAGCGTGGGTATATAAGTTTCAATTTAATTGTCTTAGCCATAATGTATGGTTTAGTGGTTAAGCGGTTTTTATTTGTTTTATCAGATTATCTATTCCTGTAATGGCACCGCATGTTAATACGGATCCTATGATAACGCCCATGATCCCGTGGGCATTGATGTTTTGTCCGGCAAGGTACAGGTTGGGAACTTTGGTCAAATGAGAAATAAAGGACTCGGCCGGGGCATTTTTATCACGCAGTATCCCGTACATAGATCCTTCCAGCGTCCCTGTATAGTCCCTGTAAGTCAGGGGAGTGGAAGTCCAAAAATCTTCAATATGGCTTATGGTTCCGGGAAATTGTTTTTCCAGGTTCAAAAGCATCTGTTGTGCCTTACGGGCTTTAAAATCCTCGTATTCGGCACCTCTTTCCCCAGGGGGCAAATCTTTCCAGGGGACCACATCTTCCCAGCCCATGCTTTCAAACAAGACGGCACTTTTTACAAATTTCTGATCCTGCCGGTCACACATGTGCATATAGAAAAAATGTCCGTCCCATACGGATCTCCCGGGGTAATGGTAATAGTTGTAATTCAGGTAGGGAACTTTGTCTTCTTGGAATTTGATATAGACCGTGAAATTAGAAAGCGTCTGTCTGATACTGCGTATCCGTTTTTTGTATGCTTTACGTATCATGGGGGTGTCCACCATATCCATCAGCAGGGCGGGATGGATATCGGAGATCACGTGAGATGCTTCAATGACTTCATTGTTGAGCAGCGTAACACCCGTAGCCCCGTTATGGTCAAAATTCACTTTATTTACAGGCATTCCGGTAATGATCTCACCCCCCATTTCACGAATGGAATCGCAAAGCAAATGCACAATGATGTCGCTTCCGCCCACAAAACGGAACGCACTTTTGTTGTAGAAATCGGTAATAAGTGCGTGGTAATACAACGGTGTTTTATCTGCCACACCTCCGTAGAGGGGCATAATCCCGGCCAGCACATTCTGCAGCTTTTCGTCATCCGTCAGCGATCGGATGTATTCGGCAACACCAATTTGCATATTGGAACCGTCCATCCAGTAAGGATTCTCCATATTCTTAAATGAATACAGAGGGGAACGTTCGGCAATGGCCTCCATACGGCGCATATACAAACTGATGGAATTTCTTTCCTTAGGGAAATGACGTGAAAGAATATCCGTAAAAGATTCATGTCCGTTGGCATAAGCGTAACGGTCTCCCAGGTAGGAAACTACGTCGTATCCCGCTGCATCAAGCCGACTTAGTTCAATCTTATCTGTAAGGGAAAGGTATTTGAAAAAACGGTGCAGCGACTGCCCTTCGTCCATACTGCCAATGTAATGCATCCCGGTCTCAAATTTGATGCCTTTACGCAGAAACGTCTGCAAACAGCCACCCGGCATGTCGTGTTTTTCAATGATGGCAACTTTTAAGCCGTTTTTCGCCAGAATGTATCCGCATACCAGGCCACCCAATCCGCTTCCAATAATTACTACGTCGTATTTGTTACTCATCCCTTTGCGGTTTATCCGTATAAGTCAGGTTTCCGGGAACCCCTGTGCAATGGGCTGCCAGGGCTCTTTTTTCCGGGTCTGCAATATACGCTTTTATCTTCAGATTTTTGCGAACAAGTGATGCCGTAAGGGCAAATTCTCCCTGTCCTGGATCTTCCAGGTAATAGTCACCCGTTAACGGCAGGTTTTGTATCCGGTCGTTGAAATTTTGGTTCGTATGCATGATCCGTCTTGCCGAGGCCCTGATCTTTTTTCCCTTGTAAAGATAATTGTTCAGCACTTTGTCCGCAAAGTAATGCGCGTTTTCCATCCGGGCCGAGAGGGATCTGTATTCCCTTATGAAAAGCTTGCGTATTGCCTTGCACCGATCCTGGTATGTCTCACCGAACGAAAGGTCGTCGTGGCGGATCGCGGGCAGTATTTTTATGGTTATCCGTCCCTTTCGCAGCAAAAGATCTTCTTTAGGCAGCACGAATCCGAATCCGTGCAGCAATACAGGTGTAATGTCCAGTCCAAGCGTTCCGGCCAGGTGAAAGGCGCCTTTGTGGAACCGCAGTATGGAACAGTCTGCAGAACGCGTTCCTTCCGGAAAGATCATCACGGAATACCCATGGGCTACACGATCCCTGATATGATCCAGATGGCTGTTCATATATTCTATAGGCAGGAAATCGGCAAAACGCAGGATCCCCTTATAAAATGGAGAATTCCACTCCCGGTTGTTAGTCATTATGATGATCTTTGGATGGAGCATTATCACGGCCATCAGGTCCAGGTGACTCTGGTGGTTGGCCACAATGACAGAAGGACGTGAAAAATCCGCGTTTTCCCGTCCCAGAACCTCCGTTTGGGTTTCGGGTATCCGGAAGATCACAAAACGGCAAATACCCTGCAGGATCTTATGAAAACGCAGTTTATTCCGTTCGTTACGGCCACCGAATACCAACAGGAATCTGCCTGCCAGGCTCAGGTATACTACTCCCAGCAGGAAAAACGTAAAAGATACGGCCGAATAGAAAAAATTCTTAATTGTAAGCGGTTCGTCCCGGTATTTTCCGCGTTTTGTCACCAGCAGCCTGTACAGGAACGGAGGAATCACATAAGCTGTAATGACAACGGAAACCATTCCTATTATGGTGACCTGGGCCAGTGAGCGCATAGCAGGATGTTGTGCCAGTATAAGCGATCCTATTCCGGCCAGCATGATCAGGGCTGATAATGCCACCGTATTTTTATACGTACCCAGCATTTTTTTCCGGTAGGTATATTCATAGATCATCCCTTCTGTGATGAAAATGGTATAATCATCACCCAGACCGAATATGAAAGTGGCCAGTATGATGTTAACTATGTTAAACTGTATGTTGAACAGGCTCATGATCCCCAGAATCCAAATCCAGCTTACTGCAAGGGGAGCAAAGGTTATCAGGCTCAGTTCAAGACGTCCGAAAGACAATGTCAGGAAAAGGAATACGATGAATCCGCATATAAAGAGCACGTAATCAAAATCTGAAGAAAGCGATGCAATCATCATCCGGGTTACGGATCCTACATCAAAGGCAAAGGTGTGGCTTCCGGCTTCATTCAGTTCCTTTTCCGTTTGAGCTGCTTTTTCCGGGTCTATGTGCAACATGGTGTAGACCATACTTCTTTCCGGTTTATCCACTATGTAGTTACCGGCCAGATGAACTGTTATGGGCTCAAATTCATTTATTTCCAGAGGGACGTATGAACGCGTAAGAAGTGTTCCCAGACTTGCAAAAGAACCCTCCCTGAATCCCAGCTCCTTTGCCGTACTGTAGAAATGATCCAGGAAACCCTCCTTTCGTGTGTCCCAGAAACCGTTCCAACGTACAATACGTTCTTCCTGTTTGGAGCGGGAAGGCAGAAAATTGCCGATCCCGGAGTGACGGTATTCCTTAATCCGGGGCTGTACGGCTTCATAATGCTCCAGTGCCTGGTCCAGAGTAGTTCCTT
>Ga0172381_10008116_pt1 | contig 10302 bp, 17 predicted proteins | sample Leawel6488metaG_FD_119754 | JGI IMG/M metagenome (GOLD analysis project Ga0172381, IMG submission 119754) | Leachate microbial communities from a municipal landfill in Southern Ontario, Canada - Leachate well 64-88 metaG | ecosystem: Engineered > Solid waste > Landfill > Unclassified | place... | reverse complement strand
TTCTCTACCTTCTTCGGTTCTCCACAAAACAGTAGTGTATGCTGTGGAGTTGATGAATCGAATCTGATCCATTTCCCAGCTGCTACTTTCTTTGCATCTGCTTTCCAACTCATCTTATTGTTCCTCCTTGTGCAGGCCATCTATGGCCAGAAATATATTATTCTTGGGGTTCAACGGCGCAACCTTGAATGGTCCACACTCGCTCGCTGTGCAGAGCATGAAATCTATAGCCATCTTGCTCGATGGCCGGTAATATCCTGCATCCCTGCAATTCTGCTCCCATTGCTTCCATATCTGATCAGCCAATGACTGTATCTGCTTTGATGTGAATCTCGTAGTCCTCACGAACTTCTCTGTACTCTGCTTTTTACTGAGCACTTTCGATCTCTTCTTTTCTGTCACCTAGAATCACATCCAATTCAGCTATGTTATCCGCTATCTCTTGCCTTAATTCTCTCTGTTGCTGTGTATTGTCTGGCAGATATGCCAGCCGGTTACACTGCTTCTTACGCAGCGCTATTACACGTTGCATCATCGTCATTTTAAGTACTCCTTGATATGTTTACAATCATCTCCACTATACATTCTTCGATGTCTGAAGTCTGGGCAGTCACATACCCATCTCTTCATCATTGTTGAATAGTGAACGTGATAACGAACTCCTCTCTTTTCCATTGATTGGATAGTCGCTATCCCGTCTACGATATTGATCATTCTGCTCCAACCTGCTTGAATGCTTCGCATGACCATCTGTATACTGCATGATATGTCATTTTGCTTCCGTTGTATTGTCCATTATTGCATAACTTGTACATCCCCGGAAAATACTTGCAATAGCAGCATCCATTCAATAACGGTACTTCTCCTGTGGTGTCTAATATTCTCAATGTCATTCTCTCTCAGCCCCTATCCCCGGCCCCGCCTGGGATATACTCTACGTGGCATCGTACACATATATACTTTGTGGTCGTATGCCTTCTATCCCTGGTCATATCCGAATAGCTTATATACTATTCGCGATCTATAGTAGTATGCTGGGCCTGGTGTGCGCGGCGAGACTACTCCCCGCCGCTAACTACTCTTATTCTTCACTCCGGCCAGGCCCGGCCCCTCATACATTACTATTCTACCATACTGTCACAGTTATCCCCAGGAGTCATGAGCGAGCGAAGCGAGCCGTCCGTTGCTTTAGAGCGTTGTTCAGCTCTAAAGCGCCAGAACTGTAGCGTTATCAGTTTGTGGGTCAAGGGTTTTATGCCCTTGTAGAAAGGGATGCGGGCCGAGGCTGGTCCCGTCCCGTCGAGTTGAATGTCTACTAAACTCTTTAGGGACTTCCGGGTGAACTCCTCGCTTTGCTCGTCGTTATCCTACTATAGCTATACTAGTATAGCTAGTACTTACTTACTACTTACTTACTTAGTATAGCTGTACTTATCTAACGATATTCCGAGCGAAGCGAGGAATTGAGTTCACCCGGCAGCCCCTAGTAGGTTTACTATACGGACTCTCTCTATAGTATCGCATTATTCGACTTCTAAAGGTTCACTAAAAAAGCCCTAGTAAGGTTTTGTGCTTTCTCTCTTCTTCTCTATGCTTGGTTTCTTCCTCTCTTTTCTTATTCTTAATTAGCTACAGCGTAGCTTGCTTAGTGCAGCGTCATAGCGAAACGTCCGGGCTGGCGTTGCCAGCCCAGCGCAGCGGGCACCGCTTCAGGCGGTCGCTGCGCGGCCTGGGCGCGGTGATTGGCGCGAAGCGCCGAGCCAGCGCCCTTTTGCTCAAGCCCTGGCCTCTTGGCCTGGGCGCAGAGCCTCGCAGGCGAGGGCCTTGTCCTCGCCGTCGCGCTCGTCGGGGGGACCGTGGGGTTGGACCTCCGCAGAGGTTCAGCCCCCGGTGGGCCCCGCGTCGTAGGCGGCGCCGCCGTAGTGGTGTGGGGTTAGTGAACCCCACGGGTCGAGGAGGGGCGGGCCGTAAGCACTCGGCTGGCGGTCTTGCGTGCTGCTGGCGGTCTCCTGCGCGCCCTGCGTCGCCCTTCTGCCGGGCACCGATCGAATAGCTGCGGGGAGGGTGTGGGAGGCGAAGGGCCTCCCACCGCGCCGCGAGGCTGGGTCCAGGGCTAAGCCCTGGCGCGAGGGGTTCGGGGACTGCGCAAGTCCCCGGCTCTCGCCGCAGCGAACGTCTGGCCTCGCAGCGCGAGGCACTCAAGGCCATCAGGCCGCGGAAGATTACTAGTAACCTTTTGTTTCAGTTCTAGTAATCCTTTGGATTTCTTCTTTCATCCTCGAAGGTCTCTTTGAATTACTCTGTAGGTTCGTGTAGTGCTCAAATTCCAATGATCTCCTTGTTCAAGCAACAATTATCCTCCCAGAAGAGAAGTCTCGGATTTGAAGACTTGAGACGTGTTCTGATCGATTTGGTCTTTTAAGTCTCTTTGTCTTTCTCCGGGTCACTCTCTGTTAACTTCTTTAGGATCGCCCACAATCTATTTATCTCAACCAGTTCAAAGCTACGTTTCGGTCGTGATGTCGGCCACGTCCTTCAGGACTACCTTGAGCGGTTTGCAAAGTGGCCGCTCAAGCCTCCTTTTCGATGTGACCTAAACCTCCTGCCATGTTGTGAGTCTGATGACTCACTGGGAAAGGCAGGGAGACCAAGGGGCTATACGGGTGAACTCTCAATGATTCCATTCCATTCCATTCCTCTCTTTCTGTTCATCGATGAGGTGTCTTAATGAAAACTGAACAAGAAATTAGGTCTGAGATCGATAATAACGATCTCGGCAGTATTGAGCAAAACGGATTCTTCAAGGGCTGGGTAGAGGCTCTTAAGTGGGTACTACAATGATGACCAAAGAAGAGTTAGATGGCTTGTTGGGCACGTTAAACGTGCTCACTGCCAATGGCTTCGGCAACTTCAAGGAAGAGATCAAGATGATTACGTATGTTCGTTACTATGGAGAGACTAATGCCGGAAGCTGAATCTCGTTCTGGCGTCTCTGCTACGTTGCAGGGTCTTCAGGACAAGTTCGAATGCAAGCAATGCGGTAAATGCTGTCGTGTCGGTGGTAATCCTCTCTTAACTGAGCAAGATGTTGGTCATATCGCTAACTTCTTCGGTTGCTCTCCTCGCAATGATCAGCTCATTCCGATTGAGCCATGTGAAGTCAATGGCTTTGATTACCACATCGTTCTTACATCGCCCTGCTTCTTCCAGGATAAGATAACTGGTCTTTGCATGATCCAGTCTGTTAAGCCTCAGAACTGCCGTGAATGGCCTTTTATCAGTCTCTCTCGTGGCATGTGTGGGTTAGAGCATGTTCTTGTCTGCCCAGAGGCAACCAGACTCTTAAACGAGTTCTTAGGTGTCGGTTGCCCTTCTGACTGTGATAAGCAAATGTCTGAATAGTTCCATGATGGCTGGAATAGTCATGCTGAAGAGTTCGGAGAGTAAATGACAGGCCAAGACTTTGAACGCGATATGGTTCATGCGTTCAATGGCTACGCTGAGACTTACAACAAGAGGCTCGTTGCTTATCGTCATTATCAGATGAGATTTCAACCTCAACTCTTTGATGTTCTTGTCGATTCTGGCTTGCCTGGCTTCTACATGGCTCTTGAGTGCAAGAGCATTGATGCCAGCAAGGATCATTCTATTTACTTTACTCAGCATTTCAATCATGCGCGAGGAGTCCACCAGATAGAGCGAGAGAGTAATTGGCTAGACTTAAGCGGCAGAACCGGGTACTTGGTCGTAGAGCTTCGTAACTACTCTGGTAAGCGTTCTGCTTGCTTCTTCGTACCCTGGGCATATCTCAAAGGAGAGTATTGTCTTGGGCGCACTGGCTTGTCTAATGACGATATCGCTTCTTATCCGTCTTGTCAGAAGAGAGCAGGAAAGTATATGTTTGATGATGTGTTTGTTGACTATGTAATCTCTCAAATGGGGTAAATAGATGAAATTGTATCTTAGCTTCGGTTACGTCAAAGACGACGGAACATCAGAAAGGCTTTTTAGCCTTGAATAGCCATTAGATCAAGCTGCCATAGGAAAGCTGGGTAACTTCGTTAAAGATCAGCTCTTACCGTGGCTGTAGGAGATAACATGCCTGAACTACCTGAAACTCAAGAAGATTGGCTTAAGTGCATAGAATTGCCTGAATACCTACAGATGATTCCTTCTGGGTGCATTCGTCCTATTGCTGTACCTATTCAATGGATTGATGGCAACGGGTCTCATCTGTCTAACAAGGAGTACGTAGACAAGTACGGCATAAATCCCTCAATTGCCTGGGATGCAGTAAAAGAGTACCGGAGGCGAGCCGGTAAAAAGGAGAATGTTCGTGTCCTATGATGTGTCTTTGTGGGGCGGAGGTGTATTTTCTTCTGGCTCCCTCCCATATCTTTCTTTTTCTGAAGTCATGTTAATAATCTATATTTTTTGTGGGATTATTCTTGTTTATATCACCGCGTGTTTTATTTCGTGGCTGATTGATATTATAAAAGGGTAAGAGAGGTCTATTTTTCCTTAAGTATCGTCTGCTTATACCACTGATCGAAGTTAGTCGGCTTATACATCTCTACTTCAATGCCACGTGACGCTATGAAGTCTCTTGCGTTTCCGTCTATCATCGCTGCTACTACTTTTATCTTAACTGGCAATTCGCGATACTTCTTGAAAAGTGGTGTCTCTGGTAATAGGAATTGGTAATGCTCTAACTGCGATACGACCGATGGCTCAGCTTTCATCTTAAATTCTAAGATGAGCATGTGGTCAGGCATCCTAAGTACACAGTCTGCCCAGCGTCTTGTCTTAGCATAAATAGGGTCTGAACCATCTCCCGGGATAGCACCAACTTCAATTCTATACCAATGCGGTATTTCAGAATAGAATTTCTCTGTGTACTCGTGCGCGAGTATCCGTTCCCAGTTTATTCTTGTCTGCTTGCCTTTCTTATTTGGATCTATTAGCCCTGCGGCTATCAATCTGCTAATTGTCGCATCTGCGATTTCCGCTACCGAACTGTTGATAACTGTTTCGTTACTCATTTTCTTTCCTTCCTGTCCCTGGGGGACCGTACTTTGATAATACCTTCTTTCTCTTAGATCTTTTCATACAGTACTCATACTTAACTGACCCATAATCGGATATACTCTCATATCAGGATAGCTCTGTAGCTTACCCAAGTGCTCTAAATGGCCTATAAAACCTCGTGGTGACACAATTACACCTTCCTGTCTCAAAGTGTCTCTACGGGTCTCTAGGATCATCTAGAAGTCAACGGGTGTTAGGAGATATCGAAACATGGTTCAAGTTAAGGATCAGGCGGCCCGTAGAGCTGCCTATGAGCAGTCTATTGGTGCTGTGCCTGCTAAGTACAAGGCCGGTGTTGAGTCTACCCAGGGATGGCAGAAGAGTGCGCTCGATGGTCAGGCTCTCTATGAACAGAGAATGCAGGATTCCAGTGTTCTTAGACGCAGGGCCAACTCCCTGCAGAAGGTTACTGATAATGACTGGAAGTCTAAGGCTTCTCAGGTAGGTTCGCAGCGCATAGCTTCCGGTATGCAGGCTGGCGCACAGAAGCAGGCCGCTAACTACGAGCCTATTGCCGAAGCTCTCAGAGCCGTTAATCTGCCTGCCAGAACTGGCGACGCTATGGCCAACATCGATGCCCGTGTTAAGCCTATTGTCCAGGCAGCTATCAACGCTTCTCCCAAGAATAGGTAGGTGATCTAAATGGTCAGATTAGAACAGGCCGTTCTAATGTCCAGGGAAGCGCAGACCTCCGACACCGCGCTCTTTAGGAAGGATCTTCCTAAGAGTGGTGCTTACTCTGCTCTGGATATTGGAATCAGAGTGACCAACGGTAGCACTAGCGCCGTTAACTTGGATATCCTGGATATCATTAAGCACATTTCTCTTGTGATGAATGGCAATGATTACAGGTATCATGTTAAGGGCCAGGATCTCTATAGACTTCACTGGATGAAGAACGGTCGGCCCATGCCTTGCAGCTTCGACGAGTCTGGATCTGCTGTACAAGAGGTCTGGTTTAGGCTTCCATTCGGTAGGTTCCTCGGCGATCCCATGTTCGGTCTCAATCTGGATAGGTTCAACAACGTCCAGCTTCAGATTGACTATGATATGACCGTCTGGGGTGCTGTAGCTGTTACCACGTTTACCACAGCCACCTTTACTGTTACTATCGTGGCTCACCAGTTCCCTTACGCTTCAAGGCCTGTCTTCCGTGGCATGATGGGAATTAGAGAGTTCTGGAACGGTACTAGTGCTGCCTCTGGTGATGAGGTACAGAGCTTGCCCAGCTCTAACCCTGTCCTTGCTCTGTCTGTCTCCGCCTTAGAGGATAACATAGCTGAAGCAACTGATATCACTGATATCCTCATCGGCAAGGATAACTTTGCTACCCGGTGGGTAGACGGCAAGTGGTACAACTACCAGCAGATGCAGAACCAGGACTTAGAGGTCAAGGAAGAGAGCTATATCCTCTATGCCTCGAATGCTGGCTATAGGGATGCTCATGTGGCTAATACCGTGTCTGCCCAGGCTCTTGCTCGGTCCATGACTGTAGGAGCGTGATCATAGATGACAACCAATGCAGTAGTTGAAACCGCCGCCGTTACTACAATCACCGGTAATAGGCATACTCTGACCGCTCAGACTATCACGGGCACGGGCACCGGCACGCTCGTTACCTCCGCAATGTCCGGCAAGAAGCTTGACTTGCGTCTCGTAGGAGATATACATGGTTTCCTTCGATTCCCCTTCGCCGATCCCGACACTCTCGAAGGAGCAATTAGCCCTTCAGACCTCAAGACAGCCGAGATCAAGCTCACCCAGGGAGGCGCAGGCGCTACCCTCGCTCTCATTGCCGAGGAAGTCTTTGGATACTAGGCCCGCAGGGGCCTAGGAGCTTTTTATGATACCTGCTATTCTCGTAGGGTCCGGTATAGCTTCTGAGGCTGCTGAGAAGGTCATAACTACGGAGTCTGTTAAGCCTGGTGCAATCTTTACCGCGCTCTCCGTTATGGCCATGGACGAGACCACAGCCATCGCCACGTTGATAGAAATAGGTGTTATGGATGGCACTAGACAAATCCCCATTGATTCGACTCCTGGTAACTTTCCGGCAGATACTAGCCATACTATTTACTGGCCGTCGATGCTTAGGGAAGGCCAACGGTTTTATGCTAAGTTCTTGACTCCCTCTATCGGAGATCATCTTATCATAAGTGCACACGGCTTCTATGAGGAAGAAGATCATGCGAGGCCGTGAACCTTTTATTTTAGAAGCAGGTCTTATAGCTCTTTCTGCTTCCGATACTTATCTTGAGACATCTCCCATTCCTAATAATAAGCTGTTTACTTGTATGTCTCTTGCTGCTATTGACATGTCTCATGGCATTGGTACTCGCTTAGAGCTTGGTATAGTCGATGGCAGGGCTTATGTTCCTATCCGCAGTAAAAAGGGGCCTTTTCCTCTCAAGACTTCCGGCAATGCTGAGTATCCGGTTATGGTTCTTCCTGGCCAGAGGCTTTATGCTCTATTCGTTACTCCGTCTGCTGGTGATGATCTCCGTCTATACGGACATGGATATTTAACAGAGGTGAAACATGATGAAAAGAGATCCTTCTGCAACTGTTACGTTAAGCGCCGGGACTGGTACTATTTCAGCCGGTCAGAATGATGAGACCGTGTCTCATACTCTCGGTGTTGTTCCTACTGCTGTTTTGGTTACTCCCTCCGATGGATGCGAAGCGCCTATAGAGGTTCCTGAAGCTGACATTAGTGACACCGAGTTTAAAGTGCGTTTCGTTGGCGGCGTTACCCTTGCTGCTGACGCTGCGTTTAAGTGGGTGTGTATAACATGAATCTCGTCTACTTTCTTATTCCTATACTTGTCATAGGTCTTAGCATGGCTTATACGTTGCCTGGTCATACTGTAAAAGGCAACATCGATCTGTACGGCAACAAGATCCTTAATATTACGACTCCAGTCAATGATACTGACGTCTCTACTAAGAAGTATGTAGATGATAATGCCATAAGTGGTGCGTTGCTTACCGCTGGTGGGTCTATGACTGGTCAGATAGATTTCGGTGGATTCTCTCTCTATAATACTACTGCGCCTGCCAATGATACCGACGCTTCTACTAAGAAGTATGTTGACGATTCGATAAGCCCTTTGCCTGTTGCCGCTGATCTGTGGTCTAAGATCAACAAATCCGGCGACACCATGACTGGAGTCCTTTATGTCATCAATGGTACTGGACAGGCAGCGGCCAGCTATGCACAGTTGCTTAGCGCGTCCAAACGAGGGGAAATCGTTGTCGGTCCGGTTACAGACCACGATTCCGCGTTTTACAATTATTGTACTGACGGGTTGGATGATTATGTCCAGTTCGCTGCAGCAGCGGCGGCTGCTCGTATGGGCGATGTGATTTTTCTCATGCCAGGGAATTATCATCTTGGAGATATTGCTCCAACTGTGACGATAAATTTCAGCACTCAGTTGGTCGGTGGAACACGGAGCAAGGTTCTGAACACGATGTATCCGTTCATCACCGAAAGCAGCATTAACGGCGCACGTATTTTTGTCTCCAGTTTTGCAGCCCCTGCATTTACGTGTATGGCAGGTAGCACCATCGATGGTATTAATTTCTTTTATCCCGGTCAAAATTATAATTCCACTCCAAAGATATATCCAGAGACAATTTATATTCCGCCTGGATGTGCAGTCACCGTGAAGGATGTGAATTGCGGTAATGCGTATTGGTTTATCAATGCTACATCGTCCTCGTCGACAATCATTGTAGATAACTGCTATGGGTTCCCTCTGAAGTATGGGATTTATGCTGATGGCAATCTAGGCAATTGTCGCGTATCAAAATGCTTCTTCCATTTGAATCAATTGCCTGTCATCAATTCTACTGTATTCGATTCCAGTTCTGTCCCGAATCGTAATTACAATCTGCTTAACAAGTGGGTTGCTCAGAATGGCGTTGCGTTCTACATCGCTCAAGCGGACGCTATAAAGATATTGGACTGTGAGACGGGTGGTTACAAATACGGAGCATACTTCGATGGTACTAATGACCCTGTTATCAGTAATTACTACTCAGAAGATTTTAATCCGGTTGTTGGCACTGGCGTGAATCATCTTCGAATCGTCGGCGGAGATTTCGGCACATCTACCTATACGGATCTTGCTCGTGGCCTACAAAATGGCATCAATCTCGATGCCGCCAGCGTTGCTGCAACGATAACTGGAACGGCAGTAAGGCTATGCAATGGCGATGCGATACGATCGCTTGGGCCAGCTACCACAATATCGGGCTGTACTATTGGCGGTTGGGGTCTTGGTGCATCCAGCGGTGAGTACTTCGGTATCGTTACAGGTGGTGCGGGATCCGTCGTGTCGGGAAATTCCTTAGATGGTCTCAGTGGTGCCTATACTTCAGGAATCGGCATATACTCCGGTGGTACCACTGTTGTAGGTAATACGATTAGATATACTACTGTCATGGGTATTAGGGTTGGAGCGGGTCAGTATGGTGATACCACAGTCGGAAATTCCGCTGGTGATGCGCCTGGCGCGACTGTTGCAACAAATTATCTTATCGCCAGTGGGAACAACTCAATGAACAATGCGTGGGATGCTCCATGAATATGTTACCATGGCTGTTGATGCTGTGTTTAAGATGGTGGGTTTAACATGAAATTCTTATATCTCTTACTGCCTATGCTATTTGCAAGTCTTGTATCCGGCTATACTCTTCCGGCTACATCGTTTGATGGCAACGTTACTATGAATAGTTATAACATAGTAGGCTTAGCCGATCCTTCCCTAGACACCGATGCTGCTACCAAGAAGTATGTAGATGATAATGTCGTAGACAGTGGTCTCCCTACTACTGGTGGATCAATGACCGGCGATATCAACATGACTCTCAACAATATAACTTATCTTGCTTCTCCTGTATCTGATAATTGGGCAGCTAATAAGGGTTATGTTGATACTGCTAATACCTCCATGAAGTCTTACGTTGATGCCAATGATACTCTTCTAGATGCTGCTATCGGGGTCATCGAATCCGATTATCTCACCGCGTCTGATGGCTGGACTAAACTCAACAAGTCCGGCGACCTCGAAGTACTTAGATTCGAATATGACCAGATAGTCTATGTTTACGATGGTTCTGTCTATCGTGTAGATAAAAATGGGTTCTCTACTTCATACGGTACTACTAACGCCGCTAACAACGCTGTTGCTATCCAAGCTGCAATAG
>Ga0172381_10008115_pt1 | contig 10302 bp, 6 predicted proteins | sample Leawel6488metaG_FD_119754 | JGI IMG/M metagenome (GOLD analysis project Ga0172381, IMG submission 119754) | Leachate microbial communities from a municipal landfill in Southern Ontario, Canada - Leachate well 64-88 metaG | ecosystem: Engineered > Solid waste > Landfill > Unclassified | place... | reverse complement strand
GATCGGCAAGGCCCTCCCGCAGGTGGCTGGGGCCGAGGACTTCGAGGAGCTGGAGGAGCACCCACTACTCGACCTGCTCCAGAACGTCAACGACCAGGAAAACAGCTACGAGATGAAGGCGCTCACCTGCACCATGCTCGACCTGACGGGGGACGGCTACTGGTACATCGAGCGAGATAAGATGGGCGTGCCGGACAAGATGTTCGTGCTCCGCTCCCAGTGGGTCAAGATCGTGCCGGACAAGAACAAGTTCATTTCCGAATACATCTACGGTGTCAACCAGTTCGGGGGCGAGGCGATCCATATCAAGCCGGAGAACGTCATACATTTCAAGTACCCCAACCCAACCGACCCGTGGTATGGCATGGGGCCGGTTCAGTCCGCCGCCTATGCCATCGAGAGCGCGGAGTTGCGGGAAAAGTTCATCCTCGCCACGATGGGCAACATGGCCCGCCCGGACATCATCGTAAAGTACCTCGAGGGTGAGCTCGACCCGAAGGAACGCGGCTTGCTGGAGCGGGAATGGAACGCCATGTTCCGTGGCCCCAAGAACGCAGGCAAGGTTAAGGTGACAGACTTCCGGTACGAGATCGACAAGGTGGGCTGGACGCCGCAGGAGCTGAGGTTCAATGAGGGTGAAGACTGGATTATGAAGAAGATCTGCGGTGCCTTCCCGGTGCCCATCGGCCTGGTGGACACAGCCCAGATCAGCCGGGCACCGAGGGCGGGCATGGAGGGGGCCGACTTGTTCATGGCGCAGTTCAACACTTTACCCCGGTGCACGTTGATCGAGGAGAAGCTCAACGAGCAGCTCTGCCCGATGTACGACGGCGAGCGGCTGTTCCTGGCCTTTGACAACCCCGTGCCCAAGGACAAGCGGGAGCAGCTCAACGAGGACAGCACCAAGCTCAACACCTGCGTCATCACCGTCAACGAAGTGCGCAAGCGGGACGGGGAAGAACCCGTGCCGTGGGGAGACACTCCGATTCCACTTCAGCAGGCACAGGCCGCGGCACAACAATTTGCCCCACTGGGAAGCGCGTCACAAGTCTCACCTGAGGCAGGCGCAAGTACAAATCAAACTACCGGTAAAACCGGAACACAGGCGAACAGCACTCAAGAGAACGAGGGCGGCTCTCCTGGTGGGGCGTCATTTGGGAAGTCATTCAAGCAGGCCGGTGACGGCATGTCCATGGAGGTCGAGGGCCAGTACGTCCACCCCTCCCTCGCGGGCATCCCGGTGAAGCTGCGGGTGAGGAACGAGGGTGGGCGATTTGACAGGCGAGGAGTGGGGCGATTGAGGGCGAACCGGGACGTGGTGGAAAGTTTAGCAACATGACAATGACATCAACAGTCCAGCCAGTCCTGAACCCCCAGCCGGTCCCCCCAGCCAACGAGGGGCATGTCACCGCACTGTCCGCCGACGAGCGGCTGCTGCGGAAGGCTGTGGACCGGTGCCTGAAGGCGCAGCTGTGCGAGGTGTTGGAGCGGCTGGAGGGTGGGGTGGTGGAGAAGGGTGCAAAGGATGAGGAAGATGGTCGATGGGTCACCATGCACGGTCAGCCGGTATTCATTCGTGAGGGGCAGACAGCGGCAGAGGCGGCGGCAGAGCGATTCGGTGGTAAAGAGGGGGGTGGCAAGGACGAGACCAGCAGTGGGGCAGACGTTTACCACGGCACTGCCGAACACTACGCCAAAAGTATCTTGAAGGACGGGCTTGTTTCTGGGACAGGTAGTGAAAACCTTAATTTCTCAGAGTCAGTGAAAGGTCGCGTGTACGTATCAACTGAACAAGGGGAGGCTTTTGCCTTTGCTGTAGAAGCGACCACAAACGAGTTTCAACGTGGAGTCAAAGAAGGAAAGTATTCTACGGCTGATTCAAAAAAATTGCAGGTGTTGATGATAGTGGCTGCCAAAGATACATTCCCTGAGAGCGAGTACAAGGGGAAAGAGAACACCCAATTCCGGAGCAACAAACCTGTACCAGCCAGCGCTTTTCGTCGGGTGGAAACTTATCGGTATAAGGACGCCGTTGAGTTTTCTGATAGATGGATGGATGCGAGGCGAACCAAACAACCTGCACCCACAATGCCGCCGCCTCGTCCAGTAAAGGTACTCAGTTCAGGACAGAAGTCGGGAGGTACAGAATTATATTTATGCGTTGGAATCAAAGAAAAGGAAGGACAGACCAAATCCCTCAAATCCCAGTCCCCCGCCTCCGCCGTTCCCACCAACCTGACCAAGTGGGACCAAGCCGTCATGCGTGAGGTGCGCCCCATCTGGTTTGGGCTGTTCAAGAAGGGTGGGGACAGGGCGCTGAAGGAGATCCGCAGGTTCCCCAGGCACGCCAGGAAGATGGCCGTGCTGAGCAAGGGGATGGTGGAGGAGAGCGAGCGGGTGGAAGTGAAGGGTGGAGAGGGGTCGGGCAACTTTGGACATGAGGGCAGACCCGGTGAAGTGGGTGGTAGTGGGCCTGGGGGAGGTGGGGGCGAAGGGCATGTAACTCCCGAGCAGAATTCTCAATATCTTGATGCTATCGAACAAGGGGATATGGGAATCGCACAAAGAATAGTAAGGGAGGTGGCGAGGGGGGCAGGATACAATATAGGACCGGTGTGGCACGGAACAAATGTTGATTTTAACGAATATAAAGAATGGTCCCATTTCGGTGAGAATAGGGGGCAGGCGGAATCGCGATTAGCTACTATTGGAAAAACAGAATCATCTCACTACAATGAAGTTTTCTTAAAACTTGAAAATCCCATATCAATGCCGGATCTCGGTACATGGGATTATTATGGAATGGTTGATATAGCACGTGAAAGAGGGTGGACAGACTTAAAAGGAAATGAATTTAAGAATGCCGTGGAAAAAGCGCGTGAAAAGTATGGTGTTGTTCACGGTAGGGAATCGGAATCCCCAAGATACAAGGAATATCTTGTTGATACCGAGAGAACTTATACGAGATTGACCGATCAAATTCATCGGGAAGTTGAGCGTCATGGGGATGGTATTGTCTATGAAAACAAGGTTGAGCGTTCTGGAAAAGCTTATATTGTTTTTGATCCATTCAGAGTTAAATCGTCCTCTCCCATTACTCGCGATGATTCTGGGGACGTTATTCCATTGTCCATGAGATTTAATAAGAAAGAAAAAGACGTTCGTAAATCCCTCAAGGCCGCCCGCCCCTCCATCGTCATCCCCGATTGGAAGGGCGGACCAGGATCAGGCCACTTTGGCCATGAAGGCAGGCCGGGAGAAGTGGGTGGGAGTATGGGAAGTGTAGGTGCTGGTGGATTTCCTCGTCCAAGTGTGATTACAGTATATCATGGTACCAGTGCAAGTCTTTTGAAAAAAATTAAGAACGAGGGTATCCATAGTGAATTACATGACGGCAGCGAACCCGGTCGTGCAACATGGATCAGTTCTGACTTTGGTCTGGCCGCTCAGTATACAGCTGGAGAAGATTCTATCATTTTCAAAGCGAGGGTTAGTGCTTCTTTGGTGGAAGGAGGGACTGGTCGTGGCGGCGCAAAGATAACAGGAGGTGTTCCTCCTGAGAAGTTAATGGGATACGCAACCCATATTGATGGGATGGGATACGGTGAGAATGGTTGGGAATGGCATGACATGGATGGGAACTCGGCAAAGAAATCAATCGAAGATCTTGTGGTATATGTGCCAATAATTATTAAATCAGAAACCAAATCCCTCAAATCCACTCCCTCCATCGTCATCCCGGAGTGGATCGAGGACCCAGACGTGCTGGACGCTTTGGAGCGGGAGATGTTCAAGTTCGCGCAGGGGATCGACCAGACCACAGCCGACACCCTGCGGGACGAGCTGATGGCGGGCATGGAGGACGGGGAGACCATCAGCCAGCTGGCCAACCGGATCAGTGGGTTGAGCGACGAGTGGGTCGAGGGGTGGCGCAGCGAGATGATCGCCAGGACGGAGACCGCACGGGCCTTCACCACCGGGCACATCGAGGCGTGGCGGAGCACGGGGGTGGTCAGCCGCAAGGTGTGGGTGGCGGCGGGGGATGCTTGTCCTTTTTGTCAGCAGATGGATGGGACGGTGGTGGAGCTGGGCGAGAGCTTCTTTGACCAGGGCGAGGAGCAGACGGCGGACTGGCGTGGGCAGGAAATTGCGATGGGGCATGACTACTCTGACATAAATGGCCCACCTTTGCATCCAAATTGTCGTTGTGTGCTGGTGGCCGAGCTGGACGAGGAAAAGATGTTTGTCCGGAAGGGTGGGGAAGAAGAAGGTGGTCGTTGGGTTACCATGCACGGTAGTCCGGTCTTTATCCGAGATGGGCAATCAGCCGAGGACGCAGCTAAAGAAAGATTTGGTGGGGACAAGGAGGAGCAAGCCAAACCGTCTAAGGAAATGATTGACAGAGCTTCAAAGGTATTTACTTCTATCCAAGACGTTTCTACTTCAGTTGGTAAGGCAGCGGACAACCAAATGCGCGGCGGTGTACTGAGTGAAAAGACCGGCGTATTCAAAGAGTTCACTGAGAAGAGCAAGGTTGCGAATCTTGGCAAGATCGTGAATGGTCTTAATGAACTTAAGGAACAAGACTCCGAGGGTTTTGAAACAGCCCGTCAATGGGATCTTGCGGACAGATTTGGTGTTAAAAACTACAAAGACATTCCAGACGAGGTCACAGTATGGAGGGGGCACGAGGAAGAGGAGTCGCTTGGAAAGTTTACAAATGTTTCCCATAAAAAGGAAATTGCCGACAAGTTCGGAGAGTCCGGTGTGGTGACCGAGTTCCGTATAAAAAAAGACGACATAGTGTTTGCTCTTTCTAATTCAGTGTTTGACGAGGGAGAGCTTATCGTTCGAGGAAAATCATTACAGCAAGTCGGACGAACCGTTTCGGAAGCCGCGTCGGAGCGTATGGCATTTCGTGAGTGGTCCTCTTCTATGAAGGTTGGAGCAGAAATAAAAACAACTGATGGCCGTGTTGGCACGTTGGTTGATACAGGAATCGGAACTTCTCTTATTGTAAAATTTCCTGAAGGTACAGATTATTTATTCAAGTTTTCGCGGGTGAAACGATGACATCAATTCCTATGCCAGATGATTTGAAACTTGCGCCCTTTGAAGTGGTGCGTGACTTTATTGAAATGTACAACAAAGCAAAAGTATCTAACGACACTGACCCGATGAGTATAGCCCGTTCAAAACTCGCAAAGAAGTATGGACAGAAGGAGAATAAAATAAATGAAACAGCTGCTTAAACTCGGCGAAATGCTCCAGTACCTGCCCAGCGCAGTCAAGGATGCCGTCCATCACGTAGCCAAGGACTCGGGCCAGAAAACAGATGACTTGGAACTTCATCGTCACTCCCACAGCGAGAAGGCGGCGGTCAACGGGCTGGACCCCAAGTCCCGTCGGGCACTCAAGTATGTCAGCTATCGCACCCAGGACAGGGATGACGAGATTGTTATCCCGGAAACCATCAATTTAACCGAGTTCAAAAAATACGGCCACGTGCTCGTCAACCACAACTACAGTCTGCTCCCGGTCGGGTCGGACGTGGACATCAGCGCGGACGACTACGGGATCAAGGCCCTCACTGAATATGCAGACACCGGCGCGGGCACACTCGCCAACGTGGTCTGGGCCTTGGTGAGTCAAGGCCATCTGAAAAGTTCGTCCATCGGGTTTGTCCCCACCAGCTTCACCAAGCCGGGGTCACGGGACTGGGACCATGTAGCAAACCAGCTCCAGTCAAACTGGAAAGAATTTGACAAGGCGCGGGCGGAGAAGTCCATCAGTCGGATTATCACTGGCGGCGTGTTACTGGAACATTCTGACGTTTCAGTTCCGTGTAATGCGGACGCCGAGCTGATCAGCGTGTGCAAGTCAATGCACATGGACGGCAAGGTGGCTAAGCAACTGGGGTGGGAGATGAAAGACGGGATTCTGGTCAACAAGGCGGAGGCCGAGCCGGAGAAGTGCGTATGCGACGAGTGCGGGTATGTCAAGACGGTGGTGCCGGGGAGCAAGTGCCCCGAGTGCAAGACCGGAGACATGAAGCCGAAGGCCAAGGAGAAGGCGATTGTGGTGATTAGTAAGGGCGGGGAGGGTAGCGGTAACTTCGGACACGAAGGTCGGCCAGGAGAGGTGGGTGGGAGTGGTGCGGGTGGTGGTTCGTCCTTGCCAGAAAAGATGACGGAACCCCATTTATCAATTCAGCAAACTTCGGGGGGGTCACGGAAAGCAGGGATATATATTGAGTCTCAATATAACCACACTTTTAGTCGTATGTCGAATCCTGTTGAAGTTGCACGAGACATTCGGTCTAAAAACTCTTTACCGTCGGGTTGGCAGTGGGATGATAATGAGGGGAAAGGTCTGACAGCTTCTATTCGAGTGGCTGATGAACAGGGGTCGTTGCTTCAACCTGACTATAAAGAACAACTTGTGTCTTTGCTGAAAAAAGCGGGCGAGGATCAGATGGCACAGCATTTTGAAAGCAAATCTTTCCACTCCCACGCCGTCGAGAAGCCCAACCCCCACATGCCGGGCGGGTCGTTCAGCGCGTGCGTGCTGATCATGGAGGACAAGGGACACGACACCGAGAGCGCCAAGAAGATATGCGGCGCACTCCAGGCTGACGCTGGTGGGAAGGGGCTGACCCAGGCCGAGACCAAGGCGGTGCGGGAAGTGACAGGCAAGGCCCTCCCCCTCCCCTGCACCTGCCACGAGTGCGGGGCCGAGGCCGCCTGCGCTCCCGGCTCGACCTGCCAGGAGCCGGACTGCGAGGGGACGATGGTGGCGGACAAGGGGAGGAAGGGCGGGCCGGGGAGCGGTAACTTTGGGCACAGCGGGCGGCCTGGTGAGGTGGGTGGGAGCGGGGCGGGTGGTGGTGGGAGTGAGGGTGGGAAAACCAAGCCTGTTCGGTTAACGAATAACCCGGAACTGAGCAATTGGTTGCATTCATTTACCAACACTGCTCCAGGAACAGCGGCTTATATAATTCCAGGCAGTCACAAACCTCCTCATGCAATCGTACATCCACAAGGGGAAGGTTCTTCTTCTTCTTTTTATCAAGCCACCACAGCTGCTGGCGAACTTTGGGTTAGGGAAAATAAGCCACCTCAGATGAACCCAGGTCCATTGACATACTCATCTACTGAATATGGTGAGATGAGTAGAAGAATGGAGGAAGCAAGAGGTAAAAAATCCTTCTCTCCCGAGATCAAGGTCGTCCGCCCTGCCCCGAGCGTGAAGGTGTTATTCGTCCCGCCGAGCGGGTCCGAGATAGCCCAGCGGGTGGGGGAGGCGGTGGAGAAGGCTCTTTCGAGAAGGACTGGAAAGATACTTTAATGATGTAACAAACGACCGATGGATTTATCAATCCCCGACGCGTAACGGCAGGGGGCGAGAGGCCGGGTCAAAACGCAACAAGAAACCGAGTCGCGGAAAGTGCGGCTCACAAGAAGAAGGAAAGAGAAGATGAAAAAGAAAGTTAAGTTACTCAAAGACTGGAAAGGCCATTCTGCCGATTCAGTTCTGGAAGTGGACGCGGAGACCTACAAGGAGTTGATTGATGGTGGCTTTGGCGAGTCCTACAAGGAAGATGAAAAGTCATTCCTGACCGTCCAGAAGTCCATGATTGACAGGGCTACCACGGCGGCAGTTGAGGCGGTCGAGACCAAGCTCAAAGAAATGGCCAGCGACACCTCGAAGATGATCCACATCAGCGTCAAGGATCGCTCCGACGACGACCCGACCTTCGGGTATCTGCCGGGATGCACCAAGTCGGCGAAAGACCTGTCCAAGGGCGAGGTCGCCTTTGCGTTCGGTCGGTTTGCGGTGGATGTGAAAAATGCGGCCCAGGGTCGCGAGACCGAGATGCTGATGAAGTGCCGTGAACGGTCTGACAAGATGGTCACGAAGGCGGCTGGCGACGGCATGTTGGCCGGTAGCGACGAAGCAGGCGGATACCTGATCTTCAGCGCAGCCAGCGCAATGATTCAGGCTTCCTCGCTTGAGGCGGCTATCGTGCGCCCGCGTGCGAACAAGGTCACCATGGCCACCCAGCTCCTGCGTATCCCGTATCTGCGGGACACGGATCACAGCTCCGGCACGGTCTATGGCGGCATTTCGATCAAGTTCGACGACGAGCTTGCCGAAGGTTCTGCCAGCAAACCGAAACTGGAAATGATTGAGTTCAAGCTCAAGAAGATGACCGCGATGGGCTACGCCTCCGAGGAATGGATCAAGTGGAGTCCGGTCAGTCTTGGCTCCTGGCTCATTCCGAAGTTCGGTGAGGCCATTGGGTTCAAGGAAGACCTGTGTTTCCTTGGCGGCCCTGGTGGCGCTCAGCCCCTCGGCATCCGCAATGCTCCCTGCAAGGTGCAGATTGCATTTGAGACTGAACAGGATACGTCCACGTTTGTGCTTGAGAACAGCACGAACATGTTCGCCCGGCTGAAGATGAAGAAAGCCGGATCGGTTGCCTGGGTGATGAACCAGACCGTGTTCCCGCAACTGCCGTTGTTCAATGTGACGGTCAGCGCGGGCGGCTCGGCGGTATTCACCAACAGCGTGCTCGGCGCTCCTGGCCAGTCGCTGTGGGGCTTCCCGATTGTCTGGACTGAGAAAGTCCCGGCACTCGGTACGGCAGGTTGCGTGTTGCTGGTTGACTTCTCGGACTACACGATCGCCGACGATCAGAGTGGCCCGGAAATCGCTCAGAGCATCCACCTGAAGTTCGATTACGGCCAAACGGCATTCAGGATGACCAAGTACATTGATGGACAAAACGAATCGGTTGCGGCGATGACGCCTGCCTATGGCAGCACGCTGGCGCCGGTGGTTGAGTTCAAAGCGACTGCGTAAGTAAAATCTTTATGAGTAGGTAAGCCTGGCATGGACGACGCAATGAGGCGTGGTAGATGCAATGGGAGCTGAAAGTAATAAAGGAGAGGAGATAATGAGATTAGTTGAAAATACAAAGGTCGTCATGCGCGACCCGATGGAGACTGGTGCTCTTGATACGACCACCAAGTCAGTCAACATGGCCAAGTATGCCAAGTGCCGGATCATGCTGTTCATCACGACCAGTGGTGCGGCAGGCGACGGAACCGTCACCCTGAAGCAGGGTACGACCACGACCGCGAACACGGCGTTGGCGTTCAGCGAGTATTGGAAATGCGACACGATCAGTGGTGATACAGCGGCGAACGATGCTTTGACCCGCGTTGAAGCTGCCACGCTGACCACCGCTGGCGCAAGCACGGCCACGTCGCTCTACATATTCGAGGTTCGGGCAGACATGCTGGACACCGATACGTTCAAGAGCGAGAACCAGTACATCCGGCTGAACTGCACGGCGGTCACGAACTGCACTCACATCGCGTGCATCTACGAGTTGTATGAGCCTCGTCATGCTCGTGGTGCGGAGAATATGCCGTCGGTGAACACCTAACGCAATCGAGCGGGAGGGCGAGCAGGGGTTCGCCTTCCTTTTCAAAAGGAGAAAAGAAGATGAGAGAAAAATTGATAGTTTGGACGATAGCGTTCCTTCTACCGATTGCGATCATCGCTGGAAATATTGATGTCGGTTCTACTGGCCCCAGCGGTCAGGGCGATCTTGTTTACAAAGCAAGAGCTACGGGCGTTACAAATCTGGCGATGGGGACAGGTGGGGTGTATAACCTCACAATCGATCCGCGTTATCCAATCAGCGGAACAGTAACGAAGCAAACCGGAGCGGTTACGGCAACAGCCGTTGTCACTCCGCAAGCTCCGACGACAGTTACTCCGACGATCACGCTGACGCCGGAAACTGGCGCGATTACCGCTACCGCAACCCCGACGCTTCAAGCACCAGGGGCACAAACGCCTACGATCACTGTGACGATTCAAGCCACTACGATCTATGATGCAACTGGCGCGGCTTGCACGAATGCGGCTGGTGAAGTTGTCGGTGTCGTGACTGGCGCGACGGCGACCTGCTCGGCTCTGCCCAACTTCCCGACCAACCTGACCATTGCTGTTAGCGTGGTTGGTGGCGGGGCGGTCTGGACAAATGCGACTGCGGCTTGTTCGGCTTTGCCGGACTTTGCCACGAACGCTACAGCAGCGATCACAGTCACGGGCGGCGGCGCGGTAGTTACGAACGTCTCGATGACAGTACCGTAAAGGAAAGATAAACTCAATGGGGTGCTCGGCAATACGGCCAGCACCCCGGCGAGGAAGGAGATTCATGCAAAAGATTTTATGCTTTGTGATTGCGGGGTTGGCAGGTCTCGTCCTCGCTGAAGGCACGGTCGT
>Ga0172381_10008114_pt1 | contig 10303 bp, 15 predicted proteins | sample Leawel6488metaG_FD_119754 | JGI IMG/M metagenome (GOLD analysis project Ga0172381, IMG submission 119754) | Leachate microbial communities from a municipal landfill in Southern Ontario, Canada - Leachate well 64-88 metaG | ecosystem: Engineered > Solid waste > Landfill > Unclassified | place... | reverse complement strand
GTCTGATCGCGCGCCGGCTGCGGATGACGTAGCGTCTGCCGCCTCCGTCAACAAACATCTCCGGTACATAGCACAGTCACAGGCACTGTCGCGAATCTGGCCTGCCAATAAACCGTACCGCAGGATAGGTATCTCAACCTGAAATGCGACATTGCGATGGCTACTGGCTCAAACCTAAAACAATCACAAGAAACATCATCCTGCAAGATCCATAGCAGCTCGAAATGTGGCTTGACTTTGGTTCGGGATTTTTTTGCAGTGATCAACATTCTGGGATTGGTGGCGCAATTTCTTCGCAAAGGCGATAAAGGCCACGTCCTTTAGGGCGTGGTGAGTTCACAGCGCCGACCTTTTCCTGTCATAACAAAATCGCAACTCCTTTTTTCTCTTCTATTATTGTAGCCAGCATTAAAAGATTACTTTATTAATATCATAAACATTTTGCGATGTATCTGAGGTTCTACGTTCATATGTGTATCACTATTTTATGCGATACTACGAAACGTTCTCAAAAATATATTTAAATTTGGAGTCACCAGACTGGAAATCGCAGGGATTATGCGGTTATGAAAGGATATGAATAGATCAGCGCAATTCATAGTTTCTATTAAATACCCTTTTAAATTCCCCAAGAAGGGCTCTTCTAGCGATGTGCGAATGGATTTCGTTGCACGGGTATTGAAGTTGATACAAAAATTAAATAAGTTTGAATTTACAATTGATTGAGGGTGATGTAGTTGGCAATCAACAGTGGAGATACAGCGTGGGTCTTGGTTTCAACAGCCATGGTCATGCTCATGACGCCGGGCGTCGGTTTGTTCTATGGCGGCTTGGTGCGCAGCAAGACCGTCGTCTCGATGATAGGTCTGTCCTTCCTGGCCTTTGCTTTGGCCAGCGTACAGTGGGTGCTGTTCGGCTACAGCCTGTCCTTCGGCTCGGATGTATCGGGAATCATCGGCGGCCTGGACTACTTTGCTTTAAGCGGCGTGGGACTGGGCGAAGCGCCCCTGGCCGCCAACATTCCGCATCTCATCTATGTGGCCTTCCAGCTGGTCTTCGCTGCCGTTACTCTGGCCATTCTCACTTCAGCCGTTGCGGAGCGCGTCAAGCTCAGCTCCTTCATCGTGCTGGCTCTCCTTTGGACCACTCTGGTCTATGATCCGCTGGCCCACTGGGTCTGGGCGGGCGGCTGGATGGCTCAGATGGGCGCCCTCGACTTTGCCGGCGGAACGGTGGTGCACATCAGCTCCGGCTTCTCCGCACTGGCCATAGCCCTGGTCATCGGCAAGAGAATGGGCTACGGATCCTACGTCATGGAGCCGCATAACATTCCCATGGCTATGATCGGAGCGGGCCTGCTCTGGTTCGGCTGGTTCGGCTTCAACGCGGGCTCCGCCCTGGCCGCAAACGGCCTTGCTGCCTCTGCACTGGTGGTCACCAACACCTCAGCAGCTGCGGGAGCGCTCACCTGGCTTGCCGCCAGCTGGCTGAAAGGAAAGCCCAGTGCCCTGGGAATGGTGAGCGGCGGCATTGCCGGCCTGGTGGCCATAACGCCTGCCGCAGGCTATGTTGATGTGACGGGCGCCCTGATCATTGGGGCGGTCTCTGGTATTATCTGCTACACGGCCTTGCTCTTTCGCGTCGGTCGCGGCCTGGATGAGAGCTGTGATGCCTGGGCTGTGCACGGCATGGGCGGCCTGTGGGGCGCTATTGCCACGGGCATATTCGCCACCGCCTCGGTTAACAGCTATACCGGCCTGATCTACGGCAACTTTCATCAATTCGCGGTGCAGATAATGGCTGCCGGTGCATCTGTGGCCTATGCCTTCGTGATGACGCTGATCTTAGCCAAGATCGTTGACCGCGTCATGGGCCTGAGGGTCACAGAGGAAGAGGAATACGTCGGCCTGGATATCGCCCAGCACGGCGAGAAGGCCTATGCTTGAATACGCTTCAAAGATGCCGGAACGGTGATAAAAATGAAAAAGATAGAGGCCATAGTGCGGCCGGAGAGGCTGGAGCAGATCAAGAAAGCCCTGGAAGAGAAGGGAGTTATTGCCATGACCGTGATCGAGGTGCTGGGCCGGGGCGAGCAGAAGGGCATCAAGCTGCAATACCGGGGCGGAACCATGGACGTGGACATGCTCCCCAAGCTCAAGCTGGAGCTGTATGTTACAGACGAAGAGGCAGATTCAGTCATGAAGACCATCTGCGATGCAGGGCGCACCGGCAAGTTTGGGGACGGCAGGATCTTCGTCTCCCCTGTGGAAAAGTCGGGCAAGGTGAGGACGGGTGAGGTCTTTACCTAAAAAAATATTTTTTAGAATTAAAGAGTGCGAAGCAAGCTTAATGGAAGACGAGGCAGCAGCCAGCGCAAAAAATCCTTGTAAGATATTTTGGCTGCGGCAATCTCGATATATCTGTCCAAGACTTCCTCTCTGCAGGCCAGGATGCGGAGGAATATCTCCGGATAGTTGTGCATCATTTTTGAGAGGAATAAGGCATACCTCAGCTCCTCGCCGAAGTCCTTTCCGATTCTCTTCTCGTAGGCCGAGGCTACCTCTGGGGCGGGCGTGTCTCCTATCACCTGGCCGGCAATCTTGCCGGAAGAGAGTGCATAGCAGATCCCCTCTCCGGTAAACGCATCCACAAATCCTGCTGCATCTCCTGCCAGGAGCACTCTTCCATAAGCCGTCCTCCTCTTGTTGCCACCCTGCGGTATGAGGTGACCATGAAGCTTCTGCTCCTCAGTAAAACCGTTTTTCTTCAGGAACTGCAGCATGGCCCGGCGGGGGTGATGCAGGCGTGATGATAGGCCGCCTATGCCCACCGAATAGTATCCTCTATGGGGAAAGATCCATCCGTAGCCGCCTTCCGCCATGCCGAAGTGAATGTCCAGAGTGCCGGCCAGCCGCTCTTTTATCTTCTGGTCGTCCTCTTTTATCTCGGCAACCAGGCATACCCCCATATTCTCTTTTTTGTCAGGACCGCAGATCTTGTTTTTCAGAGAATCCTGGCATCCGGAAGCGATCACGAGAAACTTGCCTCTATAGATCCCATCCTTTGTTTTCACGGACACATATTCGTCCTTTTCCTGGAAGGCTTGAACTTTTTCTGTCTTTGTGTCGGCGCCGGCCTCTTTCGCCTTCTGTAAGAGGAGATGATCGAATTGGCAACGGGTTATTAGTGTGGTGAGATTGTAGCCCTTGTGCCTCTCCAATACTCTATCGCGAAAATGGACACGTGCTCCTGTTATGGTCCTCTCGCAAACCTCATAGGGAAGGGTAAAGTCCAGCAGCGAAGCTGCTCTGCTGGAGAGAGCGCCACCGCAGGGTTTGTACCTGGGAAAATGCTCTTTTTCCAGGATCAGAGTGTCTAATCCCTGCAATGCTGCCGCTCGGGCAGCTGCAGATCCTGCCGGCCCCGCGCCTACTACAATCAGGTCATACATTGCAAATAGTATATTGAGTGATGAGACTATAATAACTTTCTATAGTAAAAGAGAATTTCGATCTTTCACGCTAGCCGAAGAATAGGCTATAGCCGAATTGAAGAAAGCTGGTGCTGGAGAGAAGGGCCTTAATCTTGGCATTTGCTAGCCAGCTTTTTCCCTCGAAGCGAATTTGGCCTGCGTCCGCCTGTTTCTTAAACGCGGCTATTCGATCCTTCGATTTTACTACCTCGTTTAAGGCGCTTTGTGTGGTGGTTATTATGATTGTGGGATCGCTAATGCCACCCTCAATGGTTCTCTCGATCTTAGCGCTCACTATATCCATACCCACGCGAAATTCACTACCATTTTCTCTGGTTATGATTATGTTGACCTTTTCGCTGCCTACCATGCTCTTTAGGACGGTAGGGACATTCTCGATTTGTTTATTATATATATTAACATATTTTTGTGTAATCGGCATATCAAATGAAAACGCATCTACAAAGGAGATGGAGAGCACCATCAGAACTACTACAGAGAGGATCGTTTGTCTTCTAACAGGCATATGCATAATGTATGCATCCCATTTATTAGATATATATCTTATCTCCACAGAATCCTTTAAGTACAATCTTTTCAAATAGTAAACCATGGACGTCCTGGTGCTCTGTATTGACCGCGACAATGATTTGGGCCGCAAGGGTGGAGTCATAAGTCCGGTTGTGGGCAGGCAGGCCAATATCGATGCTGCGCTCAAGCTGGGCATGGCTGATCCAGAGGATTCGGATGTCAATACCATCTTTGGAGGAATAAAGGTCCTGGATGAGCTGGCCCTCTCCGGCAAAACCGTGGAAATAGCCTCCCTGGCTGGCGATCTGAAGGTCGGCCTGGTCTCAGACAGCAAGCTTGCCGCGCAGTTGGAAGTGTTGCTGGAGCGCTTGCATCCCGACGGAGTAATCGTAGTCTCAGATGGAGCTGAGGACGAGGCCATATTGCCTATTATTCAGTCTCGTATCAAGGTGAACGGGGTACGCCGGGTTCTGATCAAGCAGAGCCCCAATCTGGAGAGCACTTACTATCTTCTTAAACAGGTCTTCAACGATCCCAAGATAAGCCATACCGTATTCATTCCTCCTGCTTTAGCTCTGCTCATGTTTGCCATCTTCAGCCTCCTGGGCTACCCCAATGGTGCCGTGGTGGCCATTACCGGTGCAGTAGGCCTTTATCTCCTATTTCGGGGCCTGGGGCTGGACGACTCCATGGAAGAGGCCAAGCAGACTCTGAGAAAATCCCTTTATGCAGGCAAGATCGCATTTATAACTTATATCCTGGCGGCCATGCTGGTGATCATTGCCACCGTGAGAGGATTCGCCTATTCCTGGCAGTACTACCATGAACCCATATCACCCGGATTCTTCATTCTGGTGATGATCTACCTTCATGAGAGCATCTGGTGGTATGTTGTCGCTGCCCTGTGTGTGGATCTGGGCAAGATCATGGACATGTACCTGGAGGGAATAAGAGATGCTCGCATCATCTCCTATCTCTTTTTCTTGCTGGCAACGGGTCTTATCATCTGGTCGGCAACCGGCTTTATCCTGGCCAGTAATACCGACCTGAAGTTCGGCATCGGTATGGTGGAATCGGTGCAGTATCTGGCCATATCTGCAATAGTCGCCATCCTCATAACCGTGGTAGGGGTTAATGTCTCCAAGCGCATAGCCGGAGAGGAGCCGCTCCAGCCTGTCAAGTGATCGAAATGCGAGGATAAGGCAGTGCTAAAGATTCAATCCACGGGCGAGAGATGTCTTTGCGATTTTACCTTCGATTTTTACTGGCAGCATCAGGGCTCAAGACTCGACATGGATCAGACCGTAAGCGGCATCAGCTTTCGCAGAATGGTGCAGGCCCTGCGCCAGGGTGAGACTGTCGAGATCTTGGGGGATGCGGGCAGCCGCCTGGGATCGAGTCTGGGTGTGGATCTGCTGCGGCTCGGGGGAAATGGCGGGCCCATTGAGGCAGCGGGCAAAATAATCGTGGACGGCAATGTGGGCAGCCACATGGGAATATCCATGCAACGCGGTGCCATCTATGTCTCGGGGGAGATAAAATCACCTCTGGGAAACGTTGTGCAGGTACAGAGCGATCTAACTGGCTATAGAAAGTTCGTCTCGGTCACAGAAGCATTGGAAAAAAGCCTGCCCGTCCTGGGGCCGAACACTGCCGATAAAAATGGCCTGACCATCTGTGACGGCATTTTAAGGGATACCCTGGGGGCTAGAAATCCCACAGATAAAATCGTCCGCCTGCAAGGCGATGCGGGAATGAGTACCGGCATACTCATGCGTGCAGGCCGAATTGAGGTTTTGGGCGATGCCGGCCAGAACACGGGCGTGCTCATGCAGGGTGGCAGAATTGTGGTATGGGGCAGATCCGGCGACTTCACGGGCGCAGAGATGCGAGGCGGCGAGATCTTGGTGGAGGGTGATGCAGGAAGCTTCACCTGCGCTCGCATGAGGGGCGGGGCCGTTTATGCCAGAGAAGGAAAGAGCGTGCCGCCAGCTCGCGTGCAAATGCCCAACTCCCACGAGCTGGCTGCTCTCGCCCAGGCCCTGAAAATTCCAATGCTGCATGCCATGATGTATCGCAAAATGTGCCTGTCAAATACCCCTCCCGAATTAGTGGAGAATCCTTGACCATTTGCCCCAGTTGATGGGTGATGATAAAGCCTGCGCTCTTTCTATTTTCTACGGGATGATCTTCTCTATAGCCACTTCGCCCTCGATACCCATCACGATAGAGAATATCCACTCACTCAGCTTGGCGCAATGCTCAGGAATGCACTCCTCGATGCAGCCAGCGCAGGGCTCGAATGCATCAAGAGCCAGCAGCGGATCGAAACGCCTGCCGCGAGGTTTTACAGTGCAACTGAGTCGATAGGTTCTGATGCCTTCTGCCGACTCCACCTCTCTGGTGATGAGATTATCTTTGAGGAGCTTGGCCACGATACGGGAGCATTTTCGAGAATCGATCTTCAAAACCTTCCATAGATCACTTTGCAAGGCTCCGTCAGGACGCGACTTTATATACTCCAGCGCCTCCTCAGCAGACATTTCCGACCTCTCTAGTCATTTTCATTCAATCGGACTTATGAGAATAATGTTGTTGCCGCGCAGGATAACCGATCCTAAAGAGCGAGTCTTTTCGCCGCCGATCAGCTCCACGGTCTCCTGAAGGTGAAGGTTCAAGTATTCATCTACACTGTTGAGAATTCCTTCCAGGACATAGCGAGGTGTGCCCTTCATCTCCACCTGAATCTTACTGCCTACCAAACTCTGTACCTTTTTAGTTGGGAACATAAACCAGACTCCTTAGTAATTTGTATGATTGATCAATTTGCGCGACTAAAATCGAGCGCAACCTCAGGCGGAAATCACGCCTTTTACGCCCGTTACGCTCTTCATGAGCTCTTTCTCGATGAAATTTTTAAGGGTCATCTGTGAGAAGGGACAGCCTGCGCAGTGCCCTTGCAGCTTTACCTTGACTATTCCATCCATTATATCGACGAGCTGAACATCTCCGCCGTCTACGCGAAGGCCTTCCCTGATCTTTTCCAGAGCGAGCTCGACGTCATCCTTGAGGTTTTCCATGAATATTTCAGTCCCCTTTCACCTTTATAGATGTGACTTTGTGCCCAATGATCGTGTACCTTATCCCTTTTAAAGCTTCCTCGAGCCGCTTTATGATCTTTTCGCACTTATCGGAGCCTACGACGGTGTTAACCATGACTCCAGGCTCGGATTGGTCCCTGATCGCTTTCATGGCCAGATCAAGGTCCTCGCTCAGTCGGAAGGTCTTCCATGTTTTCGGTGCCATTCCTTGATACTCCATGAGGTAAAATCCGGTGACTCCCAGCTCCGTTAAGGTATTTATGACTCGAACCAGATGCTCGTGATCCACGAAAATCTTGACCATCGTCTTCATAGAGTTCCCCTATATATACCAAACAATCAAACCTTAAATAACTTCGCGATTATCCAGATATTTTTTATCCTACCCCGGCTAAACAGGTCTTACCATGGCTATGAGAGATATCAGTGATGTGCTAAGGAGCATGGGAATACACGAAGACGAGATCGTCTCCGCGGCAATGCAGCTTTACTTTCCCCATCCGGGAGTGGAGACGCGCGAAAAGGCAGAAGCTGTGTTTCGACAGGAGATGGCTCTCGCTTTATCTGATCCCAATCTGGCACTTCTTATTTACGCGGGAGTCCTGCTGGAGTCGGAGGGAGAGAGATGCAATCTTCCCAACCTGCGGCCAGCCGACTATGAGAACGATCTGACCTGCCTTATCGCGGATGAGGTATTGGGTCTTGCCATTGCCAAGTATGTGGGCGGCTACAAAGGGCTGTTCGATTACGTTCGCTACGACAAGGCCAAGCCGGGCATCCTCTCTCGCCTGGGCCCCTTCATGGATGATGTGGTAGCCGGGCTCATCGGAGGAGTGTCCGCCAATATGTATACCCGGGCGGCTTTGTCCGAAGGGGGCTTACATTGAAAGGCCTGCTCTTTGCACTCAAGTCGGGATTCGGCTGGCTGTCCACCATACCGGTAGGCATCTCTATGGAGGGCATCGAGGCCCTGATGAGGCATGTTTACGTATTTCCTCTGGTGGGCCTGGCCCTGGGCGTGATTTTGGGTGGCGTGGCCTATATGGCGGGGCAGGCGCTGTCCGCCAATCTGGTGGCCGTAGTGGTGATTGTTGCCATCTACAAGCTCTGCGGCATAAATCATATCGACGGGCTGGCTGACTTTGGGGATGGAGTGATTGCTCACGGCACTCGTGAGAAAAAAGTCGCTGCCATGAAGGATGTCTCCCTGGGGACAGGGGGGGCAGTTTTTATAGCCATAATCCTGCTGGCCGCCTTCGCGATTGTATCTGACATACCCCGCGCTCTTCTGCCTCTATCTCTGCTGGTCGCGGAAGTCTCCGCCAAAGAGGCCATGATCTGCTTTGCCGCCTTTTCTACTTCCCTGCAGAAGGGTTTTGGCCAGATCATGATTGAGCGGACAGGGTCGCGGCAGTTTCTCATGGGCCTGGTAATTTCTGCGGTCTTTTGCGCAGCGGCTCTGGGCCCCCTGGGCCTGGCCGCTCTGGTTGCGGCCCAGGTGGCCGCTCTTTACATGGTTCTTGTGGCAAAGAGGAACTTTGGTGGGGCCACAGGGGACGGGATAGGCGCGACCAATGAGGTGGCAAGAGTGGTGGCCCTGGCGGTGGCTCTGACTTTAGGGGGTGTTCTTCCCTGGATGCTCTGGTGATGGCCGGAGGCCGCGGCTCTCGGCTGAAGATGGGGGAAAAGCCGCTCGTGACTCTCTTTGGCAGGCCGCTCATCGAATATGTGGCCCTGGCTTTGGAGGACAGCTCGGTTGACAGGATATTTGTGGCCACCACGGACAATGTGCCCCGCACCCAAAAATGGGCTACACATAGAGGGCTATGTGTGATGGAGACGGGTGGCTATGGCTATGTGGCGGACATGATTGAGGCCGTGAAGAAAGCAGAGGTTAAAGATCCCATAATGATCATCATGGCCGACCTGCCCCTGGTCACTTCTGATTTGATCGATGAGATCATCGAGGTTTATGAGGGGCGACCTGAGCCTGCGCTCTCCGCTCACACCCCCCTCGATCTGCACAGCCGTTTGGGCCGACGACCTGATTCCCTTTTCAACTACCAGGGCCGGCTCATCGTTCCGGCAGGCATAAATGTGCTGGATGGCAGCGAGATAGAAAATGAGCAGGAGGACTTTCACCTGATATTGGAGAGAATTGAACTGGCGGTGAATGTGAATGTGGCGGGGGACCTCATGCTCTGTGAGAAGATAATGCAAGGTGATTTCCTTTGAATAACTCCATAATCGTAAACGGCGAGAAATTCTCCGCCCAAGATCTGCTGCTGCTTTCCGGTGCGGATGAGATCAAGGAGCCCAATCAGATCAAGGGCTACATCCTGCTCGTGGCCAGGGCTCTAAGAAATCCCATGAGGCTGCCATGGCTCCTCAAGGATATCTTCAACCTCTGCATCCAGGAGGAGGATCAGAGGGACATGAGGCTCTGCCTGATCCGGGTGCAGGTGGAGGCAGAGCTGATGATGACCCAGGATATCCAGAGGTATCAGCAAAGGCGCTATGTCGCCCAGGTGATCGAGATCCTGCTCTTCAATGAGCTCTTGCTCGCGCCGCGCGAGCCTGTGGAAGAGGGAGAGGTGGAGTAGGGCTCAAACCTCTTTTTTTCCATTTGATCGCTCGCGGTTGAGGATGGCTTCGATTTCCGAACGTATTTCTGGGGCGAATTCCTTGGCGGTCTTCCACACGATTTCATTGTCAATCCCAAAATATCCATGTATAAGCCGATCTCTCATCCCTGCCATATCCTTCCAGGGCACCTGAGGATTCCGCAGCCTGACTGCAGTGGGCACTTTCTTTACCGCTTCTCCTACGATCTCAAGCGCGCAGATCACGGAATAGCGCGTCTTTTCATCAGCCAGAAAATCCTCGAAATCCATTCCTTCCACGAAGCACTCTGCCTTCTCCAGGTTATTTACGATATCCTGCAGAAAATCGATGTGCCTTCGCTCGGGCTTCACAGTGCTACCTTCTCCCGAAGAATGCGCTCTCCAATCTCGCCCTTTAAGGAGCGAATTGATACGAGATCAACTTTGATGCCGGTAACCTCGCATAGCTTGCGCTCAAGGGAAATGAACTTGGGAAGAGTGGGCACTTCATCGAACTCCACTAGAATATCAAGATCGCTACGCTTGTGCTGCTCGCCCCGAACGTAGGATCCGAAGAGCCAAAGGGAACCGACCCG
>Ga0172381_10008113_pt1 | contig 10304 bp, 10 predicted proteins | sample Leawel6488metaG_FD_119754 | JGI IMG/M metagenome (GOLD analysis project Ga0172381, IMG submission 119754) | Leachate microbial communities from a municipal landfill in Southern Ontario, Canada - Leachate well 64-88 metaG | ecosystem: Engineered > Solid waste > Landfill > Unclassified | place... | reverse complement strand
TAAAACCGCCTGCCCATCCTTCCGCATCCTGGTTTAAATCGAAATTGACATCTATCTGCCCGCTATCAACACCGCAACCTGCAAGCGGCACAACAAACATTACCAGCGCAAGTAAAACAAAAGATATTGTTTTTGTCATCTTTGGCATATTCCAAACTCTTTTTATAATTAATAATTTCATATAAACTATAACGCCAGATAAAGAGAAAAGTTAGGCATTGTATAAACAATAAATATTAACTATTCGGTTTTTTCTCCAGCTTTTTTCCGCTCCATACTATATAAACTAAAGCCAGGATTAGAAGGATAATGGAGATAATTACCGTGCTGATTACTTCAGTATGCTGACCGGCAAATCCGCTCGAAGAGGTATGCTTTATAAGTATACCCGTATATGCCCAGAGGAATACCAGCGCATAGACGATATCCCGATTTTTAACTGCTGTAACTGCTCCTATTATTAACCCCACTGAGATTATAATTGCCGCCCATACGGCTTCCGATATACCGAACCCGTCCCAGTTCCATCTCACCAAAAGAACCGTTACATTGGCAATGGTTGCCACGCTTATCCATCCGAAATAGACGCTAAACGGCAGCCTGATGAATAATTTATCACGCAGTGACAAATCCTCTTTGTTAATTATGTACGCAATATAGGCAAGGCTCACCAGAAGCACAACCATCAAAAGCATTGTTAATGGAATCAGGTCGTAGTGCCAACAGAAAATCCATGCCGTATTTGCCAGCGAGGATATAGAGAAAATAATACCTGTTTTATATAATAGTTCAGTTTTAACATTATCTTTATCCGCCTGAAAAAATCCCAGCGTATATAACACGTACCCCGCCACCAGCAAGTAGATTAAACCCCAAATGGAAAAGGTTAAACCGGCCGGAGTGAAAAGATTTTGATAGGCATCGGAGACCTGCCCGGTGCTGACACCGTTAACGGGCAGTATGTTGGCAAGCGCATTAGCGGAAATCATTATCAGAAACGTTACCGCAACCGAAATCTTGACCCATAGGATACCCTGTTTAGTTTGCATTGAATCCCTCCTATTAACGTTTTACAAATTATTTTTACGTTATTAACGGCTGAGATACATACAAATAGCCCCGCAGGCGGCTACATTCAGGGATTCGGCTTTATCTTCAATCGAAATCTTCAAACGGAAATCGGCAAGATTTAACAAATCATCGGATAAGCCGGATGCTTCATTACCCAGCGCCAGCAGCAACTTATCCGCTTGATGTAAATATGATGGGTCTTCTTCCCCATCCAAATCGGCAGCTAATACCGAGTATTCAGCAGCTTTAAGAGAACTGACAAGACTTAAATAATCATCTGTCCTTCTTATCCAGAGAGATAGAATCGTGCCGGCTGTCGATTGTACAACCTTGGGGGAAAGAGGGTCTGCGCATTTTTGGCTCATAATTACACCCGAGAAACCGAAGGCAACCGCCGTGCGAATAAGACTGCCGACATTACCCGGGTCCTGCACATCCTCCAACAGTAAGATTCTGGAACCGGGATTCCCAGGGAGAGCATTCAAATATATTTCAGAAGGGACACGGACAACGGCAATGATTCCCTGCGGAGTTGTAGCGGAAGTAATGGAACGCAGCTGCTCCCCTGTAATACGCCTGTAAGGATATATACTGCAAAAAGAAGGCACTTCATCTGTAGATAGCACCTCAAGGACAGTATCGGGATTATTTTCGGCAATTTGCCTTACAGCCCGTTCACCTTCCACCAGAAAAACGCCCGCCTCAAGCCGCTCTTTTTTATCGGCAAGACTTTTATACCACTTGAGCGGTTTTAACTGACCATCTTCGGGTTCACATGCCATTTCATAACCTCAATTGCCTGATACTTTATCATATCACGGCAGACAGCCAATGGGAACAGATAAACGTCTTTACGAATTTTACCCAAGGGAAAATGAATCAATCTCTACCGCTATTTATTTACCGGCTATCAATTTACTAAGTCAAAAAAAAGAAATAGCCGCAATAATCCCCTTGATATAATCGTATCAAATCTCCCTCACTCCCTCTTTTCCAAAGAGGGAAATGACTATATTGTTTTGTCCTTTTTACAAAAACGATAAATACTTGCTTTCCGCATAATTACAAGTATATTCCGGGTTGAAGAAAAAACGGATTCTTCCACTTTGGAAAGGGGAATCAAAGGGGATTTGACTCGAATATTTTTCTTACCTTCGGTTACATCCACTTTGACCTTCCGACAATAAGGACTGTGCCTACCCTTACGTAACGGCGATATAAACCATAAAATAGTGCAGTATCGCCCCCAGCAGGATGAAGATGTGGAATATCTCATGGAAACCGAAAACTCCCGGAAACGGGCTCGGTTTTTTCAATGCATATATGATAGCACCGGCACTATAAGCGATGCCTCCGGCGACAAGCAGCCAGAAAGACAGGGCAGACATATTGTGCCAGAGGATATTCATCGGTACAACCGCCATCCAGCCCATCAGAAGATAAAGAATGGGGGAGATGATGCGGGGGGCATGCAGATAAAAAAACTTGAAAAACAACCCTGCCAGTACACAACCCCATTGCACTCCGATAATGCTCCAGAACCAGGCTCCTTCAAGATAAACATAAGCCATCGGTGTATATGTACCGGCAATCATAATGAAAATGGCAAGATGGTCCAGCTTACGCCAGATATTTAGCGCATTTTCTTCCTGTTTTTGCCAATGATAGACACCGCTCGCCATAAAGAGGCAAATCGCACCCAACCCATAAACCAGCGAGACAAGCAAGTAATCCCACCTGCCCCATGTTACGTTGAGCAGGATGATAAGCCCTATTACTGAGGCAGCTGCCCCGATAATATGAGAATACGCTGCCACTTTTTCGGCTTTTCTGATTTTAACCACTATGCCTCCGATACATTTTGGATAATTATACACTAAGGCCGGACAGTTATGCTGACATCATCTTTTTCGGCTGTGTTGCCAGAATATAGAGTGCAGGAATGACAGCGATAGCGGCAACCGGCCAAAACTCCCCTCCCAGGTTCTGACTGGCGACGTAATCTACCATTAAGCCGATTAAGGGAGCAAATATCATTGTAGAAAGCGATTTTGCCTGGCTCTCAATGGATAAAACGGTAGCTCCTTTCTCTTCCGTGGCAAAGGCATCGAAACGGCTGAGCAGTATCGGATACCAGATGTTTTGTAAAATAGCCAGCAGCACAAATAGGGCTATGGCGATATAGTACAATTCGAAATACAGCAGTGGAATCAGCGCGATATATATAACCGTATTTAATATCCACAGCATCAGGCTGCCGGATTCTTCGTTACCCGCAAACCTGACAAGACGATATGCATTGCGGCTGGCTAAAGCCGCAGCAAAATAAATGACAATATAAACCGCCCCAACTATGATTGAACTGCGCTGCGCTTCCCCCCACAGGATGAAGATGGGTAACATTAAAGCGATATTCTTCAGGATAGGCTGCAGATACGTATCGACCGCTTTATAAACGCCCTCAAATGAAATGGACTCTATTATCAAACGGCGCAGGTTCGCATTTGCCATGGCAGAACGCATACACTCCCAAAGATGGATTGCCATTTTTTTAAAGCTGACACTTTTTTCAGGTCGCCCCTCCAGTTCCGCCGGATATGATAAAAAGTTCAATAGGCCGATGATATAGGGCACTATAGCGAAGAAAAAAACATATGAATAATTATTGGTTAACAGCACAAAGAGAACCGCCAGAATCGTGGATACAATAGACCCGATTTTTGACCACGAACGCGTATAGCCGTAAACCCTGGTCTTTTCATCCAAACGTCCCTGCAACCGTAACCAGGTGAATATCATCGCTTTATGAGTGCCGGTGCGGAAAGCCTCTCCGATGGCAAAAAAGAACATAGCTATAAAGAAATGCCAGTAATCACTGCTAAACCCGAAAATAATAAAGGAGATTATATAAGCGATAAACGAGAGAACCATACTGCGGCGGCGTCCGAAAAGGTCGGCAACAGCGCCGCTTGGTATCTCTACAAGGTTAATAAAGAGCTCACGAAAGCCGATAAGTATACCGATTTGAGTAAATGAAAGCCCCTGTTGCAGGAAAAAGAGTATTATAAACGGCTCGAAATAGCGCTGATTCTTAAGGAAGCCGTATAGAGAAAAGCGTCTTATCATTTATTCATTATATTATTCCCTCTGTTGCAATAAAAGCCATCTAAGAACATTCCGAACGCTTAATATTTTTATTTATTTTGATGCATTAACCGGAGTAATAATTTGCTTATTTTCATACCAAAATGAACTAAAGTATATAGACTTATTCCCTTAAATGGAGTAAAATAATTATACTGGAGTTGGGAGAAATAGATGAGATGGTACTTCTGATTTTTTATATAGCAGCCCGGGGGAATTTTAGAAATGATAGCACTGGCTGGTTTCAGCCCAGTGCTTTTTTAATTAAAAAATATTCAGTTTAAGGGAGGTTGAAATGCAATCGAGTTTAATCGGAAAAATCGAAAAGGCTAAGAGATACGCCCAGGAAAAAGACCGAATTACTTTTACTGAATTGTCAGTGAATTTCCGTGGGGAAAACGATACCCACGTTACAAAATACGGAATCGAAGGCTGGAATTGCACCTGCGATTTCTTCTCACACTGGGGGCTGTGCTGCCACACTATGGCAATGGAAAAAATATTGGGAGATATGCTCCCTAAAGAAGCCTTAAGCACACAGTTTGACAACCCCTCTTCAATACAATAGTATTAGGGAATCGAATAGCGAAAAACGGGATATGAAGATTTCAAAAAAAATTTTCAGGTTGGTTTGTTTATCTTTTCTATCAGGGCTGCTGTTAATAACGCCGCTGCTGGGTGGTTGCGAGGAAACACCGGATACAACAACTACTGACCAGACCAAGTCTATGCCGTTTGCCTTAAATGTCTGGCCTCTTCACATGGATGATGCCATCGAAGGCTCTAATTACGTTTTCCTGGTAACCGTTGATTACGGTACCGTGGAGCCAAAAACTACAACTACCGAGACCACCACTACTACAGAAACCGGCAGTGATGCTACGGTAACCACTCAAACAATCGATGAGAACCTGGCAAGGATTTCAGCTACAGCCGAGAATGCGTTTATATCGGTCGGGCCTAAGGGGATTTCCGAGGGTTATGTAGCAGAGGTTGTAGTTGTTCCGGATGAAGGGACAGCCGGCAGTATCATCAGGGTAAGAGTTAAAGCTGAATGGCAGGGCTATACCGATACCGAAACTGTAACGCTCAATGTACAGGAAAAACCCGAATCTCTGGAAGTATTAACTTCTGAAGCAATCACCATCAGAAACATGTTTATCTCATGGGTTGCGGTAAACAATCCCGAGCTCGGTATTTCTCTGGATGAAGACTGGTACGGAACCGTAGTCTATCCCAATACTGCTGTAATAAAGTATTTCCTGTTCTTCTCCGAAAAATGGGAGGTAGGCATCCGCTGGAATACTTCCACCAGTTCGGTAGATTGGGCTCAGATGTATATCAGGTTAAGAACTGCCCAATTCACGCCTTCAATGTCTTTCGAAATCGATTCTTTAAGCGCAACTAACAAGAATATTTACGAAATAAGCCCGCACAGTATGGTATGGCGTTAGCCGGGGTTTAGATATCCGGTAGCTTCACCGGCAACAAAAAACGAACCGGTGATACATATAAAACCGTTATTTAGAGCTTGCTTTTTGGCAAGCTCTATTGCTTTGGCAACATCCTGAGCGGATTTGACCTCTATGCCTAATTTATTGCACTCATCTTCCAGTATTGAGATTTCCATCGAGCGCGGATGTGCGGAGCGGGTAACTATTATTTTGCTAAAGAGGGGGACAAGTTCACCAATCATGCCTGTCACGTCTTTATCGGCAGAAGCACCGAAAACAAGGATTTTTTCAGCCGAAGACCGGGGAGCGTCCTGTCGGAAATAATCATTATAATAATAAAGCAGGGATTTTTTCAGTTCGCGGGCAGAAATCATATTATGCGCTCCGTCTATTATAATTACGGGCTGCTTACCGCATACCTGAAAACGACCGGGCCATTTAAGCTTACTCATACCGGCACTGATGGTTAACGGCGATATATTAAAACCCTTCTCTATTAAAACCTCCAGAGCGGCTACCGCCGTTGCCGCATTCTCCATCTGGCAACAACCTAAAAGAGGAATCGATAGTTGATACTCACCCAGCCTGCCTTTTATCAAAAGCCGTGACACTTCAGCATTGAAACCGGCGTTTTCCCATATGACATCTGTTCCGGCTTTTATGAGGGGTGAATTAAGCTCAAGGCACTTTTTCTCAATTACATACACAGCCTCATCTGCTTGAGGAGCGGAAACAACGGAAACACCAGCCTTTATAATACCGGCTTTCTCAGCGGCGATTTTATCAATAGTATCGCCCAATACATCGGTATGGTCCAGATTGACGGGTGTGATGACGCATACCTCGGGTCTTATTACATTGGTGGCATCCAGCCTGCCCCCCAGCCCCACTTCCACCACCGCAAAATCCACGTTATGGCGTGTAAAGAATACAAAGCAAAGAGCGGTCATTATCTCAAAAGTAGTCAGCTTTCCGTAATTTGCACTGCGGTTGACTGCATCAACGGCCGGCTGTATTTCACTTATGATATCCGCAAATTCAGCTTCGGATATCATATTTCCGTCGATTTGAAAACGTTCTCTTATATCGATTAGATGAGGCGATGTATAAAGTCCGGTCTTATAACCCGAAGCGGTCAGCGCCGATGCCACCATAGCAGCCACACTGCCCTTGCCCTTGGTACCGGCAATATGCACCGATTTTGCTTTCAGGTGGGGGTTATCGAGCAGGGCCATCAGTTCGAAAACACGCCGCAGGTCATAGCTTACAGAATCGTGCAATTTATGCGTAGTTTCATAATCCGAGAAGCTGTAAATATATTCAATCGACTGCCGATAAGATAATTTCCGCACGAAAACTCCTATAATATCCCTATACGCCGGCTTGCGTATTTGAAAAGGATTACAATGCTTATTAACGTAACATATGCCGCTTTCCCCGAACTTATAAAGGGGACCGACGACAAAATGACATTCTATTCATTATAACCCGACTATCGGAATCAGTTTGTCATAGTCGTAATCACGGTACCGGTAAATTTCTATTTCTTCTCCAAATCAGAAGCGCCCGACACGCTGATATCACCCAACGTAGGATTCCCGATATATTGAAGACTGGAAGCCCCGCTTACATCAGCATCCAGAGTGCCTTCGGTATTAACAACTGCGGTACTGGCGCCGCTGACATTTATATCTAGATTACCTACCACAAAACTATCTAAATCCATATTACTGGCACCCGATACCGTCGCTTTCAGGTCCTGCCCCAAGCCGGTCAGGCTTAACCTGCTTGCACCCGAAATATTAAATACGGCCTCTGCCGCATTCAGATTGCCGTTTAAATTACTGGCACCCGATACTTCTATACCTATATCGGCACAGGATAAACCCGACAGCGTCAGGCTGCTGGCACCGGAGACATCTATATTGACATTACCGGCAGAAGCGAAATCATTAATAATAGCGCCGGATGCTCCGCTTAAAACAAATTGTTTGATATCGGGCATATCGATTTTTGCCACTGCTGTAATTGAACGGTAGCTGTATCCAATTTTTAAGCCAACCCGGAGTGTATCACCCGAGCGGTCGATAGTAATATACTCCATTATATTGTCATCGGCTGTTATATCAATACTATAAGTATCGGATTGGCTTATTTCCACCTCGAATACATTCGATACTTCGATATTGGCAAAATCAGTGTAATCAAACTGCTCGGTAACAAGGTTTCCGGAACCGCTAACCTGATATAAACAGCCGGAGAAACACGGTAATATCAATAAAAAAATAATGGCAGCCATAGCTGTAACGCTTGTTATTTTCACAACTAACCTCCCTCCGATAGCACAAATATTATGGCATATATATAGTAGAAATCAACACTTTTTCACATATTTATCAATATATTACTTGACGCCCCTGCAATTCGACTGATAATATCAAGAAACCAAAGGAGATGCAATTTGAACTTTTCAGATAAACTAAACAGTGCCGTTTCTAAAAATAACAGTCTGGTATGTATCGGTCTGGATCCCGACCCTGCCCTGTTTCCGGACGCTGAAAGTGTTATTGAATTCAACAAGGCGATTATAGAAGCTACAGCTGACCTTGTTTGTGCATATAAACCGAACTTCGCCTTTTATGAAGCATTCGGTGCACAGGGCTTCAACGCCTTGAGGGAGACAGTAAATTTTGTTCCGAAAGATATCCCCGTTATCGCAGATGCCAAACGCGGTGATATCGGTAATACCGCCGATGCCTATGCTAAATCGGTATTCGATAATTTCAATTTTGATGCCGTAACAATTAACCCCTATATGGGATACGATTCCGTTGCACCTTTTATAGAGTACCGTAATAAGGGCGTTTTCATCCTCTGCCGCACCTCAAACGCCGGCTCGGGGGACTTCCAGTCTTTAAGCTGTGTATCGGACGGCAGAAGTATTCCCCTCTTCCAGATGGTAGCAGACCGTGCCAGCCAGTGGAATAAGTACGGCAATGTGGGGCTGGTGGTAGGAGCCACCTATCCTGAAGAGTTAAAGCTTTTGCGGGAAATCTATCCTGAAATGATGTTTTTGATTCCCGGCATCGGTGCTCAGGGCGGCGACCTTGAAAAAGCAGTCAGAAACGGTGCCGACTTAAACGGCAGGGGAATTATCATAAACTCTGCCAGGCAGATTATATATGCGTCACGCGGGGCTGACTTTGCTACTGCGGCACGTAAAGCTGCTATGGACCTTCGCGATAGCATAAACAGTTTCCTTTAGAGAGCTGTATCATGGTTATGGAAATTAAACAGGGTGACATCGTACAACTCAGAAAGAAACACCCTTGTGGCAGTGACCGCTGGCAGGTGGTAAGAACCGGCGCCGATATCGGCATAGTTTGCCTCGGCTGCCGCCATAAAGTTATTCTGGATAGAAGCTCGTTCGAAAAAAGGGTCAAGGCTGTTATTTCAAAGGACGAATAGGCTTCTCAAATTATTTGATTTATATGTTATAATCCTTATAGCTTATAAAAAGGGGCTTTGGATATGTGGGACTGGTTCTCGATAAACAGTATATGGTTTCTTACCGGTGCGGCAATAATTTTCATATTAGCCATAGTTCTCAGAAACATGTTCAAGGACAAGGTTGCCAAACTCAAGCCTGACCAGAGAGATAAAAAAAAGAATAAAATACTTAGCCGTCTTCTTTTATCGGTCATTTACATTTCCGTTGCGGTTATAATGATGTCTTTTGTTGCTATTGTGCTTTCCGGTGAAGAAGTTTTCGCTTCTATCTCCATTGAGAGTATTCAGGAATGGCTGCTTTCACACGGAATAATAATACTGGCATATATAGCTATAGCTTATTTTATCTACCGTATTGCCAAGGCTTTTGTGCCGAGAATAGTAACCGGATTCGTTAAAAGCAGCGGTAGGGGCAGGCATTCAAAGTCCTGGTTCGAAAGAAGGGCTAAAACGTTAACCGGTCTGATGGTTTGGATTGTAGCTATAGTAACGGGAGTAGTTGCCTTCTTTCTGATAATGGAAGAACTCGGGCTGAATATCACTCCCCTGCTGGCAAGCGCCGGCGTTGTCGGTGTTGCCATTGCGCTGGGCGCGCAGACCATTGTGAAGGATTTTCTGGGAGGTCTATTCATTTTAATGGAGGACCAGTACAACAAGGGCGATGTAGTTAAAATTGCCGGAATATCGGGAGAAGTAGAGGATGTCAATCTCAGAAGAACGGTACTAAGAGACCTCGACGGTATAGTTCATACCGTACCCAACAGTGCCGTCATCACCGCCTCCAACTATACACGGGATTTATCCAGGGTTAATATCGATGTACCGGTAGCTTACGGTGAAAATCTGGATAGAGTTTTTGGTGTGATTAACCGTGTCGGCAGAGAAATGGCGACGGACCCCTATTTTTCCAAGCTGATAAAAACGCCCCCTCAGGTTCTCAGGGTTCAAAATTTCGGTGATTCCGGCATCGATATCAGGATTTTGGGAGATGTTCACCCCAGTATGCAATGGGAAGTGACCGGCGAACTGAGAAAAAGGCTGAAGAAAGCCTTCGATGAAGTAGGAATTGAGATACCGTGGCCTCATGTTAAGGTATTTCAGGGTGAAAATAAAAAAGAGGAATAT
>Ga0172381_10008112_pt1 | contig 10304 bp, 7 predicted proteins | sample Leawel6488metaG_FD_119754 | JGI IMG/M metagenome (GOLD analysis project Ga0172381, IMG submission 119754) | Leachate microbial communities from a municipal landfill in Southern Ontario, Canada - Leachate well 64-88 metaG | ecosystem: Engineered > Solid waste > Landfill > Unclassified | place... | reverse complement strand
TCAATAAATGCTGCCCGGGCCGCAGTAACAGTTGCCCCGCAAACTTATCTTAATTGGCAAAATCTAGCTTCTATTTACAGAAGCTTAATCGGATTCGGTCAAAATGCAGAAAATTTTGCAATAGCAACTGCCCAACAGAGCATAACTCTTGATTCCAACAATCCGCAAGAATACATTACGTTAGGGGGAATTTATTATCAATTGGAGCAATGGGACAATGCTCAAAACCAATTCCAGCTTGCTGTAGCCCTAAAGCCGAACTATGCAAATGCACATTATAATCTGGGTCATGCCTTAGAACAAAAAGGAGATATAGAAAACGCCCTAGCGCAATACGAAGCAGTAAGAAAATTAGTCGCCGACGATAAGGCAAGCTTGGAACAAATAGAAAAAGAGATTGCTGTTCTTCAAGGCAAAACACAGACCCCCACAGAAACAACATCTGTAACTCAAGTCTTAGATGTAGACAAGCCTGAAACACAGCTTCCGGCACAAAATCCGCAGGTAAAAATTCCTGCACCGGATGTCGCAACCAAATCCCCTACTCCTACAAAATAAAGGCAACAATTAAACCTTTAACTAATTCTACTTGTTGTGATATAATTCCCTTCGCAATATGAAAGAAAAAGCAGAATCTCTTCAACAGCCAAAAACATGGAATTATGAGCAATATAAAGCTTATCTGTTATTGCTTTCGCGAAAACCGGAAGCTATTTTAGATTACAATCAATTTCCAAAAACAATTCAACTAAGTAAGGATTGGCACAGTTTTTTAAATCAAACGAGAAGTGAGACTAAGGACGATCACGAAAGATATGCTATTGCCGGATGTAAGCCCGATTTTTATGCTCTTTATTTGTCAAGCAAAGCAACAAAAGGTAATCCTCATGAAGTTCCGGCAAAAATCCTCTCAAATGAAGAAGAAAAAGCAATTAATAACAACATCGAGATTATTGAAATCATCCATTCGCATTCAACGCCCTACGGATTTTCCTCTAAAGATCTTTACTTCCTATTGACCTTTGTCCAGCCAGTAAAAGTTATGTGTCTTGTTAATCATAATAACAATTTCCTTGCCTTCCCAAGCAAAGAAACAGAACAAACTCGTGATCCAAAAATACTCTCGCAAGATAAATTTGCTGAATTTTGGAAAAAACAAGCATCTAACACTCATGATGCCGCAATAAAGATTGCTCAAAGACATAAGCTGGTGTTTTATTCAGGAGAGCCCAATAAAGACCTCAAGAGGATCACTACTTAAATATATACTAATATTACCAAAAGTATCACGATAAGAATTAATTCTAAAACGCCGTGATACTTTCGATACACAAAGGAAGCTTATGCAGCTCTTTGTTTTCTAAAACAATCCTTACAAAGGACTGGTCTATTTCCTTTCGGTTCGAAAGGTACTGTATCACTTTTGCCGCATTCTGCGCAAGTTATCGGGAAAGATTGTCCAGAAGACATTCCTCCACGATTTCCATCCATACGGGCTTTCTTTAACGCACGACATGCTGGGCATCTAACTGGTGCATTTTGAAAACCTTTGCTTTGATAGAATTCTTGCTCTGAAGCTGTCCAAACAAAAGGCTTACCGCAATCGCGGCAAGTTAAATTTTGATCTTGAAAATTTGCCATTTACTATTCACCCCCTCTCAAAGTAATCTGATTTACGCAAAAATAGGTCAATGGTTTTTTAGTTGGGATTTGTTGTGTCATTAAGTTTCTCTAAATTTCCGCCTACCATTTTCTTCTAGAATCTAGAGAAAGGAGGATGGATTGATATAATGTAATTATATCTTAATATTAGACAAAATAGCAATAGGCAAATTAAAGCTGCTATGATAGAATGATTGAATGTTGGGCCTGTGGTTCAACGGTAGAACATGGCATTCGCATTGCCAGGATCCGAGTCCAATTCTCGGCAGGTGCACAATCGAGTATTTACCGGGCCCGTAGTACACCGGTAGTATAACTCCATGGCATGGAGTAGAAAGGGGTCCAATTCCCCTCGGGTCCACAAAAGTAAATTTAAAAAGATGCTTTTATATTGAGGCTATCTTGCTTCTTCACTTCCCCAAGCGTTCCATGTCGGTTCATTAGCGGTAAGATTTCTAAGGGCTATCCAATCTGTAATAATAGTTTCACCACTGGCACCACCTATTTTGATTAAGATATTCCTTGCAATGCTTGTAGGATAATTTCCATTAACTACAGAACCATAATCTATCTTGAATTTATCATAATTTGTACCATTGAAAGCATATCTTCTAGTTTCCGCTATGTGAAAGCTTGTGTCCTTGGCCACCATCATGTTCGGCAATTGTTTGCTCGTGCCATTTCCTGAAACACCTGTAAAATAAGTATCACCAGCGTAATATCTGAAAGCGACAGTATAATGTTTATCGTAATTAATATTTCCTCCAGGAGTCAAAAATCCAACAACTTTCATGCCTGTTGATGTGACCGAACCTTGTCTTACCCTGGCACGCAAAGCGAAAGCATTTGTATAACTATTATTGCTGTACACCCATCTATTGTAACCTCCGCTGGTTAAGGTTAATAGACCATTGCTTTCGGTTGTGGTTCCGTAATTTCCGGTTTGACTCCATAAATTTGTGTTGAAACTTCCGTCTTCAAAATCATCAAAAAATGCAAAAGTGCTTACACCGTCGCTAGTAGAAGTTGCACCTGAATTACCGTAATAAACATAGAAATTAGCGGTTGAACCTTGAGGAATTGAATCAAATTCTACCCAAACAGTCGCAGAATCTGAAGAAACAGGAGTTTCAATCCAATGAGACAAAGGCGTGATTCCGTCTGATTTTGTAAATCTTAAATCGGAATAATCAGCATTAACATTGTTGCCTAAATAAACATCAATAGCGGAATCTGTTCCTGTGGTTTGATGAACTGTTATCCTCATTTGATAGTTAGTTAGGGCATTATCAGAAGAACCAAGAATAGTTATTTGCTTACGGTAATTCCAATTTTGGTTATACCAGTTACCTGAAGGGGTTGGAGTGACTGTTGGGGTCACTTCCAAAGTCGGTGTTGGCGTTAAAGTCGGGGTTGGGGTAAATGTTGGAGTGGCTGTTGGAGTTAAAGTCGGAGTTAGAGTTGGAGTTGGAGTAACTGTTGGAGTCACTTCCGAAGTTGGAGTTGGAGTAACTGTTATTGGCGCATACGGAAATTGAGTACTAATAGTAAAATCTGCCCAATAAATCATGAATATGTCTGTATTGGGACGTTCAGCTAAAATAGCGTTTGTGATTACTACTGCCGGCTGACCGCCTGTACCCAGCGGCCCCCACCAATCCTGATCATCAGGCGTTCCTACTTCAAACTCATCATAACCAAATTGATAACCCACTCTGCTACCATTAAAATGCTCTGCCCATGCTACATAATCATCTACTGCATCTGCCAAAGAGTTAAAGTTACACGTATCTGTAAAATAAACTACTCTTGCAACACCAGCAGTCAGTTTGGATGTATTGTAATGCTTTGCAGCCGTTACATAATTAGGATCTACAGCTTCAATAGCGTCTCTGAAATTTGTAATATCGGCAGCCGTCATTGTTATGTCACCACTTTCCCCCTTAAACCATTCAGCATCTATAGCCATACCTATTACGCTAGGATGATGCTTATACTTATTTAATATTTTATCTGCTAAAACATTTATGTCAGCTTTTCCGGGCTCAATACCGATAAGTATTTTCAAACCGGCAGCATCAAAAGCATCAAACATCTCTTCAGGATCAGCTTGCATTCCTTCAGCTGTATAAGTTACATAACTCATTGTGCCAAGAGTAGATTGCAATTCATAAGGCATTGCGGTTCCTAAATTATGAATATAACCAACTGTATAAACTCCTCCCGGCTCTGAACCCGGAAACTTGGCTGCCATTCCTTGAGCAGCGCCAACCCAATAAGAAGCAGGGACCGTGCATGCTCCGTCATACGCCCCAGGACCCTGACAAACTGATTGAGGATCTTGCATTCCATAGTCGGAACTGCGCCATCCCGCTGAATAGACCGGCTTCAAGGTTGGAGTTGGAGTTGCAGTAGGAGCAAGAACGCTAATGTCCGCATCCGTAGCTCCACTAGATTGACAAGTTCTCCCATCGCTTAAATTTGCTGTCGCCCAAACAGCTGTGCTACCTGCTGCTACAGCAGTAACTGTAGTCGAATAAGGCGAAGTTGAAGTAGAAGCTGGATTAACAGTTGCAATACTAGTACCATAAGAACCAAAATTCATTTGATTTATAGTTGCCTCTCCTTGCCCTGATGAAACTACTGCTGTAATTGTCTCTGTACCTCCCATAGCCAAACTAATGGTTGAAGGAGAAACCGTTACCTGGCAGGATTCAGTGGTCGAAGTCTCCTCCCCTCCCCAATTACTCCACGTTGGCTCATTGGCAGTAAGATTTCTTAGCGCTACCCAGTCTAAAATAATAGTTTCACCCGTATCGCCGTCTATAAATCCTATAATCTCTCTTGAAATAGATGTAGGATAATTTCCCGCAACTGCACTACCGTCATCTATAGTAAATCGATCATAATTTGTACCGCCGGAAGCGTATCTTTTACACTCCGATATGTGAAAATTTGTATCCTTGGCCACCACCATGCTCGGCAATTGCTTGCTCGTGCCATTTCCGGAAATACCCGTAAAATCAGTATCGCCAGAGTAATATCTGAAAGCAGCTGTAAAATGCTTGTCATAATTTACATTTCCCCCGGGAGTTAAAAATCCGAATTGTACTGGACCGGCAGATGTGGCTAACCCTTGTCTGACCCTTCCGCGCAATGCATAAGCATTGGAATAACTGGTTTTACTATAGATGCCTCTTGCGTATCCTCCGCTTGCTACTGTTACAACCCCGTCACTTTCGGTTGTGGTTCCATAAGATCCGTATGTGCTCCATAGGTCTGTATTAAGAATACCGTCATTAAAATCATCAAAAAATACAAAGGTATTTTCACCATTACTGGCCGAGGTTGCACCTGAATTGCCGTAATACACATAGAAATTAGTCGTTGAACCCTGGGAAATTGAATCAAATTCTACCCAAACAGTCGCAGAATCCGAAGAAGCAGGAGTTTCAACCCAATAAGAAAGAAGTGTAGTTCCGTCAGATTTAGCAAATCTTAAGTCTGAATAATCAGCGTTTACATTGCTACCCAGATAAACATCAGTACTGGAATCTGTTCCCGTAGACCGGTGAACTTTTATCCTCATTTGATAGTTAGTTAAAGCACTATCGGAAGAGCCAAGGATAGTTATTTGTTTACGGTAAGTCCAACTCTGGTCATACCAATCAGCTGAAGCAAATACGGGTTTAGCTACGCGATCCAGCCACCCTTGATTAAAGATAAACGCAACAAAAATTATACTACCAACAACCGAGGCAAAAACAATAAGCTTCTTTAAATGTTTAAGCATTAATCGCCAACAACCTACCGTATATATCCGTTACTACAACTTATAATAAAAGTTTTTTTTAAATAAGTCAAGCTGTACTTTGCTAAACTGAAGTATTTATGCCTACTGGATATATGCAAGCGGATTAACCAAAACTCCCCCTTTGCTAATCTCAAAATGCAAGTGCGGACCTGTAGTTCTTCCGGTCATACCTATCCAGCCCAAAACTGTTGATCCGGCAGAAACCGTTTGTCCGGCTGATATATTGACTCCTGATAAATGAGCGTAATGAGTTTCAAAATCTCCGTTTCTGACATAAACATTCGTTCCATAACCTGAATCCCAAGCACCAACACTTACACCCGTAACTACTCCATTTTGGGCTGCAACAACCGGCGTGCCAATAGGAGCAGCAATATCAATTGCAGTATGATACCAAGTAGAAAACTGGCTTATGATTCCACGGGCAGGCCAGGTAAAGCCTAATCCTGACACATAAATCGGCCCTTGAGCAATATACACTTGCCTCTTATATGTGGGCTGTTCTTGAGGCTTAATACCATCAGGCACTATTAATATTTGCCCTTCAACCAGTGAAAACGTTTCAGCATTAGCAAAATCATTAAACGGAAAATCAACAATTTTTTGAGTTTCCGTATCAAACTTTTTCGCAATTGTATAAACAGAATCTCCTTTTGCAACCTTATAAGCAATACCCGAAACCGGCAATATCTTTAAGCTATCTCCAATAACTATGTTGTCGCCGGACAAATCATTTGCCCAACGGATAGTTTCCGCTGAAATATCAAATTTTTCAGCAATTGTTGACAAGGTATCCCCTTTTTCAACTGTATAATCAATAACTTTATCTCTGGGTTTGACGGATTTAACTGTCTGAAAAACATCATCGCTTATAGCAATTGATTCTTGAGTGTTAGGAGAAGAAATTGCAAGATTGTTTTGCTGTCCTTCAAATAAAGGATATGTATCAGCCAGAAACGGAGTAATTATTACTCCTATTCCCAAAACTCCCATTGCCGTAATATGTAAAAAAGGCCTGTTGTAACGGCCTCTTTTTATAGTAAAAAGTTTTACCAGGTTGTTTTTATATGATTCAAAAACAACCGATGCTTTAACAACATTTTTCTTTAAATACGAAAAGAGGAATCTCGAAAATTTAAAAAAATCCGTAAAACCTGCCGCAAAAAAACTAAAGGAGGGTTTAATCATGATGACAGAAGTTAGGGTAACAAAAAAGAGGGGCTAAGTCAAATTATTCGCCTTTTCCAAGACCTTCAAGAAATTGCTCATTTGTATCTGTTTTTGATAGTTTTTCAACAAATATGCTTGTTCTTTCTTCTGATCCAAGCATGTCAATCATCCGGCGCATTGTAGAGACCTTTTTAAGATCTTTTTCTGACAATAAAAGTTCTTCCTGTCTTGTTCCGGAACGGGTTATGTCAATTGCCGGAAAAATTCTCCGGTCAGCTAACTTTCTATCTAAATGTAACTCCAAATTCCCTGTACCCTTGAACTCTTCATAAATCAAATCATCCATTCTTGATCCCGTATCAACCAAAGCAGTTCCTATAATCGTTAGAGATCCGCCTTCCTGGCAATTTCTGGCTGCTCCAAAAAATCTCTTTGCAGGCCACAAAGCTGCTGGATCAAATCCTCCGGACAAAGTACGGCCGGATGGGGCGACAGATAAATTGTATGCTCTGGCCAAGCGGGTAATGGAATCAAGAAGAATAATCACATCTATTCCCATTTCCACTAATCTTTTTGCTCTTTCCAAAGTTATTTCTGCAACTCTGGTTTGAGCATCGGGCGGTTCATCGAAATGCGAAGCAACCACATCTCCTTTTACAGACTGGGCAATATCAGTTACTTCTTCCGGTCTCTCCCCTATTAAAGCTGCCATCAAATGAGCTTTGGGATAATTCTGGGCAATTCCGGCTGCAATTTCTTTCAAAATTGTAGTTTTCCCGGCTTTGGGAGGAGAAACAATCATTCCTCTTTGTCCAAATCCGATTGGTGAAACAAGATCAATTATACGGGTTGACAAAGGAAGCTTAGCTGTTGCAAGCATAATTTGTTTTTTAGGATAAATAGGAGTTAAGTCATCAAAGTAAGGTCTTTTCAAGGAATCATCTGCAGGAATATCATTAACAGTCTCTACTTTTAAAAGCCCATAATAACGTTCTGTATCTTTTGGAGGACGGCCAAGTCCGGCAATTTTGTCTCCGGGACGAAGCATAAATCTTCTTATTTGTGATTGGGAAATATAAATATCACGACCGGAAGGAATGAATTTTGGCCTCAAAAAGCCATGTCCTTCAGGCTGAATATCTAGAATTCCCGAAACCTCAACACTTACCGCAGCTTCTCTTTGATAATTATAAGCCGATGTAGATACGGGATGAACTACCGGCCCTGGGGCAACAACGGGCGTTGGTACTGGATCTGAAATAGCTGGTTCAACAACCTTCTCCGATTTTACAGTAACAGAGGGCCTGTCCTCCAAAGCTTTAGCGACGGAGGGTGATCCGATTATTTCATCTACAGATTTTGAATCTTTTTGTAACGCAGTTTTCTTATACGGCATATAGAACTTTTTGTTTAAATTAAGATTTTTTTAACAACATGTCGTGGAACTTTTTCTCCGAAGACGACTAAATCCATCCGTATTACACCACAAGTTTTCCCTATTGTCAAGGAGTAAATTTTTGCAATTTACGACGCAGACCCTTGCAGAAGCGCTCTTGTGAGGCGAGAATGTAAACCTCGCGAACAAGTAAACTTCTGGCGGGGTCAAGTACTAATATGTAAAATTCTCTACCTAAAAATGCCTGTTGACATGTCCTATAATATGTGATACACTCCTCAAAACAAAAGGCAGATATGAAATTATTCTTAAAATTATTGTTAGTTTTGTCAGTTGCAGCTTTTGCGTTTCCGGCAAAATCTTATGCTGATGTTTCATGCCAAGCCATATATGGAGGCGGACAGAGCTGTGTTACTACTAATAGTATAACCATAAACAAAACCGTACTTAATCCGCAAACAAATCAGTTTGTCAATAACTTAAGCACGAATGATCCAAAATATCTTCCGGGATATATAACTACTTTCCAAATTTCTGTTACCAATACCGGAAATACCAATATTTCAAAAGTTGACATCAAAGATATTTTTCCCAGATATGTAAGCTTTGGTTCAGGAGCTGGAAATTTTGATGCAAAAACAAACACTCTCTTTTTCAGCATTACTGATCTTGCACCAAACGAAACACGTAAATATAGTATCGTAGGTAGAGTTTACAATACAGAAAAAATATCAATTTCTGACGGATCTACAGTCTGCGTTGTAAACCAAGCAATTGCGTCAATCGATGGTAATATTGTTGGACAAGACAATGCACAATTTTGCATTCAAAAAACCATAGCTACTGCAACTACCAAAGGCGGATTCCCTGTTTATACTGCTGTGCAAACAGCCTCTACTCCAGATACCGGAGCTGAAGCATTAGTACTTTTTGGTCTTATCCCAACCGGAATAGCAGGAATGTTTTTGAGAAAAAATTCTTTAGGAAAATAAAGATTTAACTATGGGCTTGACAAATTTTGTTAAGTCTGATACAATACTAAACATTAAATAATTACTATGAACAAAGAAAACGGAATTATAAAACACGAAAGAAACTTACCAGCAAGACGGGAACAGTCCGTTGTAAAACATGCTGATGTAATTAATGGAGAATTTAGAGTGCTTAGTGATGGCACTCAAGACACAGGAACAGGAGTTAAAACCAACGAAAAGAAAGGCATAGGAAAAGGAACTATAGCACTAGCCGCAACTACTGCAGCATGCGCTGGAGCCCTAATCACATTAGGACTTATAGCTGCAAACAACAATTGTCTCTGGGGTTGTGAAGATCGTCGCCCAACACATGTGATTGAAAATAGAGTGCAAACCCCAAGTCAAGCACCCGGAACACCAAACCAAAAAGAAAATATAAATTTGTGCGGATATACATGGAAACATCTTAATCCGGGAGAATGTGCCAGAGTTAACGCTGGAGACTTCTTTATGGGAGACGGAAGTGTTGACGGAGTATTTATGACTGACAGCAATGAAAACACAGGTGCGATATACAATTTTGAACGCTCAGCTGAAATCAGAGCAGATTTTGGCGGAGACATCCGTACACCTATTAATCCTAATGAAAAACCAAGATTAATTGCCGAAGCTACCAGACAAATGCTTGATACCGGTGGAGTTAACAATAGAGGTGTTCACACTGTATTCGTAACAACTTTCCGCGCTAACGGACAAAATGAAATAGCACCATTCGGAAGAAAATAAAAATAAAATTGTCTTAAAAAACAAACATGAAAGAAGTAATCAAAAACAAAGAAGGAAAATTAAAATCACCCCTAAAAGAAACCATCAAAGCAAAAGCAAAAGATGGAGTTAAAATTGTTGCAGGACTGGCATTTTTGGGTGCAGGTGTTAGTGCAGATCTTGGTTGCGTAAATATTGGAACTAAAAATGTTATAAATGGCGAAACAACGCCCGGAATTACAAGCACAAACCCTGATTATGATAGATTGGGAATAAAAAGACTTGACATCGCACCGCAAGCACCTTGTTCTCCTTGCGCAAAATCAGAAACAACAATATATACCCCCTCCTCTACTGAAACAAAAGACGGACAAGCCATATATTTCAATGCCGGAGAAATTAAAAATGTACCAGCAGGTACTATTATAAGCGGAGATGTTGAGGTAAACGGACAAGTATTGTACGACAACAATGAAAACACAGCTTTAGTAGTTAAATTATTAAATGGTGGAAGCGTAAGAGC
>Ga0172381_10008111_pt1 | contig 10304 bp, 10 predicted proteins | sample Leawel6488metaG_FD_119754 | JGI IMG/M metagenome (GOLD analysis project Ga0172381, IMG submission 119754) | Leachate microbial communities from a municipal landfill in Southern Ontario, Canada - Leachate well 64-88 metaG | ecosystem: Engineered > Solid waste > Landfill > Unclassified | place... | reverse complement strand
GCCTTTGGAACCGCCTCGGTCCGCCACGCCAAGTCCACCGGCGGCGCCAAGAAGCGCGCCCGACGCGATCTCCCCCGCACGCGTCGCACGAACCCGCCGAACCCGCGATCCATGCCGCCGCTGTGGCATGCGTCCAGATACACCGTGCGGTGCCCCTGCAACGTCGGATCCCCAAACGTCGCCCGGATCCACGCGTCCGAGATCCAGCGCCCATCATCATCCCACTGGAAGTTATAGGGGACCAACCCCTCGTGCGTCCCCGCCAGCGCGCCATCCTCCCCCCGGAACGTCTGCCGCGTCCCGTGGCTCGACATCGCGAACAGCACCTCGTCGTCCGGCCCCACGTCCCGCAACAACCAGCTTGTGATGCGCACCTTGATCTGGGCCGCCGTGGCTCGCGCGTCGACCAGCAGGCGGATGTTCTCCGCCGGGACTCCACGTGCCACCAGCAGCGACGGCATCGTGACCGTCATGTCGCGCACGCACCCTCGCAGGTCATTCTGCTGCCCTGGATAGTCGTTGATCGCCACTAGCAGCGCGCGCTTCATTCGACCCCTCCATCCTCAAACGGGTTGGATGCCAGTTCGGATTTCATATTGCCGACGTCGGCAACATGATCGGCCACTTCTTCAGAAGACGCGGTCGCATCCTTCACGTCCACCACCTCACAATACTTCGAGAACTCGTCTGCACGCCGCTCCGCCGCAAAGATTGCCCCCGCCGACACCGATGCCGCCACGATCGCGAGACCTCCCCCCACGTACCGCACCCCCTGATCGAGATCGCTCTCCCCGCGCGGCACGATCGCGGCCACCCCACCGCTGCCGCCCACCGCCGCCGCCACCTTGGCCACGGTGCCCGCCCGATACTGCCGCTCCAACACGTCCTTGCACTCTGCATCCGTGAAGGCCGCCGCCGTCAGCGCGCGATCCCGCTGCATCGAATTCGGACGCGCCCGCACCACCTGCCCAGCCCGAGGCCCGCAGGCCGATACGGCTGCCGCAATGCTCAACGCCACCACGAACACCGCCAGCATCCAGCATATGAATTTCATGGGGCCTCCTCCAACTTCCGCTCCGGCACAAATTGCGTGCGCCGCTTCAGCGACAGCTTGTATCCAACCACACTGGACGTATCCACCAAGTTTCCGCTACTGCCCGCGTTGACGATGTCCCACCAGAGATCGAACACGTAGATCACGTCGCCTTCCTTGGGGGTCCGTCCTGCGAATGCTCGCCCCGCCAACGCTGCCACCCACGTGTTGTAGGCGATGTAGCAGTCCGCGTCGTACTCCACCACCTTGCCCTCAGATCGTGCGCTCGGCTGCCGCTTGTCCGCCTCCTGGTACTCCACCGCGCACTGGAACACCAACGGCTGCTCCCCGCCCGCCACGTTCGGCGAGAAGTTCCACGCCTCGCTGTCGATCTGATCCGTCCCTCGTCTGGACATGCCCCCATAGAGCGGATCGTTGTCCGGCTCACCGTACAGCGCATCCACGTGCATTCCGCGGTTCAGGCTGTAATACTCGCACTCCGGCCCCACCAGCGCGATGCGCTCCGCCTCCAGCGATCGGAAGTACGTCAGCTCCGTCGGACAGCTCCCGTAGATGGCCGCCATGAACTTACCGTCCCAGCCTCTTCAGGATCGACCGCAGCCCCTCCCCTTGCGATGACCTGCGATGCCCCGCATCGGACGAATCCGCCTCCTCACTCAAGGCCCGCACCGTGCGACCGAACACCTGCTTCCCCCACGGGAGCGTGCCCCACCGATCCCCTTCGGGCGCAAAGGCCAGATCCACGCCGTACATGACCCACGCCTCTTGCAACGTCGCCATGTCCGCCCGATCCAACCCCTCGCGCTTCGGCATCGGCGTCGGCCCCAGGCGCTTCTTCTTCGCGAAGATGGCGTGCAGCCGCAGCCCCATGCCCGGCTTGCCGTCCCAGCAGCGCATGTCCTTGCCCTTGCCCCGCGCCTCGCGCCCACAGGGCCGCTTCGTCCCGGCAAAGTGCAGTTTAGCGCCCTTCTTGGTGGCCTTCAGGCGCACCTGCTTGCCATCTGACCATGACCCGCCGCTGCTCAACCCACCGCGGCTGGTGAACTTCCCATCGGTCGAATGGAACGGGTTGAAATCCACGTGCCTCCCTGCGCTACGCGGCTCCGCACTGCCACGCGCACTGGCCTCCTGCAGGGAGATCGCCCCCTCCACGTCCTCCACCATGTCGTTCCACGCGCCCTCGTCCCCCTCCTTCAACTGGTCCCGGTAGAACTCCATGGCCATCTGGATGACCTCGGGCTTCTGCACCAGCACGTTGGCAGCGAAGTGCACGCTGTACTGCGCATGCCCAGGACCTTCGTGCACATGCAACTTCACCTCGCCCGGCACCACCAGGCGCGACTCCAACAGGAAATCGTAGAGGTCCTGCGCATCGGTCACGTCCTCGAAGTTGAACATGATCTCGGCATCGGACTCCTTGCCCTGCCAGGGAAACAGGTCCTTGCGATCCTGCGACCGCCGCTGCGGTTCCAGCTCCTGGCTCGTTGTCATGTCGGCTTCCACTAGGCCGCACACGCGCCCACGCAGCGCTTGCGCCTTCTCGTCGCTCGGCCGCATCCCCAGGAGATCGCGCTCCGCATCCGACAGACACTCGTCCAACGCGCCCATCAAGTCCTTGTTCTTGCCGATGTTGTTCAGCATTGGTTCCTCTCCTCGTTACCCTGTCCAGAATCCCACCGGGCTCTGCAGCTGCCGGATCTTCTCCACCAGCTCCTGCTCCCGCGCATCGGCATTGGCGTACATGCCATCGCCGTCCATCCCAAACGATCCCGTCGCGCTCGGCTTGTCCGAATACTTAGTTCTGATCATGGCCAACGTCTTCATGGCCTGCACCTGCGCGTACTCTCGGAAGAGCCAATATTCCGCATTGGACAGACGCGCCAGATCCACCTGCGTGCTCAAGTAGACCACACCGATGCGCTGTCCCGCATCCGGAGAAGGTGTCAGCAGCAGCAGGCGTCGCGCCCGATCCCACTCCCAGTCTAAATCTGCTGACACTATCCGCTTGCCCATCTCGCGGTACTGCATCAGCTGCACCAGCGCCGAATACCCGCCATACCCCGTGTACACCCACGTGTAGGGGTTGACCTCCACGTCCGCCCAGCTGAACAACCGCGTCAGATCGTCCGCCACCGGGAAGCTCACATCTACCACGCAGTCCACATCGCTCCCGATCAGCGCCTCCTCCACCTCTGAGTTCCCCGTCGTCGTCAGGAACACCATCTTGGGCTGCCCCACCCATGCCGCCCAGAAGCGCTTTGCGTCCTCGATCGCGATGTCCAGCTGCGCATCCGTCAGCTCCACGCAGATCACACCATCGCCCAGCCGTCGCTTGATCCACGTTCGCAGTTCCGCATCGGTCTGGACGGTCTGCATGCTACTTCTCTCCGCCCGCCCGCTTCCACTGCCGCGCAGGCTTGCCCGTCAGGATCCGGTAGATGGCGTTCTGCGATCGCTGCACCAGCCCGTGCAGCTCCGACTCGCTGACGCTGGATCGACGCAGCGCGCTCATCAGCGCCTGCCCCGCTTGTGCCAGCACGTAGTTCAGCTGATCACCATCCAGCTTCTGCACGGTGACTACCGCCTGCCGAATGTCATCGGGCAGCGCATCCACGTCCACAGAGGAGGAATCATCCGCTACCGCCCCCGCTTGCGCCGCAGTCGGTTCCTCCACCGGATCATCCTTCCCATCCTCCACCGGCTCCGCCGTGTTGGTAGCCGCCTCCGGCGCCCCCCCCGAAGGCGCCCCCCCCTCGCCGAGCGCCCGGAGCTTCGCCTGCACACGATCATCCGGATGCGCATCGGTCAGCAGATCCGACGCCACCTCCGGCAATTCCGGCTCCTCCGGGAAAAACAGGCAATACTCGGCGGTGTAGAACCGATGATCGACCGCCCCCTCGCGCAGCGTGATGCCAAACGGCGTCGAGGCGCACACCTCCCCGCGGCCCAACAGATCCCCCATGCGGGTGCGCACCTCCACCACCTCGCCCACGCCAAGCGTCCCCGCTGGGACCGCCGCATCTAACCGCTCATGCCGCGTCCCCATCCGACCTACCCCTTCTTCGGACGCATCCCCCGATAGGGACGCCGCACCGCCGCTGTAGCATCATCCCGCGCAGGCTTTTCCGCTGCCACCTGCACCGCGGGCACGTTCTCGACCTCCTCCGTGGGCTTCTCCACCACCGGGTCGGCCGCCATCGGAACCCCCGCATCCCGCAGATCCTCCTCTGCTGGCGCTTGATCCACTACCAGCGGTTTCCGTTCCACCGCCCCCGTGGTCAAATGGCTCTCCACCACCTGCGGTGCACGCTCCTGCGGCGCCACCTCCCGCAGCATCTCCACGACGGCCGGGATCGGCATCACTGCCGTCGGCCGCACTGCCCGCGCTACCTCCGGCACCCGCGCGGGCGGATCACCGGGCTCCGGCAACCGTACCAGCACGCCGTCCGCCACCCACGTGCCGAAGTCCAGGTCGGACTCCACCACGCGGAACGGCGTGAACAGCACCGTCTCCGCCTGTCGCAGCGGAGGAAGCCCCTCGCGGGGCGTAACCCGGATGCCATCGATCGGCAACCGCGTCTGCCCATGTGACAATATGTACCTGCTCATCCTGCACCTCTTGACCGCGCACACGTGTGCGCCACGGCCTCATCCTACTCGGAACAGCGCGCCTGGTCAAAGCGGTTTGTGATGATGGTGGGAGATGGACGAGTCAACTAACGCACACGTCCTGTCCACGAACCCAATAGACCGCACAACCTAGCCTCTCTCATCGCACCAGCAATGACGCACCACGCTTCGTGAGGCATGTCTTTTCTCGTGTAATTACATCTGATGCACGCGGAAACCACATTGTCCCTTGTGTGACCCAATGCATTATCAACCCTGTCCACAGTCATACGAAGATTTGACTCCCCACAATACGAACACCCATTGACAATCAACGCTTGGACGAATTCCACGGTCAAGTCGTTTTCCAGTCCTCGTTTTCTGTCTGAAGATTTTGAATCGCGAACAATCCACTTAGCCCAATTATTCGGGGAAAGACGCTCCAACTTCTGTCTACTTGAATATCTTTCGGCCGCAGCTAGTGCCTTCTCTGGGTTATTTGCATTCCATGTTCGTTTTCTCGTAGCAGCGCAACGCAAGCATCTGCCTCGTGCATACATCTTTCCGTTCGCGCCTTTAAACTTCTCCATTTCGGAAAAATGTCGAATATTTCCACACGACTTACACATTTTTGTGGGATCCTGTTCCATTCCAACGGTCTCCCACAATATCCATACGGCGTCAACGATTTGTGAAGATTTCAATTCGAACGTCACGCCGCATGGCGGAGCGGATTTACAGTCCGCCGGGAACCCGGTTCCCCTTATGACACCTCCCATTGTGCCCGCGAAGAGATTCGAACTCTTAACTTCACGCTCCTGGGGCGTGCGCGTCTTCCAGATTGCGCCACGCGGGCATTGTGGAACGGGGCAGAATCGAACTGCCGACACGCGGATTTTCAGTCCGCTGCTCTACCGACTGAGCTACCGCTCCCTGTGGGCGCCCGGGGATTCGAACCCCGCCTGCCCCCCCCCTCAAGGGTGTCCCTCTTCCAACTGGGGTAGGCGCCCTCGTGCGACCCGCGAGATTCGAACTCGCAACCAACAGGGTTTGAACCTGCCGCGTCTTCCAAATTGCGCCAGGGTCGCATTGTACGGCCGGGGAGCGTCGAACTCCCGCTGGACGGATTTTAGGTCCGTTGCCTCTTCCCTCCTGGGCTACGGCCGCATGGGAGGCGATGGTGAGACTTGAACTCACGTCATCCGCTTTAACAGAGCGGCGCTCGTCCATCTGAGCTACATCGCCCACGGCGGGTACGGCAGGAGTCGAACCTGCACCTTCCCGATTTGGAGTCGGGGGCTCTCGCCAATTCAAGCTACGTACCCACGGTGTAGCCGGACGGGATCGAACCGTCATGACCGGAACCACAATCCGGCGCGCTTCCGTTGCGCCACGGCTACCACAACAGCTGAGGACGCCGGACTCGAACCGGCACTGGTGTGACCCAGACGACGCCTTAGCGGGGCCAATCACTTTGCGGAAGGTAGAGGATTCGAACCCCCATGCCCCAAGGGACAGCCTCGGTTTAGCAAACCGGCCGCTTAGCCTATTTCGCGCAACCTTCCCCGACAATTCTGAGTTCGCAATCGCTGACTTTTTCCACGACCGTGATCTTACGGGTGATCTCAGCGTGATGGTTCGGGCAGATCGCGAACATATTCCCGATGATGTATCGACCACCGTCTTTGCCCCGGACATACCGATGGATGTCATAGGTCGTGCTGTAGGTGCACCCCTGAACCATACAATGCGTGAACCCAAAAACGTCCCGGAGCTTGACGAGCCGAATTTTGCTTTGATCACGCAACGCGCCCTTGGGTGTTGTACTCCAACCACCCCTGGACCCCTTCGCAGAGCACACCTTGCAGCAGAACCGTTGGGTTTTTTTAGTATACTTGTACTCATTTCCACAGAATTCACATCTCCTTGCGGGCACCCCCCTCTCGACGTTGTAGCAATCCCAGGAACAGAAGGCGTGCACGAAATTGCGCCGCTGCGACGGTCTTCTGTAGAACTCCTTCCCGCAGACTTCGCACTTCTCGTTTGGCTTGCGCATATTCCCTCCCTTGTGGTAAGCAACATGCTATCACCAAACCATGAATCTTGCAAACGGATGCTTTCCATTTGCTGCGTTGCCATTCCGCCAGTCCTCAATGTCGAGTCTCGGGTCGGAGTCGAACCGACGTCCCTACAGGGTTGCGGCCTGTTGCCTTGCCTCTCGGCCACCGAGACCTGGCGGACAGCGGAGGACTCGAACCCCCATGCCGGTGCTACGCCGACACCTACCGCTTTCGAGGCGGAGGCCATACCAATTCGGCCAGCTGTCCCTTCGCGGACGAGGAGGGACTTGAACCCCCACGCCGATTCTGCGCCGACGACCGCGGTGTTCAAAGCCGCTCCGTTCCCCTTCCGGCACTCGTCCACTCTTCTCATCCCTGCACCCACTGTCCTTCTCCATCCATCTGAGGAGGCGCCGCGACTCGAACGCGGACCACGTGTCTCCACGTGCACTCCCGCTTCCAACGGGGGGCCTTACCGTTCAGCCACGCCTCCTATCGGAGCAGCGCGACTACCAACTAAAATTTGAATAGGAATAAAGATGCAGGGAACACGACAGGAGGACCGACGGGCGAACGTCTGCGCGTTGTTTGATCTTCTGCTTTTCCGGACCCGTACCACAAACCATGCGTTTCATAACGCACCTCCTGTTTCCCTCACCCTCACACAAACATCCACACGCGTCAAGGAAAACTGCGGACAAAGTGCATGTGCAGGACGCATATACAAACCGATAAGCATCCCGCGTTCGGCCCGCAACAATCCCCATCTGGTAGCGGGGGCCGGATTCGAACCGGCGACCTCCGAGTTATGAGCCCAGCAAGCTTCCAACTGCTCTACCCCGCTAAAATGCCGAACAAAATTCGCAGATCGTCTTTTACTGCCGCTCTACCAGATTGAGCTACCCCTCCCATACATCTTCCACCTTTGGGGGAGGAGGCCGGATTTGAACCGGCAACCTGCAGTCCCGATAAACGATCCACATCGGCTCGGCAAAAAACATAGTCCGGACAAGTTCCGCCAATCGGAAAGCTGCTCTACCACTGAGCTATTCCAGCGCACAATGGCGCCGGAAGCGGGATTCGAACCCGCGACCTGCTCCATGGAAAGGTAACCAATCAGCCTCGGCCCGGACGTTTTCGATTCAAAGAGCGGATCGGAGGGGTAGCCCGAAATCAATGTGGGGGCATTGTTTCCAAGGCGACCCCCCTCCGATCCGAACAAGGTGATAATGCCACACCATGTTTTGTTTGTCAACAAAAAATGCGTGCGACATGCAAGAATCCTACGCGCGCCCTGCCGCGAACTCCGACAGGATCGCGGGCGCATCCGCGTCGAACCCCACCAAGGTCAGCGATCCCGGATCATCCGGATCCGCCACCGAGTAGTTCGTCGCCGTCATCGCGGACACCACAAACCGCGCGTCGATGCCGATCTGCTTGCGATAATGCCTCAACGCCATCGGCGCGTGCACCTGGCCGCACCAGGACTCGTTGTCGGTCCACATCGCGAAGGTATCCACGTCCAGCTTGTTCGCCGTCGCGTAGAGCATCGGCGCCGCGCAATCAGTCGCGCTGTACGGGAACTTCTCGAAGTGCTTGATGACCGATGCGAGGCTGTCACACCGTCCGATGTCGGTTGGTATCAGCCCGCGCGAGAACGCCGTCACGAAGGTGCGCGGCTCCGCCTTCACCGTCACCATGGCCAGCGCCGCCCCGACCACCTTCGGGGTGAGCCCCGGCACTCCCATCAAATCCTGCATCCCCATCGATCCGCTCACATCGCAGGCGATCATGATGCGCCGCCCGCTCGGCTCCACATTGCGGAACGCCTTGTAGAAGGCCCCATCCAACGCCTCCACCACCCGCGGCGCCACCCCCCACGTGCCCTTCCCACGCACGCCGTGCCCCGCCTTGTACGTCAGCAGCCCGATCAGGATGCGCACCGGGTGCAACCGCGATCGACGGATCGCCTCCTCGTCGGACAGTCGATCAGCCACGTACTGCTCCGTCTTGCTCAACGGCATCAGCACCCCGACCTTGCTCAGGTTGCCCATGTTCCGCACCAGCGCCTCCAACCCCATGTGAGGGAGCAACGCCTCCCACACTGCCGGATCCAACAACGCCTCCGTCGGCACGCACTCCCTGGGAAGCTTGTGATCGCGGATCAACCGCACCAGATCGCGTCCGCTTGATGTCCGCGCACGCACCACCGCCTCCAAGAAGTCATGCGCCGCCCGGTCCGCATCCGGCCCCAGTGCCTCCGATCCCAGTTCACCGGTCACCGCCCAGCGCAACACCTCGCCGCGCGCCGCATCCAGCGTCTTCGGATGCGCCAAGCGCAGCACGTCCCGCATGCTCCACCCCTCGCGCTGCGCGTACTTGGCCACCTGCAACGCCAGATCCGGCGCCTCGCGCCCCAGGAACCACTGTCCCATCGCCCGGCGCATGCTGCGGCCCCACCCACCGCCGAGCGCTTCGCGATCGGCCACGAACTCGAACAGGTGCGTCCCGATGCGGCACACGTGCGGCACCGCCGCAAACGCAGCTTCACGCACACGCACATCCGGCGACAGCGATGCCTTGGCGATCGCCAAGATCGCCGGGCCGTTCTTCATCGCACGCCCCGCCTGACTGATCGCCCGCGCCTCCGCCACCACACGCGCCCCGTCCATGGCCACGCATCGGTCCAACACGCCCACGTTGTCGCGCACCATCTTCCGCTGACTGGCGTAATAGGAACCGCCTTCGCATCCCATCACGAGGAACCGCTGGAGCTGCCCCCAGTCCCCCACCCCGTACACGAACCCGCCCGCGTTGTTCTGCACCTGCCGTGCGTCCAGCGGTTCACTCTGCGGAACAGGCCGTGCCACTTCCTGAGCCAGATACCTCGTCGCCATTCTACGCCTCCTCTTCGTCCCGCCTCCGGCGGTCCATGCGAACATGTGTGCGCTTTCATCCCATCGTGGGATTGATTCGCCCCATGCGTGCATTGCTACAATATTTTGTGTTTGTCAACAGTGAACAGGATTGATGATGTCGATCTCCGATTGGATGACTGCCATTCCTCCTACCACAACTTCGCCAGGATGCTGTCGCTGTAGCACTCTCGCTTGCTCGGCCGCTCGCGCCAGCGCCGCAGCACCGTCGCGTAGGCCCACCGCACCTCGAACGGGCTCACCGCGCGCGTCTCGTTGACGAATCGGGACATGTCGGCCAGCCAGCACCGCCCCTCGTCGTGCTTGACGTCCCCACCAAGGAATTCTTCGCCGGAATCTCCACTAATGAGAATCGACGCCAACGCCGTTCTAGCCCGCTTCTGATTCTCAATCCGCCGCTCCTCCACCAGATCCCACCGGCTCGGGTCCGGTCCCGGAAGCGTCACTGCCCGCCCGTCGGCCAGCACCAGATCCGCGCTCCACGTCTCACGGGGCGGCTCGGGATGCGCTACCCGCACCATCAGCTCGGCCGGGATGCCCAACGCCGCACTGATCCTTTGTCGGTAGTAGTTAATCGTCTCCGCAATCTCGTCTGCACGCACATCATTCCCTCCGAATTCTCGCACGTACTCGTCAAAGCTGTGG
>Ga0172381_10008110_pt1 | contig 10306 bp, 5 predicted proteins | sample Leawel6488metaG_FD_119754 | JGI IMG/M metagenome (GOLD analysis project Ga0172381, IMG submission 119754) | Leachate microbial communities from a municipal landfill in Southern Ontario, Canada - Leachate well 64-88 metaG | ecosystem: Engineered > Solid waste > Landfill > Unclassified | place... | reverse complement strand
GCGATTGCCCCTTTTCGCACATCGAAGAACCCTATTCTCTGCGAACCTTTTTCCACGAACATCATCACCGCGTGACCAGTAAGCGCGGCTAAACAAACCGGAAGACCCTTTCCGGTCCCTGCATTCTTGCGATGACAGAAGGCGATGAAGTCAATCACCTCGTTGTCACAGTCGAAGCTATCTTGCTTGTAATCCGGGACCGGATTGACCAGCCCGAAGCAACGGCCCATGAGCCATTCTTTGCGCCATTGTTGCAACTGAGCCACGTCAACGCCGTCATGGTACTCTTTATCGAGTCCCGGACGCATCATCATGTACTTCCATTTGGCGTCGATGAGCTTGGTGTATTCGCGTCGGTCCATTACTTAATTACTCCAGCGTCAACACTGTTGTTACCGTCTCCGCTGCCCGCTCTTCGGGCGAGGATGTTGCGCAGCCCTGCACGAGTGAGATCAGCAGCGCCAGAGCCAAGCATTTTGTCAATGTGTTTACACACGTCTTCATCCGCCAAATTGAGCAATGCATTTTCGATTCTCCGTCTTTTCTGTGCCTCATCCAGCACGGTTACAACTTCATTTACCGCCACTGCTACTGCTTCTGTTCCACTCATCTTCCACGATCCTTTCCGCCTCAACATAGGCCCGGTTTACCTCTGCCATCGTATCATTATCCAGCGGGTAATCGGCAGCAAACTTCGCACCAGACATCGTGTCTGCCTCGATCCTGAGAGTTGGCCTGCCGTCGGAAACGAGCACGGATAACTCAACGTACCCCTCACTGATTGACATGATGTGTTTATCGGTTCCGCTCATTGCGCCCCCAAGGCCAAAATGATTAGCTCCTGAATCGCTCTCGATGGCATGAATGTTCCAAGCGACATAGCCGAGACTACCGGGGCGTACTGCTCGCCAAGAATCATCTGCATCATCGCATCAGGTACTACTACCGGCCCGATGATTAGGTGCATACGATCCACGCGGCATGGCCACTGAATATCATCGTAGACCAGCCCATCCGGTATTTTGGCTGCGGCATTCACATCCCATGTTTGCACTGCTTCATCGTGTGACAAACCTGTGATTGAAACGTGATCGGTGTTTATGTTGATTGTGATTGGAATGTGCATGTTGTTCTCCTTAATAAACTGGCGCGTTGGTTGAGACTTGGAAATACAGATTGGTTCCGAACGGAGCGACAAAGTAGTTTGTACCATCAGACCGGATTGGAACATAGCCAACCGTGAACGAAGTGGCTGTTACGTTTGTGGAAACTGTCAACCCTGTGTTTGTGTTCGCACCGATGTAATCAGTCCCAAAGTAGTGCCGGTCCGTGGAGCGCTGGGTTAGGTCGCCACTAAGAATGCTGTTTCCTATAATGTAATTTCCATCATAGGTAGTTCCATCGGTGTCTTGAAATCCGATACACACTGAATCAGAAACCGTTGAATAGTACGGGGATCGAGCCGCACAGTTAATTAGCACATTATTATTTGGATACCCTGCTCCATACTGCACGATTGAATATACCCCCGTGCATCCTATCATTGTATTGCCGACAAAGTTCTGCGCCCCACCATTCAAGCAACTCTGTTCTCTGCCAGCACAAGCAATAAAGGTACAATTATAAAACGCTCCATAGTATGTGGCGTAAGAACTCCCGGAAAGCCGACGACACACACAGCTATTAAATTCAGGATAATCCGTATTCCCATTCCCTTCAATCGCCCCATAATTACCAGCCATCGCGCAGTCGTAAAACTCGCAGTCATAGTACTTTTTAATTCCTGATATTGCTGCATGATATACGGCCCGCTTCCCATCATGGTATTTTGAATTATATCCCCAAGAAAGCACAGACAAGTTATAGAATCTAGACACATCCGAGTTGTATACTTTCGACAGGTACACGCCCGACCCGGCGTTGGTCGTAGCTCCAATCACCACACAGTTTGACACAATAGAACCAGAAATGCCGTTTGTCCCTCGAACGGTCGCGTTAATAATCCGGCTCGCATAATTCGTACCCTGTATGGCAAACGCATCACTTGAAGACACTATCTCAACATCGGAAACCCCAACCACCGAACAGGTGTATGCCTGAAAATCTATCGACGAATATACCCCCTGTGCAACAACGATGATGTTGCTCGATGCTGTGTTTGTGATTGCCGCCTGAATTGTCAACTTCGGTGCCGCCCAACTCGTCCCCGCGTTCGCATCACTTCCCCACTTGGCTACGTAGTAATCTCCGGTGTGACCTTCTAATGAAGTTAGAACTTTAGGATCGACTTCATTTGTCGTCAAGGCGCTTCCTCCCTCGGCAAGCCAGTTGGTAAACACGGGGTCCGTCTCCGTGTAGGCGTAAAGCGGGGTTCCGGTGGCAACAACGTCCGGGTCGATGGCAAGCGGGCCGTCATTTGTTGTGAGTCCGTATCCAACATTGGTTATCGTGCTTCCAGCCACAAGCCCGGAAACCGAAGACGCACCGTAAAAGTTCACATCGCCTGTGAACCGCACAACGCCACCGCTGTCCGTCATGTGTGGGAGGCGCACCCAGTCGGCGAGAAACGCATCAAACCATCCACCGACGTTCACGTAGGTCTGGTATTCGGTGTAATTCGTGATGTAATTCACCTCATTGGTGTAGATGTACAAATACACATAGTTCGTACTGTATACGTGCGTAACGCTCGTGTTCGTGATGTAGTTGGTGCCAAGATAAACCGTCGTGCTCTCATTGATTACCGTGTTGTAGGTCACATTGCTGTTCACCGTAAGATTCCCGGAAAGCGTCATGTTCTGCCCGCTGAAAGTAGTACCTGCAATGGTCGTACCGCTGAACGTTCCGCCCTGAAAGGCGCTGGCCTGCACGGTGCCCGCGTTGGTTAAGTTGTACCCGGCAGCGTTCATGTGGTTCGTGGCCGGGAACCCGCTTCCCGAGCCTCCGGAACCAGCAATCAGCACCCCGTTGCGAAGAAGGTTTGTTCCATCATCAGTCAGAACGTTAGTTGTTCCACCAAGACGAAGAGACCAAATTGAAAAAACAGCGTTTGTTCCAAGCCAATTTGTGAACACTGGATCTGATTCTGTTATAGCAATGTTATTTGTTAAATTATAAGTAACAACTATATTTGTCCAAGATGCTGCGTTTGTTCCCTGAAATAGACTCCAATGAACACCAACTTCTCCCTTTGCAACTGATTTATATGAATCATTTTCTTCGTAAACAAATTCAGCACTATAATTACGAACAGGAGGCATGTTTGTTCTTGGAAGAATTCCAGTAAAAGTAGTTCCGGTTGTTGAACTTTGAGACAATATTCCAAGCATAGTTACAAATGACTCACCGCGCTTTGGATAAGACATCCTAAACATCATGCTTCCGTTGGTTGAATATGGAATATCGAAGCTTACCAATATCTTCTGATCGTCATATCCACTCCAATTCCAAGCAAAGTTATCCCAATTTTCAGAACTTTGAGCGTATTGAAAAGAACCAGTGCTTGTATTTCCTTCTAATGCAAGCGCATTGAATGATGCGAAGATTAGTGATAATATTGATGTGAATTTAAGGATGTTCTTCATTTCGTAATCTTACCTTATTTATTTGTTGTGGTCAATCCGTTGGCATCCATGAAGTCCTTTACGGTATTCGCCCATCCAAACGTGTTTTCCTTTGTTGCCATATCGCCAATTCTCCAAACAGCTTTACCAACGTTTATATACGAGTCTTTAAGCTTGCTTTCGTCACCATCCGCTGTTGCCATTCCATACAATCCACTAAAAAGGTCTTTTGCGGGCTGAACAGAGCTTTCATATGCTCCACCACGACTTGCTCTCCAAGAAGCAATAGATGCTCTAGTTTTTCTAGCCTTCTCGGTATCTTCGTTTTCTGTTATTTTTGAAGCAACAGCAGCTATCAGCGACTCTGCGTATGGTCCAATGTTCTGAACTCCAGCAAGATATTCAAGCATTCCTTTTGTAACATCCCAAATCAACCATTCATCATCAGGCGCTCCCCTTCCAAGCAGTGACCTTCTGGCATGTTTGATGAAAGATATCGCAAGAGTTTCCGCAAGCATTAGTGTTGCAGTTGTTGCAAGATTCTTAATGTTTTCAGGACTAGGATCTCTATAAGCAGCGGTAAGGTCTCTTGATGCAAGGTTAAACGCAGCAGAAAGCGATCCAGTCATATAAGATATTGTTCTTGGAATAATGTTCTTTGACTGCCTTAACTCGCTCATAAACAATGGATCACCAGAAACCTGCGTCATATGACTAGCCATAGATGCCTGAGTTGCGGCCTCTCTATATAAGGCCTCACCACGAAGCTCTGGATTATTCTTTCTAACATAATTAAGAGCAGTTGCTATTCCAATATCAATTGCAAATTTGTCGGTCTTAGCCATTCCCTTATCAGTAAATCGAGCCAATTTAGAAACAATATTATCGGTTTTGCTATCAGCCTCGAACTGCTTTCCATAGTATCCTTTTCCACTAAAGTATGGAGTTTCTACCATTGCTTGTTTATATCTAAGATAAAGCGATGCTGCATATTTGCGAACTTCTTTGACATCTTTAGCTGTAGCTGGATTAGACAGGTCTTTAAGAGCTTTTCCGAAGTTATCCATTCCAAAGTATCTTCCATAGTAAATGGACGAAATTGGCTGGTACATCATAACGAATGGATCTTTAAGAACAACAGCACTCATCCTACCAACAATGCTATTTGCAATCTTCTCATAAATCTTCATGCTGGTGTCTTTAACACCTTCTGCGTTTATGAGTTCAGTTCTAGCCGTATTGTATGCGTCGTCTCCAAAATAATTGATAATGTCGGCCTTGTTATCATCAATTGCCGACTTCCACTCATTGAAGAACTTATCCATTCCAACGTAACTTGCAGTGTCATTTACGTGCCTCATCAAAAGGTCTTGAGCAGGAATCATCATCAATCCAGCATCACTATACTTTCTTGAGTGAACCGCCGAAAGACTATCCGCGTCCATTGCAATCAAAGTCTCTCTCATCATTGAGTGTGTCATTGGATTTTCAACAGAACCATCTGTTATCTTCTGTTCTCTTGTTTCTGGTGTATAGTTTTTGACTTGAGGTATGTAGATCGGAAGCAATCCAAGCGATTTTCCATTGTTATTTTCTCCATACGCTACACCAAGGCGAACGCCTGTCATTGCATAAACCTTGTCTTGAACTCCTTCAATCCACGCTTTCTGTTCATTGCCAAGAGTTCTATAAATATGATTGAGTTCTCTTGCCGTAAACTTATATTCGTGTGTTCCAGACCGAGTCTTTATGAAATACGATCTTGGCATATCTGGATCGAATGTAACTTCTTTTTTACCATCTTTAGTTTTTTGAGATCCCATCAATGAATAAACTGTGGCATCAATGGCCTTTGAGTATTGCTTGGCAAGGGGTTCATCACCACGAGCCTGTTCAAGAGCGATCTTCTTTATCTCAGCCTTGATTCCAGCCGTATCTAGCCCTATTAGGCGGTCTAAGAAGACAGACCTAGCATAAGATGCCAACTGAACCCTGTTACCCGTTGTGAAGTCTCTAATCGGCTCCTGATTGTGATCCTTGATGAAGTCCTTTCGACCAAGATTTGCGGCCTTAGTCAGTTTGTGAGAATTTTCAAGAATTGCCTTTGCATCAAGAATGATTGAAGCTTCTTTATTTCTTCCGTCAGCAATCTGTCTAAGCGCAACACCAGACGCATCCTTACCAGCAACAGACTCTAAGATGGTCATGAAATGGCTTTGATGCTCTCTATACCAACGAGCGTAGCGTCCGGCAGCACTTCTTCCCAAATAGCTTCTATGCTTTATTTCTTTTCGACCTGCATCAATTTGTTTCTTAATTCCTTTTGAAACAAGATTTGAAGCCTCTTTCGTGAATCCAGACTTAGGTGGAGCAGACATGTTTGAAGCAAGCATTTTGCTTATAGAATCAAACTTGCCTTTCTTCATGGCCTTTTCAGCTTCTTTAAATGAACCATATTGAGCAATAACCGCTTTTCGTATTTCAGCTATAGTTGTTGGAGCCTTGAGCTTCTCCTGTTGATCAATTACTTTGTTAATAGACTTGTCGGCTTTTTCGTCTATCTTCTGGAACTGCTCAGCAATGCTCTTTGTTTTAGATGAAGCAATAGCATTGAACTCAGCCATGATTCGACCATTTCCGAGGTCGGTCAATATCTCGCTAGCGCTCTTATTCTCATTGAAAACGCTTCTACCAGCAATCGCATTAACAAGCTTTGCAAAGTTCCTATACAATCTAACGACTGCAAGTTTAGCCTTCGCTCCAATGTTCCTGTTCTTGGAATATTGCTCTTCGACCTTCTTCATAAGGTCTTCTGTGTTGTTCTTTGCAATGTCTCCAAACTGATTTACAAGCGTTTCTCTGTCTTTAGCAGAAAGCATCTCATAGCTTGCGTGACCAATCTCGTGTGGAAGCGTTGTTATCTGACCGTCTCGCTCTGAAACATAGATCTCAACAACGCCATCTTTTGTAACTGTATAACCAGAAGCGTATTGACCATCTGGCGTTACGATCTGAGGCTTTGATTTGAGAACGATCTTTGTTCCACCAATGGTTGCTTCACCAAGAACATCTCCGGTTCCTTTCGTAAACTTACCACCAGCACTTTTAACAGTTGATTCAAATTGGTTTACCGTATTATCAATTTCTTGACGATTGATAGTTGGCCCAGTCTTCTGGAACTTACCATCTCCAACGACCATGTTTACGGCTTGCGCAGAAAGTTCATCCATCTTCTTTTTGCCAAGAAGATCTGATGCAATCTCGAACACTCTAGTTCTTGAGCCGGATTCTTTAATGGCCTTCAATATGTCTGGACGAGTTGCAGCCTCTTTTACAACAAGCTCTCTAAGGTTTGTCGAAGCTTCCTCAACCTCTTCATCACTAGCTTCTGACCGAGTTTTCTCCATAACGTTTGTTATGTATTTCTCAGCGCTCGTGCTTTTGGTTGAAGATGGAACTTCTATTGACTCCATAGACACTTCTTCGTCTGCAATTTGCTTTTCAACTCTGCTTGAAACATTTTCGTTGTCTAGTGATACGGTTGATCCGCCTCGAATTGCTAAATCTATAGCACGAACAACGTCTTTCCCAAGGCTTTCTCGACCACTCTCAACCAAGTTCCCGGCTTCATCTTCGTAAGATCTAGTGTTTGTTTTCTTTGCTGATTCGAGTATTTTCTTTAGATTTGCTGTTGCTTCGTCTTCTGTTAATTCGTCGTTCTGAAACTTCTCCATGTTTTCAGAAATTGATTTAACAATGGACGCCCCCTCATCAGTTAACGAATAATCTCCACGATTAGCAAGAATCTTATCAGCAGCGTCAGAGATGGAGTCGAAAGTAATATCTCCGTTTTCTTTTGAATCTAGCATTTCTATAAGACGATCAGGGCTTTCTGGAGCCTTCTTTCCAGCATCAGTAATCTCTACGTCTATTTCTTTTGCAATTGCGTGTCTTATTTTTCCAACGTTACTCTGAGATGTTAGCCCAACTCCATTTTCGTCAACCAAGTTTAATACTTTTCCAAACAGTCGCTGTCTGTCCTTGCTCTTAACCATTGCAGAAATATCTTCATAAGTTATCTTCCCTCCATCTGGCTTAATAAGCTTTCTAATAGACTCCTTGCGCTTTAGCTTATCCTCAATCTCGTAGGTTCCAAGTTCTCCAACGCTTAACTGCTTCTGCTCTTCACCAACTTTTACGTTGAACTTGTTTGTATCACCAACTCGCTCGCCAATCTCTATGCGAGAACCATCTTTTCCAATGCGAACCTGTCCAGCCTGAACGATGTCTGGACCAGCAACCCTAGGAGCCGCTTTCTTGGTGATTTCAAGCACCTCTAGGGCCTTGTCCTTAACTTTCCGACTACCCATCGAATATATGTCTTTACCAGCTCCAGAGGCCTTTAAAATGGCTGTAACCTGATTCTGCTTTAATGAGTTGATGTCTTCAACGGTAAGCTCGTCAGTCTCCTGCTTTTTAAGCAGTTCTTTGGCAACTCTGATTCCTTCGTCTTTATTTCTGGGAGCTTCTATTCCAGCAGACTTAACAAGAACATCAATAGTTCCGGGCTTGTCTCCTTGAGTTCTAAGCACTTCACCTGTTTTTTCTTCGGTAAGCGTTGCTTTAGGAGTTTCAACTGCTACTGATGGTTGAACAACTTCCGTATCTGTAGTCTTTGCGGCATCTTCGGCGGTCTTCTTCGCAAGTGCCTCTTGGATCTTTTTCTTTCTAGGTGAAAGAGACTCTTCATCAACAACGGTCTTAGAAGCCTTTGCAGCTTCCGATCTCTGCTTCAACACTTCATTAACAGCGTCTTGTGCATATGGAAACTCAGCCAGAAGGTCAGCCTTGCGTTCTTTGCTGCTAACCTTAACCCCAGCGTCGGACTCTTCCTTGAGCATTTCGTCTAACCGTGCGGAAATATTCTCTTCTGGTTTTAAACCGTAAATATCATAAATTGTTTTTGCCATGTCTTGGCGTTCTTTGTCACTCAGTGTTCCAGCGGCAATTTCACCACCGCTATCAGCCTCAATCAACTTGTCGAATGCAGCTGGATCTTTAAACACTGAGTCAAGCGTTCCGTCTTTAGCCAGTTCCTGCTTGGTCTGCTCAACAAAAGCATTGCGTTCTTCGACCCGCCTCTCCTGCTGAACCACAAGCTCTGTCTGTTTGTTTATCTCATCAATCTTGGCTATTCGGTCTTTGCGACCTTCTGGAAACATGACTTCTTCTATAACATCAGGCCTAGATGCTGGATCAGCAGCAACAACCTTCATTGCGCTTGTTTTGTCCATGTGCCTAGAAAGATTAACGATTCCTTGACGAACCTCTTCCGGTGTCATGTCTGACGTTGATTTGTTTGGAACAAGCTCTGACATCTTCGTGGACACATCAAGGCTCTTGCTTTGAAGTTCGATGTCTTTAACCGCTGATGCTGAACTACGCTTTGCCAAGTAAGATTTACCAAGACCAAAAGCAGTAAGCATGGCGTCCATCATCAAGGATGTTGCTCCAGCCTTTTTCAGGTCTTCAAAAATAGTTGACTCAAACTCTATCTGCTTATCAGGATTACGTTTATTATGCTCTGCAATAGCGCGAGACCTTGCAGCTTCTTGAAGCGTTGTCTGTAGAAGTTCTGTTGAAAGATTACCAAGAACGAGAAGAGCTTGCTTTGAAAATTGTTTTTCAAGTATCTTTTTAAGAGGAGTAACGTTTAAAAGATTAAACTTATCATCGCCTTTAATGATTCCGGCACGTTTAAGACCAGCAATTCCAAGTTGTCCAGCAGTTTCCCAATACTCAACACCACCAGATGCAAGTCCGTAAAGTGTTCCCCACTTGTTTGCTATGTCGAAATCTACTCCGTTATCAACCATCTTGTCTATAGCGCCACCACGCTCTGACGCAGCCATTGCAAAGAAAGCGACTGGAGCAGGAAGAACCCTTGCGGCGATGAAGTTACCAGCGTTATCAGCTATAGCCTTTAGTCCCTCTTTAGGAACATAAGCCATAGTTTCAAGCATTCCTTGGGGATCGTTATTGGCTTCTTCAACAACATCTTTCATGTTGTTTTTCCAGAACCAATCAATATTCTTTACAGCTTCTCTGGTTGTTTCGTACTGAGACTGATTCCAGACATCGCCAAACTCTTTAATCTTTTTACCAACACTAGTGCCAGTTCCCGCAATGTTCTCGACGATACCAACATCTCTACCAACACTAGACGCTATTCTGGCAGGAGCTTCACCAAGGAACCCTACAGCCCTTGTAGCGAGTCCAGCAGTAGAGGCAACGGCCTTTCTGCCAAGATCACCAACGAAGCCTGCCGTAGACAAGATTACACCTTCTGGTGCTGCTGTTTGGATTGGAGCCTGTTGTGCATCTAGGCTCTTTCGGATTGCCTCAAAGTCAAGCGTCTTTCCTGACTGAATTGGCTTGTCTGCTTGTGGCTTAACAATTGGAGCTTCTGTGTCAGACATCTTGTTAATATTAGCAAAGAAATCTTCTGGCAAATTCTTCATGGTTCTCCAACTGTTCGTTTTTGCTGGACCAGATTGTTATTCTGACCCGAATACTGGAAATACACGTGGTATTCCTGCTGTGCTTCTTAAATTGCTTGCTTAATCGCAAGCTCAATAACGCGACGCTTATCTGCTTTTTTCTTCTCAAGACGCTCTTTTTCATCTTCAATCTTTAGATAGTCTTGATTGGTCTCTATTTTGAAAAACTCGCTCTCTAGTCCT
>Ga0172381_10008108_pt1 | contig 10307 bp, 19 predicted proteins | sample Leawel6488metaG_FD_119754 | JGI IMG/M metagenome (GOLD analysis project Ga0172381, IMG submission 119754) | Leachate microbial communities from a municipal landfill in Southern Ontario, Canada - Leachate well 64-88 metaG | ecosystem: Engineered > Solid waste > Landfill > Unclassified | place... | reverse complement strand
TTCGACCGCAAGCTGAACGAGTCGCTTCATGCCGCATTGAGTGGAATGAAGAAGGACAAAAAGGCATCACGCGATGAGGGCGAGTCAACGGGAACCGTAGTTCCGAAAGACACCGGCGTAACGCACAAGCGGGCAAATAAAAAACAGCCCGGCGACAAAATGCTGTCCGATGCCCAACTTGGTCGCGTCAAGATCGACTGGAAGCCGTGCAACGGAGGATTCGGCGAAGTCGATGGTCCCGGTGCAACGATCTGGCTAAACGAGAGCAGTGATTATCTGTCGCGATTGCGAACAGAACAGAACCTAGACGCACTGCTTATGCTCAGCTTCGGTCTCTACATCAACGAGGCGATCAACGCGAAGAAGGTCCAGAAGTGGCTTCCTGGATTCAATGCGGACACTAACGGGATGGAATTCTCCACGATCTGGGCAAAGTCGCTGTCTGGTGTGTCGCTCGAAAGCAAGTAGATGACCCCTTCTCCATCCAACTCGACTTGCTCCCGGTCTGGCCGCGGCGTCGCGACGCTGAGGCAGAGACGCGAACGGACTCGTCCGGTAGGCCGTAGCGCTATCACCGCCGGCGGGAGCGTTTTTGTTCTCTTCCGGCCCCGCGCACGGTTCTTGCATACGTGTGCGGGGTCGTTTTGTTTCGTCACGTCTGGCCGGATCACCGACCCGGGGCGTTTGTCTCTATACGGAGCACCACCATGCACTGGCTCTGGCTGCTCGCGTTGTTTCTGTGCCGTGTCGACGTGCCGGCGCGACCGAAAGTCCCCGAGCACGATAAACGTCAGACGAGCATTAACGGTAAGCCCGCGCTGCGAAGACCACCGCAGTGGCCGAGCGGCTTTACTTGACCTTGCTCCGGCCGGGACGGGAAGCCCAAGCATCGACACGGAACCCGGCCGGAGATCGTTGGGCATGTTTGCGCGGCCGGTTCGCATGACGCGGGCCGGTCGCGATTTTCTTTGCAGCCCCGTGGTGAAATTGGAATCACATCCCCTGTCGCGTGCGGCAACCCAGCCGGCTGGACCGCACGAGTTTGGGGAAGTTGCAGGTCCGAACCCTGTCGGGGTCTTTGCTTTTGCGCACTCCCGCAGCGGGCCAACGCCGGTTCAGTCATTGTCGTGCCTTGCCGGCCAACGCGGCTTGTCGTCGCGCGGCCCGCTGCGGGATTTTCAATCACCACCTTTACACGGAGCTAATCATGTTTCAGCAAGGCTATCTTGACGCTTATACGGGACACGGGCGCGACGGCAAATCGAAGGATGCCACTGGTTACGAGGGCGGCTATATGGCTGGGTGTGTCGCTCGCAGCAAACTCATCGGGGGCACCGAAGCGACCACGCCCTATCGTCCGTGGCGACAAGCCAGAACGCACGTCCTGCGATGCCAGAAGAACGGACGGCAACCGCGAGGAACGACGGCGCCGGTTCGCTAATCCCAAGCGGCCGGCGGTATGCGGGGAACCGTTCGCCCCCGCTGAGCCATCGGCAGCCGCCGGCCGCGATTCATCTTTCATGGAGGAACCCATGCTCGTACTCGCGCGCAAGCTCGACGAGGGAATTGACATCGAAACCAAGACGGGCGAGATCATCCGCGTGACTGTTGTGTGCATTCGCCGCAACATCGTCAAGCTCGGAATCGAAGCCGCCGACGAGTTTCACATCGTTCGCGACAACGCGGTCAACAAGACGCCGCGAGAAAGGGGAGATGAATGATGGACCACCCCACGCTCATCGAAGGCGCACGCCTCGTTGTCGGCCTGCTCATCCTCTCGCCGATCTACGCATGGTTCTGGCGAGAGAGGACACCAAAGCTAGAGCCGCCCGCCCAGCCCGCGACGTGGCGTTGTGTGTTCACGCAGCGATCCGGCCACACGTTTGTTGTGGTCTTCCATGATGACAACTACAGCGAGGCCATTTCCGCACTGTGCAACATTGCCGTGGCAAGCCGAACGCCGCTGACGTTGGCGGACGCGGAGAGGTTGGCGGATGCGATGGAGGCACGCGTGCGATGAGCATGGAATGCTACCGCTGCAGACAGCCGGTCAGCCCGCGCGGCGAGTGCGGATGTGCGGACGGCATCATCTTGATCCACGGCGACTGCCGCGACGTGCTGCCCCAACTCTCTGGCATCGAGACCTGCATCACCGATCCGCCGTATGGATTGAAGTTCATGGGGCGGGGCTGGGATCACGGCGTCCCAGGTGAGGAGTATTGGGAACTCGTCAAGGCGGCCCTTCTCCCCGGTGCCCTCTGCCTCGCGTTCGGTGGCACGCGGACCTATCACCGCTTGGCCTGTGCCATTGAAGACAGCGGATTCGAGGTACGGGACTGCCTGATGTGGGTCTACGGGTCGGGGTTTCCTAAGTCGTTGGACATTTCCAAGGCGATCGACAAAGAGGCGGGAGTGGAGCGAGAGGTTTTGGGCAAGCGGACAGATGGGCGGTATGCCCACGGGTTTACCCAGCAAGCTAAGCGGGCGATGGGCGATGTTGTCCACGCGGCGAGCCAGGGGTTCACGGGAGAAATGGGTGTCATTACCGCCCCCGCCACCGATGCCGCCCAACTCTGGGATGGTTGGGGCACGGCCCTGAAACCCGCCTATGAGCCCATCCTGCTTGCCATGAAGCCCCTGGACGGCACGTTCGCCCACAACGCACTGACGCATGGCGTGGCGGGGATCAACGTGGATGGGGCGAGGGTGGGGACGGAAGATGTGTCCTCGGCAGCCGCGCGGAGGCCAGGAACCCAGAAGTTCAACGGTCAGAACCATCGGCCGCATCACGACGGCGATCCAGGTCCGACCATACACGGCTCCACCTCCGGTCGCTTTCCCGCCAATCTGATCTTGGACGACAGCGAGGAGGTAGTGGGACTGTTTCCGGTGACGACGAGTGCCGGTCACACGCCCAGGTCACGAGGGAGAGGTGGGCTCGGGTGTAATGGCCATGCCGGGCAGACCAATGTAGCCGAGAAGCACCACCCAAACTCCGGTTCCGCCGCCCGCTTCTTCTACTGTGCCAAAGCCTCCCGCGCTGAACGCAACGGGACGACGCACCCTACGGTCAAACCGCTGGCATTGATGGAGTACCTGTGCAAACTGACCGCCACCCCAACGGGCGGGACGATCCTCGATCCGTTCTGCGGGTCGGGGTCTACATTGATCGCGGCACGCAACGTCGGACGCCCGGCGATTGGCATTGAACAAGACGAGAAGAATTGCGAGGAAGCGGCCGCAAGATTGTTTCGCAAGCAAGGAGTTCTGCTATGACCAGCCCCGCCACACGCCGCGCCCGCGTCAAGATGAGCGCGGAACTATGTAACGACGCCGCCGAAGCCGCCGCACGGGCAGGGCTGTCGCTGTCTCGCGCGAACGCATGGCACTACATCGTGCATTGGCGGCCGTTTGTCGACGGTGCTCCGGGAGCATGGGGACTGGACGTGTATCCCGCCAGCCAGCGCATCGTGCGAGCCTGGGGCAACTCGCCGACGCTGGACCTGGGCGACGAGTGGAACATTCTCGGAGTGGTTTTAGCTGTTGTGAAAGCGATGGAGGACGCCAGATGAGCCGCGAAGATTATGAAGGCTACCGGTTAGCTCGCGAGCATCACGTAGCCGTGGGTGAAGAACGCCGAAATACCAGTGAATACACGTTTCCGCAAGCCGAGCGCGTCGCAAAACAGCATGGCATCGGCTTGCGAAAATGCACCTCTTTCCATTATCGAATCTGGCACGGCGACTGGGCGATCAACGTCTATCCCGGCAACCAGCGAATCTGCAAGGACAAGGGACAGCGGCTGTACCTGTCACTGCCCGTGGGGTGGAACATCTTATCGGTGGTTTATGCCGTCGTGGCAACTTTAGAACGAAAGGACGGATGATGGGATCGGACAATACGCCACTTGGTTGCTCGATTGTGATGCTCATTATTGTAGCGGCTTACCACTTTGTGGTCGGCCCGTGTCTCTTCGCCTACTGCCTCTGGCACATCGTAGGCAAGGACATCCCGTGGTACGCCGATCTGGTTTGTGGCCTGATTGGAGCGGAAATCTGGCTCCCTGTAGCCATCGTGGTGTGGGTGTTGCGGCTGTGTGGAATCGAGACACCGTTACTCTAAAGACGAAAGGAAAGCGAATGACCGACGCACAGACAGAACTCAGCGAACAAGCCGACGCGACGGACGGTCGCGGGGCGAAGGACAAGACGAGACGGTGCATGGAGGCATTCGTGGACTACATGAGCGCAGCGTGGGATGGCGAGTGTACCGCCAGGGATGTGCGAGCGGACCTGAATGAACGCGGCGAGGACGCGAGGGTATTGGAGGGCAACATCGCCGCCATCATCGCCGAGCCGGAGGCGATGACCGCACGGCGAAAGTACATCGACATGCTGGCCGCCACGGGCGACGAGGAGACGGTTCGCGGGCTGGTGGAAGAGGCTCAGGCAGAAAAGTCCAGTGATCCGCTGTTAGACTGCGAACGGACGATCTTAAATGCGTTCGACGTGTTTCTCGGAACCAACTGGGGAAAGTCCACTGCCGGGCTACGTGAGATCGTCGGACGCCTCGGACGCAGCGAAACGCAGCAACTCGACAAGGCGATCCACGACGCCCTACTCTCCGCCTTTTTTCTAGGCATCAACGAAGAACAAAAATCCCCCGAAGCCGAGAACCACGGGCCGGTGGCGAGACTCAACGTCGGGCTGCTGTCGGTGCCCAACGGCAAGCGGACCAAGCGTCGGCTCAACCAGTTCTTCGCCGTCCATCCGAATCCGATCGAGGGCGATGCAGACTGGATCATCGACGACGTGACGGAGGGCACGCCGTAACCGTGCGGACCGTAATTCTGTAGTTCACCTATTTTACTTGGAGCAATGACTATGTTCACCAGAGAAGACTTGGACTTTCTGTATGAGTGCATCGAGGCGAAGGAACGTGATGCCTCCACGTCATCACTCATGGGCACGATGATGAAGACAATGATGGCCCGGACAAAGGAAGAAGCTGAGAAGTTTATCCATGATGACGAACTCAAGATGAAGGAGCAAAAGGAAGCGGGGCGTGCGCTTCGCGACCGCTGCATTCTATTCAAGGCTAAACTCATCCAAATGCGTGACGAGCATGACGCGGAAGCGTTTATGCGGCGTGCATCTCAACCGGTTGCCCACGTCACGGAGGGGACGCCATGAAGTGTTGCGGCGAAGAACGAACGTCGAAGTTCTGCCCGGAGTGCGGGAAGCTGCTTGCCGCGCCGAAGCCGCTCGATGAGTTGCTCGCTCACGTTCGCCAGCGAGTCAAGCACCTTACGGAAGAACGCTTCCGGTTTGTTACCAATGGCGACAATCCGACAATGAAGCAGGACTACTGGCAAGGTCGGGCAATGAACGCACTAGGCCACCTTGACCGCTGGTCACGATGGGAGCAAGCCCTGGTCGACGCCATCGCACGGGAGACCACGCCATGACCCAGCCAATTCACGCAATCAACGTCGCCCTGTTCACCTGTCGGAAACTTCCGGCCGACTTGGACGACCTTATCAGTCTGAACCTACTCCAGCGAGACAACACGCTGGCCAAGTTCCTTACTGACCTGGAAGTGCTCACTGAACGATTGGAGGGGATGAAAGATGGACCCTGACAACGTCTTCACTGGCGACACGCCGAGCGATGCCCACACGGCGGCTCTCCGTCAAGCGTGGGACGACCTCGTAGAGGCGTTCCGGCTGGTCGAGTCGAAAATCAATCACGTTGGCGCGATGCTGCCTGCCGACGACGACACATTGTTTTCGCTGTCGATCGTCGCTGGCAGCACGGAAACAGACCGCCAGCACGTCGAGAAGTGGCGGGAGGAAGCACTGCGATGAGCCTCTACGACCCGCCACTTCCGCGCGACGATGAAGACGAGCCGGATTGGGACGCGATCGAAGACGCTCTGTATACCGAAGCCGAACGGAAGTACGAACTGACGAGGATGGACGATTACACGAAAGGAACTATTTGATGCACGTTACCACGATTCGCGTCTTTGCGGGCCGCACGTTCAATCACCCGCACGAACAGTACAGCAACTTCAAACCGTCGTTGTCTCTGGAAGCGACACTCGCGGAAACCGATGACGTTGACGGCTGTGTTGCCGAGCTACAAGGCATGGCCGAGCGGATGGTCGAGGATCACAAGACGAAACTGCTGGCCGATGTCGACGCGGCGTATCAGTACCAGCAGGACAGATACCGGCTCCACGAGCTCGAACGCGAGAAGACCAAGTACGGCGAACTGACGGTCGCCCACGAGGAACTGCTGGAGTCGCTGCGGGCTAAGTTGACGCGGGGACTGCCGGCACCGCAGTGTACGGAGGAGGAATTCGAGGCGGCTCAAGCAAACCTTGGAGTTTCGGAATTCTGACACGGAACCGCAAGTGCGGCGCACGGGTTAGGACGTTTTGTGATGAACGGGAATACGAAGATTAACGGAGGTAATGTAATGAGTTCGGTAGCGATGGACCTGACGAAGTTCAATGTTGCGGACGCGGCAATCGCAACAATGGCAGCGCAGTATTTGCCGCTGACAATCGCGGACGTGAACGACACACAAGGGGCCGACACTGTTCACAAGGCTCGCATGGTCGTAAAGAGCCATCGCGTGGACGTGGAGAAGACTCGCAAGGCACTCAAGGCCGACGCCTTGGAGTACGGCCGGGCAGTCGACGCCGAAGCCAAGCGAATCACCGGCCTACTGGAGCCGATCGAGGACCACCTGTCAAAACAGGAAGCGGCCTACGAAGCAGCGAAAGAAGAAATCCGCAACGCCGCAAGGCTGAAAGCTGAAGCGGAGGAACGTGCGAAGCGGGAGGCCGAAGAGGCGAGATTAAAGGCCGAGAGAGACGCGGAAGAGGCCCGCCTCAAAGCCGAACGTGACGCAGAAGCCGAGCGACTGCGGATTGAACGGGAGAAGCTGGACGCAGACCGCAAAGCAATGGAAGCGGAGCGGGCCGCACTTGCCGCACAACAAGCCGCTGAGCGGGCGAAGATCGAAGCAGAACAAGCCGCCGAACGTGTGAGGCAAAAGGCAGAACAAGACAAGATTGACGCAGAACACCGACGACTCGCCGAGATTGAACGTGAAAAGTTGGACGCCGAACGCAAGGCAATGGAAACAGAGCGGGCGAAGGTTGCGGCAGAGCAAGCTGCCGAACGTGCAAGGCAGAAAGCGGAGCAAGACAAGATCGATGCAGAGAAGCAACGACTGGCTGACATCGAGACGGCCCGACTTCGCAAGATCGAAGACGAGCGAATCGCGGCCGAAGCTGCCGAGCGGGCCAAGATCGAAACGGAACGGCGGATAGCCCGAGAGGACGCAGAGAAGAAGGCCGCAGAGGAGGCGAAGGAGGCGGCCAGACTCAAGGCAGAGGCATTGCGGCCAGACCGGGAGAAATTGCTGGGCGTGGCTTCCGCTGTGGAAATGCTGTCACTCCCGGAGATCTCTTCAGACGAGGGAGGCAAGGCAGTACTGAGAATCAACCGTGTTCTCATGGGAGCCGAGACGCAGATTCGGGCCATCATCGACGAGTTGCTCCCGGCAACGGAGGCGACCAATGCGAATCATTGATTGTCAGCAACGCTCCGAGGAATGGGACCGCTGGCGGAATCGGCCGACCGCAAGCGAATTCGGCAAATTCATCACGCCGGCCCGCGGTGATTACTCGGCACAGGCCACTGCCTACGCAGCGAAGATTGTTGCCAAGAGGCTGGGCGTATACGTGGAACCGCCGCCGTCGTGGGCTATGGAACGCGGCACGGAACTTGAGCCGTCAGCCAAGCTCGCTTACACGCTCCAGACTGGGCGCGAGATCCAAGACGTTGGGTTTGTGTTGCCAGACAACACCGATGCGTTTGGGTGTTCCCCTGATGGACTCGTAGGTGACGATGGGGTCATTGAAATCAAATGCCCGCTTGCCGAGACGTTGATCGCCTATCACGCAGAAGGCGCCCTTCCTATGGAATACCGACCACAGGTGCAAGGTAGTCTGTTGATTACGGGACGGGCGTGGTGTGATTTCTACGTGTTTCACGAAGAGTTGACGCCGTTCCTTCTCCGCGTGGAACCGGACCTGGACTATCAAGCCAAGATGGCGAAGAACCTTTTGAAGCTGCTTGCTGAAATCGCATTGATCGAGGTACGAGTCAAGCGGATGCACCATCACGTTATCTCGGCTGAGACCGTCGCAACCGACGTGAAATGGGAGGATGAAGCATGAGCAGCAATCCAACGCCTGACGAAGTGCGAGCGTCAATTGTGCCTCGCAGCGACCAGCTCAACGCCGACTCTTTGTTGACCGGCCCGATCACCGTGACGATCACAGGGGTGCGCCGTGGCGACAAGGACCAACCGATCATCGTCGACATCGAAGGCTATCAGCCCTTCAAGCCATGTAAAACGATGCGGCGAGTGTTGATTGCTACGTTCGGCGATGACCCCAAGCAGTGGATTGGACAACGAGCAACGCTCTACTGCGATCCTGAAATCCTGTGGGCGGGCGTCAAGGTAGGAGGCATTCGCATCAGCCACCTCTCAGGGTTGGATAACCCAAGGACGTTCATGCTGACCCAAACCCGCGGCAAGCGAACCGAAATAACGATTCAGCCGCTTGCCGACTACAGCAAAGACATCGCCGCGGTATTGGCCGAGATCGCCGCGGCCGAAATCCCGGCGACTCTGAAGGCCATCGGTGCTGCGATGAAATCCAAGCCGGAGCCGGTCCGCGACGCGATTCGCGCGGCTTACGCATCCCGACAGAAGGAACTGACGGCCGCTCCGCTGGCGCAATTCGAGGCAGAAATCGAAGCCGCCAAGGACTCCAAGTCGCAGCTCATGGAGTTGACCACGCGAGTGGACCAGTTCGGCGACGCGGCTGCTGCATTGAGCAAGCGGATTCAAGACTACTGGGACGTTGCTGCTGAAGGAACCTAACGAAAGGAAGTACGAACATGATTAAGCCCCAATCCCTGTCGGTTGATCTTCCGAGGATCGACGGCAATACCCAAAGTCGGCTTGCGATCAACGAAGACGTGGTCCAGGACTACGCCGACATGATAGCCGAGTCCAACGGAGACTGGCCGTTCCCGCCCATCGACGTGTTTTTCGATGGGACGGAGCATTTCGTTGCCGATGGCTTTCACCGGTTCCTGGCCGCCCACCGCGCCAAGCGTGGTTCCATCCCCTCAGTTGTCCACGCGGGCACGGCGACGGACGCCAGAATCTTCGGCATGACTGCCAACGACAAGCACGGTCTGCGTATGACGAAGGCCGACAAGCGGGCATGTGTGGAATGGCTTCTGGACAGCGGCGGCAAGATGACCCAAGCAGACATTGCCGAGAAAGCCGGCGTCGGCCGGCGATTGGTCCAGAGTATCGTTGCGGATCGCAACCCAGCTTCGCTTGTTGGAAAGGCGACACCCCCAAAACGGGATAGCAGGGCGCAAAATGCGCCTAACCATACCACTCGGGGGGCTACGGCAAAAAAAGCGCCAAATGCGCCTTGCCAGCCAGGAGATGGGGAGTCTGACGCCGAGCCTGCCCTCTGCCCGGAATGTGGGTCCACATTGTTCGACGATGGCACCTGCCGAGCCTGCCTGCCGGCCGATGCCCCAGACGCCGCCACGTCAATGCCAGACGATCCAGACGCCGCCAGTGTGACGCAGGATCCAAGTACAGAGGCGATCGTGCTCGACTCGTTGGACCGTGCAGTCCCGGAAGACAAGCGGGCGGCCCACGCGGCGGCTGCGGAGATTCAGACCGAGGCCCGCAAGCTGGACGCGATTCTCAGGCGGGTGAAGGAACTGGCTGGCGCGGCTGGTGGCGAGTTCCTGGAAGTCGCCGCTATCGGCGTCGATCTCAAGGCGTTGAAGGCCCGGCTGTTCGGTGCGTGCTATTGGTCGGAGTGTCCCAGGTGCAAGGGAACGGTCGGCCTTGTATGCGATAGGTGTTCCGGGGCTGGATGGTGGCCGAATCGACTCAAGGGGAAGCTTTCTGAGTCAGACAAAGTGTGGTTGGGGGTGGAGTGATGCAGCAGTTGTCGCTGTTCGATGAACTGAGGGAACGGCTCGCAGCGCCTGAGATCGATTCCGCGATCACGCTGCGGCCCTACCAGCGGGACGCAGTGAACGCGATTTTCCGCGAGTGGGAGTCCGCAAAAGTCGCCACGCTGGTAAGTCTTCCGACGGGTACTGGCAAGAGCGTGGTCTTTTCCGCCGTCATGGAAGAGGTCATGCGATGCCAGCCCGACCGCCGAATTCTCGTACTTGCCCA
>Ga0172381_10008107_pt1 | contig 10308 bp, 10 predicted proteins | sample Leawel6488metaG_FD_119754 | JGI IMG/M metagenome (GOLD analysis project Ga0172381, IMG submission 119754) | Leachate microbial communities from a municipal landfill in Southern Ontario, Canada - Leachate well 64-88 metaG | ecosystem: Engineered > Solid waste > Landfill > Unclassified | place... | reverse complement strand
CTGGGTGCCGCTGGGTTTCGAGCGCGCCCTGCGCTTTTTCGACATGGCCGGCTTCAAGCGTGAAATGACCAGCATCAAGACCGTGCCCATGGGCAACACCCGGGTCGAGGAAATCCGCTTCAAACGCGATTTGTCATAAATACATTGCAGGACAGACCGCAGTTACGCCTGGCGAACCAGCTCTGTCCCCAACTGATCCAGTCAGGTGCGGCGCAACACCACACTGCCAATCGAGTAGCCCGCGCCAAATGAACAAATCACGACCACATCGCCTGCCTTGATGTCGTCATGGTGGCGCTGAAAGGCGATGATCGAGCCGACTGAGGCGGTGTTGGCAAACTCGCACGGCGCATAAGTGGTCTTTCTGAAATTTGGGTGGCGCAAAATGTGCCCGGTACCGCGCCGTTATCCAACCTGTCAGGGTGTGTTAACAGTGTGACATCTGAGACAATGAAGTTCCCTTGAGCCATCCCGTTTTTGCAACCTGGAGTGATCCCCTATGGCCGGTAGCCTGCTTTTATTGCTGGATGACATCGCCGCGGTGCTTGACGACGTGGCCGTGCTGACCAAGGTGGCCGCCAAAAAAACGGCCGGGGTGCTGGGCGACGATCTGGCGCTGAACGCCCAGCAGGTGTCTGGCGTCAGGGCCGAGCGCGAGCTGCCGGTGGTGTGGGCGGTGTGCAAGGGCTCATTCATCAACAAAGCCATCCTGATACCCGGCGCCTTGTTGCTCAGTGCCATTGCGCCGTGGTCGATCACGCCCTTGTTGATGGCGGGCGGCCTGTTTTTATGTTTTGAAGGCTTCGAGAAGGTGGCGCACAAGCTGTTGCACAAACCGGCTGAAGTTGCCGCCGAACACGAGCAGTTGGTCCATGCCCTGCTCGATCCAACGGTCGATCTGCTGGCCGTGGAGAAAGAAAAAATAAAAGGCGCGGTGCGCACCGACTTCATTTTGTCCACCGAGATCATCGTCATCACCCTGGGCACGGTGGCTGCCAGCCCGTTCCTGACGCAGTTCACCGTGCTGGCCGGGGTCGCATTGCTGATGACGGTGGGCGTGTATGGGCTGGTGGCCGGCATCGTCAAGATCGACGACCTGGGGCTGTACCTGAGTCAGCGCACAAGCAGCGTGGCGCAGGCTTTGCAGCAAAAGCTGGGTCGCGGCTTGCTGCTGGCCGCCCCCCTGCTGATGAAAAGCCTGACCGTGCTCGGCACGCTGGCCATGTTTCTGGTGGGAGGTGGCATTCTGGCGCATGGCTGGCATGACGTAGGGCAGGGCATCGAGCAGCTCAGTTTGGTGGCGGGTAGCCTGCTGCAACCCGTCTTGGGTTTGCTGCTCAACATGCTGCTGGGCTTGCTGGCTGGTGGCGTGGCACTGGTGGTGGTGTCGCTGGGGCAGTGGCTCAGGGCCAGATTTTCATAGGCCTTAAGCGCCAGCACGGTCTTGACGGCCTCGTCCTGCAAATCCGGCAGGTAGCCGTACTTGTTCAGGAGGCGTTTCACCATCACGCGGATTCTTGCCCGCGCACTTTCGCGCAACGTCCAGTCGATCGTCACGCTTTTGCGCACCTGCGTGATGAGTTCGACGGCGATCACCGCTGATTCATTGGCCGCCAAGGCGTCGTAAAAGGCCACTTCGTCGTCGGTCAGCCCCAAGTCCTGGCCGCGCCGGGAGCGGACCTTGTGTTCGTCTTTCAGCAGTTTCTCCAGCAACTCGGCGGCGACGTTCTTGTGCTTGAGGCCGCGCACTTCGGCGAGGAACTGGTCGCTCAGGATGCTGATGTCCGGCTTGGGCAAACCGGCGGCGGTGAAGACGTCGATGACCTGGCCCTCGGTGGTGATGGCCTTGCTCACGAGCTGGCGGATGGCGGCATCGATCTGCTCGGGTGTTTTCCGGTTGTTGCTGCGCTGTTTGTTCAAAGCGGCTTGCAGGGCCTGGAAAAAAACTCACGTCGTCGCGGATCTCCGTGGCCGCATCGCTGGCGGCGCAGAGCGCGAAGGCGCGCGAGAGTTCCGTCACCACCTGCACCCAGCGCTTCTTGCCGTCGTCCTGTTCCAGGACATGCTCCTGCCCGGCGGGGATGAGTTGCAGGCGCTCGGTCGGTGTGCCGCTGGTCCACTTGCCCCAGTTGAAGCCGTGCATCAGGTCGCAGGCGATGCCGTGCTTCTCCAGCATCACGGCGCTGGCTTGCGCGGTGTCGAGGGTTGGGTCGCCCTGGCCACCGCTCTCCGCATACACCGCAAGCGCGTGCTTGAGCTGATCGGCCAGGCCAAGCTAGTCCACCATCAGACCGCCGGGTTTGTCGCGGAACACGCGGTTCACGCGGGCGATGGCCTGCATGAGGCCGTGGCCCTGCATCGGCTTGTCGGCATACATGGTGTGCAGGCAGGGCGCGTCGAAGCCGGTGAGCCACATGTCGCGCACGATCACGATGCGGAACGGGTCGCTGGCGTCCCTGAACCGCTTGGCCAGCTTGCGGCGCCTGTCCTTGCTGCGGATGTGCGGCTGCCAGTCGGGGCCGTCGCCGGCGCTGCCGGTCATTACCACCTTGACCACGCAGGCTTTGCCTTTTTCGGCTTCGGCATCGTCATCTTTGGTGACGAACCAAAGGCAGACGGGAATCTGCGTGCTGTAAAAGAGCTGGCCGGCCAGGAGCTTGGCGCGGTGTTCCTCGAAGGTGTCCGAGATGTATGTGAGGAAGGTCAGCCCGAGCACGACGTGCTTGTATTTGGCCGCGTCCAAGTTGTTGCGCAGCTTGTCGGCGGTGAGCCAGAGCTTGGCCTTGAAGCCGAGGTGCGTGGACGAATCGTTTTCTTGCTGGGTGCTTTCGCCATCAGATTTCCTTCTGCTATCGCGGGCATCTTCGCCGACTTGGCAGCTCGGCAGCTCGGCCGCGTGGGCGAGAACGCGTGGCATGGCGATCGTCCTGTCTTGCGTTTTTTGTGGTTGCGCTGATTTTCATCATGTGCGGCTCAGTCAAGGTGGCGTAGACTGAACAGCATCGACCAGTTCCTTGTACGTGCACTCACTTCTGGAGCCCATCATGATCTATAAATTCAGGTCCCAAGCTGCCGCAGATGTTGTCATGCTGCAGGCCAATGGAGATCAAATGCTGACCATCATTGGCAAAGAGCCCTCTGCGCAGGGCATCATCACCGCGGCCCAAATTCCGGCCGCCATTGCGGCGCTGGAAGCTGCGATCGAGGTTCACGAGGCCGCCGAAACCAAGCGCCGCGAGAATCCAGGGCTCGTGGTTGAGGTGGAAGGCGACAGCGTGATGTTGCGCCAGCGCGCCGCGCCCTTCATCGATTTGCTCAGAACCAGCGCGCAGGCGGGCAAGGACGTCGTCTGGGGCGTATGAATTCAGGCACCGTGGTGGCTGTGCGCGGCAGCGTGGTGGACGTGCGGTTTGACCTGAGTTTGCCCGCCATCCACACCGTGCTGCACGCCGATGAGGGGCGCATTGTGCTTGAGGTGCTGGCCCAGCGTGATGCGCGCCATGTACGCGCGATTGCCTTGACCCCCACGCAGGGCCTGGCGCGCGGCGTGCCGGTGCTCGACACCGGCGCGCCATTGAAGGCGCCGGTGGGCAAGGGGATTCTCGCGCGCATGTTCGACGTGTTTGGCAATGCGATCGACCGCCAGCCGGCGCCGGTCGGCGTGCAATGGCGGTCCGTGCACCGGGCGCCGCCGCCGCTGTCTGACATGGCGCAGGAGTCTTTCGTCATGTACGTGGCCACCCATGCCGCCGGGCTGCACAGCGCGGCCTTGCTCGCCTGCCAGCAGGCTGGCTTCATTCCCCGTGTGTCGCAGCAGGCCGTCCAGGTGCAGACCGTGCTGGCGCTGGTCGAGAGCGGGCTCGGCGTGGCCCTTGTGCCCTCGGTCATGCAGCGCTACATCAGCGACAGGACCGTTTACCGGCCTTTGCTGGATGTGCTGCCACAAGCCGCCGTCGGGCTTGCGCTGGCGTACATGGAAGAGACCGGGAGCGCCGCCGCCGCTCGCTTTCGCCAGCTTGCCACACGCGAGTTCGCGCTTGAAAAAAGCGCTGGCAGCCTGGCCGCAAGCGAGCGGCGGCCGGCAACTCAAGCGCGGACCGTGCAAGGTCTGCCACAACCGTTTTCATGATGACCTGCCTGACCCATGCCTGGACCCGCCACCAAGCCGAGTTGCGCAACTGGGTGCGTCACCGCTTGAGAAACCCGGCGGAAGCCGACGACCTGATGCAGGATCTGTTTCTCAAGGCGCTGTGCCAGGGGGAACGCTTTTGCGCCGTACACAATGCACGGGCCTGGCTGTTCGAGGTTGCGCGCAACACGCTGGCCGACCGCCTGCGCGTGGCGCGCGAGACGATTGAGCTGCCCGACGACTTGCCCGCGCCGGCAGACGACAGCGACACGGTGGACAAGCTGACGGCCTGTCTGCCGCGTGTGCTGTCGGAGCTGAGCGCCGAGGACCGCGAGGCCATCACTCGCTGCGACTTGCAGGGCATGTCCCAGGCCGATTTCGCCACCGCCAGCGGCTTGGGCCTGAGTGCGGCCAAGTCACGCCTGCAGCGCGCGCGCCAGCGCCTCAAGGAGCGCATGACGCAAGCCTGCCAGGTGCAGCTCGACGCTGCGGGCCATGTGGCGGATTTTGTGCCGCGTCCATAGCACGCACTTCTGCGCCGGTTTTGGCGCTTGCTGATTGCTCTGTTTGTGATAGCTTCTCGCGCCCGTGCAGCATGCGCTAGAGCCTGTTTTTTCTTGAGAATAGGCTCTGGAAGGCGCCAAGCCGCCATGTTGCAGGCGGACACGATGGGCACGGCACGCATGGCACGTGCCCGGGCCGTTGCAGAAATTTTTCTGCTTTCGTGCGTCTTTTCGGCGGCTCGTTCGTCTTCACAGGCATGAGCACCCTGACTTCATCCCTTCAGCGCTGGCCGACGCGTCGGCCCGTCCTCTTTCTGGTCTTGGCCGCCGCCGTCTGGTGGGGGCTGTACCAGACGCTTTTGCCGGGCTCTGAAGCCCTGGTCGCGGCCTTGCCGGTGGATCGCGCCAGCCGCCTGGGCGGCGCACTGCAGTTCTTCCTTTACGACACGCCCAAGGTGCTGATGCTGCTGACCGGCGTGGTGTTCGTCATGGGCATGATCAACAGCTACTTCACGCCGGAGCGCACGCGCGCGCTGCTGGCCGGCCGCAGCGAGGGCGTGGCCAATGTGATGGCTGCGGCTTTGGGCATCGTCACGCCGTTTTGCTCCTGCTCGGCGGTGCCGCTGTTCATCGGCTTCGTGCAGGCGGGCGTGCCGCTGGGTGTGACGTTTTCCTTCCTGATCTCGGCGCCCATGGTCAATGAAGTTGCCTTGACGCTGCTGTTTGGCATGTTTGGCTGGAAGGTCGCGCTGCTCTACCTGGGGCTGGGCCTGGGCGTAGCCATTGCCGCGGGCTGGGTCATTGGCCGCCTGAAGATGGAAGCCTGGCTGGAGGACTGGGTGCGCGACATGCCCAGGACTTCAGCCCGGTTTGAAGACGCGGGCACCACGCTGGCCGACCGCATTCAGGGCGGCTTTGCAGCGGTGCGTGAAATCGTCGGCAAGGTCTGGCCCTACATTCTGGGCGGTATTGCCTTGGGCGCCCTGATCCACGGCTATGTGCCGGAAGACTTCATGGCCAGCTTCATGGGCAAGGACGCCTGGTGGTCGGTGCCGCTGGCGGTGCTGATGGGCGTGCCGATGTACACCAACGCGGCCGGCGTGATTCCCATCGTGCAGGCGCTGCTGGCCAAGGGCGCGGCCCTGGGCACGGTGCTGGCCTTCATGATGAGCGTGATTGCGCTGTCATTGCCCGAGATGATTATTTTGCGCAAGGTGCTCAAGCTGCGGCTGATTGCCACCTTCGTGGGTGTGGTGGCGAGCGGCATTTTGCTGGTGGGTTTTGTGTTTAATGCTGTTTTGTAAGCCAGTTTTTTTACGTCAACTTCAAGGAAACATCATGGATATCAAGGTACTCGGCACCGGCTGCGCCAATTGCAAGGCCACGATTGCACTGATCGGGCAGGTTGCCCAGGCCAAAGGCGTGGCGGTCCAGCTGGGAAAAGTCCAGGAACTGCGCGACATCATGGGCTACGGCGTCATGTCCACGCCGGGCGTCGTCGTCAACGGCAAGGTGGTGCATGCCGGGGGCGTGCCCAGCCGTGAAAAAATCGAGCAGTGGTTCACGGCCGGGGGCTGAACGCCTTGCGCCTGGCATCGGAAAACCCATGCTTTGCCCCGGACGCGAGCTGCCCGCTGGCGGTGGGCTGGCGTGATCTGCATGTGCCGGACGGGCCTGCGCGCAAGCTCATGGGTGCATGATGCTGGGCGTGAACGCAAATGCCGATGTTTTCCCCCACCAACCGCCTGTCAGGGCGGTGCCCGGCTTCGCGCTGCTGTTTTCGGTGTCGCTGCCGGCCATTCCCGGCTCGGTCGATCTGGAGGCTGCGATGCGGCTGGCCGGTGTGACACCGTTCTCGCCGCAGCAGCTCTCGGACTACCGGCGCCTGCGCGACGAAACCGAAGTGCATGTGCTGGGCCGGGCCTTCATTGAGGCCGGCCGGCTGACGCACAGGGCGATTGGCCGTATTGCCCTGGCCCCATCCGCCAGCGACCCGCATGGTCCCCGCGTGGCCGACGCGCACCTGTTTACCCATGTGGCGGGCGTGGCGCTGTGGGAGGTGTGGCTGCCCTGCCAGGTACAGGATTTTGATGTGCGGCGCTGGACGGCATGGCTCGACGACCAAGCGCCCGACAGCCTGCCGGCCCGGGTCTGGCAGGCCTTGCAGCCGCTGAGCCTTGCGCTCGGTGGGCCGCAAGCCTATCGCCAGTACCTGCCATGCAGCGTCGTTCGCCTGCCCGCGCAACCGCTTTCAGCACTCAGGGCAGGGCAGGCGGCCGACATCGTGCGCCTGTTGTGGTGCGACCGTTCGGCGCGCAGGCTCAAGCCGGAGGTGGTCGATGCCGAGCTGGCGCGCGACTACTGCGCGCACATCGGCGGCATCACCTTGCTCGGGCGCCGCGCCGCCCTTGACATTCACGGATGCCAGGACGATTCGTCCCCGCCCGATTTCGGGTCCGGCCTGCTGCCGCGCAGCGCCGTGCCGTTTCTGGTCACGCTCGAATTGCTGCTGATCGAGCGCGCCGTGCTGCTGCAGCTCTATGAACGGCTGTCGCAGCGCACGCCGGTCAGCATCGCGGCGCTGCTGGAACTCAAGCAGCAGGTCAGCAACGGGCTGGAGGAGTATTACGGCGCCACGATGGCCGCCACCCGCTTTGGCGACCAGATCGCCGAGGACGGGGAGCGGCTGTTCGGCATCATCGACCTCTACGACGCACTGATGGACCGGCTGGAGACCGTGAGCTTTGCGCTGACCACCCGCTACCAGCAGCGCATGACGCAGATGCAGTTCTGGCTGACCGTGGTGTTTGGCGCGACCGAGATCGGCTTTATTGCCGCCAGCATCGCCACCTGGCACTACCGCACCGAACTCGGCGCGGTACTGGCCTGGACGCTGGGCGCGGCCGTGGTGTCGGCGGGCGTGCTGGTCGGGTTGCTTAGTCAGCGCATGGAAAAGCGCTGAGGTTCAAGTCGTTAGAGTGCTATTTTTTTAATAGCTGTCTGTGCAATGCAGGCGTGCGCCATAGCCTGTTTTCATCACGAGTAACTGTCAACTTTCCCTGGCGCTGACCTGAAACGGTATCCCGCATCGTTGATACGCATCAAGAACGTTTCGGCGGAAATCTTCAATAATGGCGGCTGTCGCCAAACGCTCGCTGCCCTGGGCATTCCCTCATTCGCCTTATTCATTTTTTTAACCCTGGAGAAACTGACATGAGCAAGATCGAAACCGTGCTGTGCCACCCTGTCCGTACCGCCATCGGCACTTATGGCGGCAGCCTGAAGGACATTCCCGCACCCGACCTGGGCGCGGTGGTGATTCGCGAGACGCTCAGGCGCTCCGGGCTTTCCGCCGACAAGGTGCAAACCCTGGTGATGGGCAATGTCATCGAGGCCGGCGTCAAGATGAACCCGGCGCGCCAGGCGGGCATCGGTGCCGGGCTGCCGGTGGAGGTGCCGGCGCTCACCGTCAACCGCGTGTGCGGCTCGGGCGCGCAGGGCATCGTCAGCGCCGCGCTGGAAATCTGCTCCGGCATGGTCGAGTGCGCCATCGGCGGCGGCATGGAAAACATGGACCGGGCGCCCTACCTGCTGGCACAGGGCCGCTGGGGCGCCCGCATGGGCGACGTGACAATGTTCGACAGCATGCTCTACGACGGCCTGAACGATGCCTTCAGCGGCAAGCATTCCGGCTGGCATACCGAAGACCTGGTCACGCGCAACAGCATCAGCCGCGACGACCAGGACAAATGGGCGCTGCGCTCGCAGCAGCGCTTTGCGGCGGCGCAGGCCGCGGGCAAGTTCGAGTCCGAAATTGCCGCCGTGGAAGTGCCCGGCCGCAAAGGCCCGACCCTTTTCAGCAAGGACGAGCACAACCGCCCCGAGACCACGGCCGAGTCGCTGGCCAGGCTCAAGCCCGCCTTTCGCAAGGACGGCACCATCACCGCCGGCAGCGCACCCGGCCTGAACACGGGCGCGGCGGCGATGCTCGTTGCCGAGCGCGGCTGGGCTGAAAAGAACGGATTGCAGCCCATGGCCAGGCTGGTCAGCTACGGCATTGGGGCGGTGGAGCCCGGCCTGTTCGGTCTTGGGCCGGTGCCCGCTGTGCACCAGGCGCTGGCGCGTGCGGGATGGAGCGCGGCTGACGTGCAGCGCGTGGAAATCAACGAAGCCTTCGCCGCCATCACGCTGGCCTGCCTGCGCGAGCTTGGCTTTGCCGAGGACATCGTGAACGTCGAAGGCGGCGCCATTGCCCACGGCCACCCGATTGGCGCCAGCGGTGCGGTGCTGGCCACGCGGCTGATGCATTCGATGAAGAGGGACGGCCTCAGGCGCGGCATTGTCACGCTGTGCATCGGCGGCGGCCAAGGCATTGCACTGGCGCTGGAAATGCTTTAAAAGTGCTCATGGACCAACCACTACACCCTTTCACGGAACTCTTCGCCCAGTTGGGCCTGCCTTCGGACGCGCAGGGTATCGGGCAATTCCTGGCCGCGCACACGCCGCTGGCGCCCGGCATTGTGCTGGCCGATGCGCCTTTCTGGAGTGCCGCGCAGGCAACGTTCTTGAGGGAAGAACTCCTCGAAGATGCCGACTGGGCGGAAGTTGTCGATCAGCTCAATGCCGCGCTGTGGGGCGGCTAGACTGGGTTGCCGCTGGTTCAGCCGCCATCCGGCGGCGTTCAGGCGGCGTTTATTCATGGTCATTGTTTCGATACCCGGCGCCAAGCCGCAGCGCGCTCAAGAAAGAAATGGGATGACTGAAGATGGCCTTCAAGCAGATGCACCGAACCTCGGCGTTGTCGTCGCGGTGCGCGGCAGCGTCGTGGATGTGCGTTTCGATGCGCATTTGCCACCCATCCACACCGTGCTGCACGCAGACGAAGGGCGCATCGTCGTGGAAGTGCTGGCGCAGCGCGACCCCCGTCATGTGCGCGCGATTGCGCTGACGCCCACCCAGGGCCTGGCGCGCGGCATGCCGGTGACGGACACGGGCGCGCCCCTGAAAGCGCCCGTGGGCAAGGGCATTCTTTCCCGCATGTTCGACGTGTTTGGCAATGCGATCGACCGCCAGCCGGCGCCGGTCGGCGTGCAATGGCGGTCCGTGCACCGGGCGCCGCCGCCGCTGGCAAGGCGTTCCACCCAATCTGAAATTTTCGAGACCGGCATCAAGGTGATCGATGTGCTGTTGCCGCTGGAGCGCGGCGGCAAGGCCGGGCTTTTTGGCGGCGCAGGCGTGGGCAAAACCGTGCTGCTGACGGAAATGATCCACAACATGGTCGGGCATCAGGCGGGTGTGAGTATTTTTTGCGGCATTGGCGAGCGCTGTCGCGAAGGCGAGGAGCTTCATCGGGACATGGAGTCCGCTGGCGTGTTGCCCGATATGGTGATGGTCTTCGGCCAGATGAACGAGCCGCCGGGCAGCCGGTTCCGGGTCGGCCACGCGGCGCTGACCATGGCCGAGTATTTCCGGGACGACGAGCACCGCGACGTGCTGCTGCTGGTCGACAACATCTTCCGCTTTATCCAGGCCGGCTCGGAGGTGTCGGGGCTGATGGGGCAGATGCCGTCGCGGCTGGGCTACCAGCCGACGATGGGCACCGAACTGTCCGCCCTGGAGGAGCGCATTGCCAACACCGACAGTGGCGCCATCACCTCGATTCAGGCGGTGTATGTG
>Ga0172381_10008106_pt1 | contig 10308 bp, 7 predicted proteins | sample Leawel6488metaG_FD_119754 | JGI IMG/M metagenome (GOLD analysis project Ga0172381, IMG submission 119754) | Leachate microbial communities from a municipal landfill in Southern Ontario, Canada - Leachate well 64-88 metaG | ecosystem: Engineered > Solid waste > Landfill > Unclassified | place... | reverse complement strand
AAGAGAATAAGCATTATATCCTAGAGCGGCTTCATCTGGATTTAAAGCAGGAGTATTGTCTAAATTAATAAACCTAATTAAAAAGGCAATAATAAGAATTATTATTAATGGTATTTTATTGATTTTGGTAGGCATAGAAAGTGGAAATATTATTGATAGGACTTAGTGGTAAAAAATCTTTAAAATAATCCGATTTATCGATTGATTGACGATAAATTTCATTATAATTAAAAATAGCCAGAGATGATGGTTGGCTTTTAATTACATTATAATCTGGCGTAGTAAATTTAATATTATCGATTTGTTCAACTTTTCCAGTGTCACCTGATGAATTTTCTACTAATTTGGCTTGTTGTTGATAAAGTTGTGGTGGATATTTGGAATAAAAAAGGTAAAAAATATAAGCTTGGCCGTAATAATCACTTATGGTTATATTTTTATATTTGCTTTGATTTTTGACTATATAATCCATTGATTGTTGATAGCCATAGAGAAATTCGTCTGGATTTTTTTTGATCATATGATTTAAATAAAGATCAGAATAATAAAAGAAAGAAACTAAATAAGCACCAATAATTAGACTATAAACAAAGATGTTTTTATATTTATTTACAACAACATAGATGCCAACAGAAATAAAATATATTAAAGGAATAGAAAAAGACATGGATCTTAATGATTGAACAATATCTCTAGTAAGAGCGGAAGGAAGTGGAGCAACAATAAGCCAGAGGAAAAAGAAAATACCTAATTTATCAATTTTTTGTCGACTTAAGGCAAAAAAGATGCCAATAATTAAGAAAATAAGACTTGGATAAAGAATAACTCCGACATAAGGAGCTGAATGACGTGGACTTTGCCAATCACCTTCAAAAGCTAAAAATCTTGGTGAAAAATGATTGAAATAACGAAGTAAAAAGTTACGTCCAAAAAAAACAAATTGATTATGAAAAAGATCATAATCTAATTGATTACTCTCATTTTTAATGATAATTGATTCTTGAGTCGGTCTAGGATAAGAAAAAAGACTAACAACCTTTAAACGATTAGCATTGCTGGAAAAAAACAGACCATAGAGTATTGGTAGAGAAAAAAGAAAAAGAGGAAAAACAAAATTTAAAAATAAATTTTTAATATTTTTTAGATTGACAATACTTAAGTTTGTTAAAAACAAAATAACAATTAGAAAAAGACTAATCATTTTACCGGCTTGATAGGTGAAAAGAGTTAATCCAAAAGTGATAGCTGAAAATAATAAATATTTGTTTGATTTTTTGTTGATGTATTTAAAGAAAAGAAAAGCGGCTAAAACTAATTCAAAAGTTAGAACATTACTTTCCCAAGCACCACGAGAAAAATGAATTGAATAAGGATTGAAAACAGTAATAATAGCAGCAATAATGGCAGTTTTGTGAGCTTTTGGATTTATTTCTTTAATTAAAAAATAAATCAAAATTGGCAATAATGACCCCAATAAAACAGATGGTAATCTGGTGGCAGTGGCATTTAATCCAAAGATTTTAATAAATGGAGCCGCTAAATAAATATAAAATCCTGGTTTGTAATCTCCAAAAGACTTAAAAATAATTGGTAAGGTTTTGCCATATTCATCTTTGCCTGTTTCAATAAGAGAATAAGCGTTGTAGCCAATAGCGGCTTCGTCCCAAAGCAAAGTGGGGTATTTCCCTACTTTATAAAATCTTAAGAAAAACGAAATAAAAAAAATAATAATTAAAAACAATTTATTACTTTTGGTCATAAGTGTTTAAAATATCAAAGGCTGGTGACTTATCGAGAAAATAAATAGTTTTAATTAAATTAGTATTTTCTTTATTATAGTTGCCAGGAGAAGTGATTAAAAGGGTTTTTGAGGTGATATTGTTAGTTTCTTTTTTAATATCCCAGTCATTAACAAATTTGAATTTATCAAAAGCATTAACCCAATACCAATCGGCATGAAAATCCCAATTTAAACTAGGATCATTTTGATAAGATTTTGGATTCCAAGGCCAATAAAATAAAACGAATTCATGAGCTTCACCATATTTTTTGGTGAAAATAATTTGATCATAATTATCATAATTATTTTTTATATAAGTTATAACTTCTTTATATCCATATTGCCAAGAAGAGGAATAATTTTTTGAGTAATCACTAAAATAATTTTTAAAATAAATAAAAGATTGAAAAAATAAAATTAATAAAAATAAAAAAATGAATAAAGATTTTGTCTTTTTATTTTTAAAGAAATCAATTGTTTTAAAAAAACCATAAGTTATAAAAATTTGAGGTAAAGGTAAGATAGTCATGGCCCTGATGATTGGAAAATCGCCAATGGTTATAACTGCAGGAATTAGACCAATTAGGAACCAAAAAATTATGAAAATAGGGAGTTTTTCTTTTTTAAAAAATTTTAAAATTAAAATTATCAAACCAATATAAAAGAAAGGGAGGCAAACAGAGTAAAGGACTCCAGTTTGAGGAATGTTAAATTGGAAGTTTTGAGTGCTGTCAAAAAATAAAATTCGTGGATTTATAAAACCAAGATAATTTTTTGCGACAATTTCGGTAAAAACAGTGATCTTGTTGTATTTTAATTTGGCAATTAATGAATTACCTTGATAATTATTTCTATCGGTTTCTATTTGATTGATAGTGGCTGGATTTATGGCAAAAACCCAACGACTGCGGGCTTGAGCATCTTTATTAAAGATATTGATTGCCTGAGGAATCATTAAAACAAAAATTAAAACTAAACTAACTAGAAACACTTTTATTTTTTTTGCAGAATTTTCTTTTATTTCTTTAAAGAAAATAAAAGCATAGGCAAAAAATAATATTGGAACAACTATTTTAGCGTTGTGATAGGCATAAGTTGAAAGTGACGTAAAAAAGATTCCTAATAATAGAAAGTTTATTTTTTTTGTAGCTTTGATTAAAAATAAGATTCCAAGAGAAAGAAAAAATTGAGCAACTGTCGATTGAAAAACAGCTCTTGAAGTGAAAAATGTCCAAGGAGAAAGGGCGACTAATAACATTAACAGATAAGATTTTTTTTCATCTTTAAATAGTTCTTTACCTAGAAAATAGGAAACGATAACTAAACCAAAGCCGCAAAGAGCAGAAACAATTCTGGTTGTCCATTCATTTAAACCAAATAAATAGATAAAAGGCATGGAAAGATACATGTTAAGAGTGGTTGGATAATCTCCATAGGCCCTAAAATTAAAAATAGGCCACGATTTTGACCATTGATCTTGGCCGGTTTTAATTAGACTGTAAGCATTGTAACCATGGCTAACTTCATCCCAATTAAGACCGACTGGAAATTTGTTTAATTGCCAAAATCTGAGAAAAAAAGCAATTAAGGTAATTAAAATAAATAAAATATATTTTTTATTTTTCATTTTTAAATTTCAATCTGATGCTTACAATTATAGCTAAAGCTAAGCTAATAATACTAATTAGATTACTTATGGTTCTTATTGGAGTGTTGGTTAATTTCAATAAAACAGAATGGTTTCCGGGGACGACATCAAATTCGATTAGGCCCAAGTCTTTACTAATTTCAAAATCTGTAATTTTATCATCGACAAAGAGTTTCCAATTTGGAAAATAAACCAAAGGAACTGTTATTTTACTGTTTGAATTAGCAATGAAATCAAAACTAATTTTGTTACTTTTTTTAATATAATTTTTAATAACAACATCATTAGAAACGGTGAGTTCGGTTGGAGCAAAAGTGGTAGGAAATGATTGACCATATTTTGGCCAGTAATCTTTTAGTCCAGCTCCACTTTGTTTAACTATTTCAGTTGAAGAAAGTTTTTGAACATCGGTTAAATTTGAAAACCAGATGTCTTCTTTAAAATAGGAAAAATTTAAAATAATGGTAAGGAGTGAAATAACTACAACAATTAATATTTGATATTTTTTATTAATAAATGAAATTAACGAACCAGCAATAAAGGACGAAGTAAAAATGGAAATTGAAAGAAAACGCCAAGGAAATTGATAGAAAGACATAAAAGGAAAAAGTTTCCAAATGAAAGTTGATTTGTTGTGAGTTAGAAAGATTGAAAATAGAAAAAAGAAAAAGAATAGTAATATTAAACCCACCTGTCCTGATAAATCAGGACATCCTCCCTTGACAAGGAGGACCTTCTTTTTCAATATTTTTTTGAAAAATAAAAATAAAACTGTTATTAATGGTATTAACCATTGAACAAGACCAATAGAGAATGCCATGTCGTCGATTGGGCCCCAAAGAGAAGCTCCAAAACCCCAAAAACGAGAAATAAAGAGCTGAAATAGGGTTGCAAAATGAATTATATAGTTAAAATATCCCTGAGTCATGGTGTCGATGGTGACTAAATTCTTTTCAAAAAGTGCTGGCAATAAAAAGAAAGCACTTATACCAACAGAAATTAAAACAGGAAACAAAAGATTTAAAATTGATTTTAAATTAAGGTTTTTGTTTTTTATTAACAGAAAAAGAGAGTAAACAACAAGAATTGGAGCGATGGCTAAGCTGATGAGATTATGGCTTAGGAGAATAGCTGTTAGGGATATAATTAAACCCCAATTTCCAATTTTTAATTTCCATTTTTTGTTTTTTTGTTGGTTAATAAATTTCGTTAAAAAATAGAAGATCCAAGGAATTATATTAATGGCCAAAGATTCAGAAATAGCTCCACGAACAAAACTATCAGTGGCTTGATATGGAGCTAAAAGAAAGATGATGGCTGAAACAAAAGCGCCTAAATTGCCCCAAAAAAGACTAGCAAAGAAAAACATGCCGAAAACACCAATTAAATGACAAGAAGCAAAGGTTATTTTAAGACTATTAATAAGACTGAAGCCACAAAGATGAAAAAACTCAGCAACCCCATAGGCCAGAGGTGAATAATAATTAAAAAGAGGATGACCATAACCCATTCCCCCGTCTTTAATAAAACGACAAGGAAATTGTCCATCTTTTAGGCATATATCAAGCTGATCGAGTCTGAAGACATGCATGTCATCCATCATAGAAAAATAACCAGGGCGAAGAAGACGATAGAAGGTAATTACGGAAACTAAAAATAAACAAATTAGAAGTATTAGAGTTTTTTTATTTTTCATTTAGTAGAGATTACTTGTTGTTTAATTCCATTATAATTTATATTATTGAATAATAGTATGTAAGTTTCTATTAAAAATATGTTGAATATTTTAAAAAATATAAAATTTAATGGTAGATATCTTGTTTTTGGTGTTTTATTTTTGTTTTTACTGATATTAAAGTTTCATAATTACGATAGAGTTCCAGATTCTGCTCATGCTGAGGAGTTATTGTATAGCTGGTCTGGAATAAATTTAATTGAAACAGGGGTACCTATGTCTTGGTCAACATTGGATTATTCGAAAGAAAACTTGATGTTTGATGGAATTGTGGGAGATTTGAAAGGAGTATATTTACCAGCAAAGCTGTACAAGCCTTGGTTAGATGAACCACCATTATTTTCCTTAATGTCTGGAGGAGTGGCTCATCTTTTCGGAGACGATAGAGATAAGTTAATTCCAACATCACATTCCAGAATTCCAACTGTTTTAGCATCGGTAGTGACGATGTTTTTAGTTTTTTGGGTTGGATATAAATTTTATAGCTTTAATGTTGGAATATTAGCAATGTGCTTTTATGGGATTACTCCAATAATAGTATTTGGATCGAGAATGTCGGTTCCAGAAAATATTATTGCCTTAGCAGTGACTGCTTCGCTTTTGTTAATGAAATCTTACATGAGAAAACCAAAGTTATTTTATGCTTTTATCTTTGGTATTTTTAGTATGCTTTTGGGATTAATGAAACCAACTGGATTTTTCTTGGCACCACTTTGTATTTATTTTGCTGTAAAAAACAAAAGATGGAAAGATATTTTAATAATAACTGGCTTTGTAATATTAGGAATAGGTCTCTATATTCTTTATGGGTATATGTATGATTGGGAATTATTTAAAAGTATTGTGGCAATTCAAGGAGGCAGATTTGCTGGTTGGACCGGATTGGCTTACGTCTTGAATTCACCATCTTTTGATATTTTTACACTTTTTGATGGTTGGTATGTTTTCGGATTATTTTTTGCCCTATTCTTTTCATTTCAAAAAAAGATGGGTAAAAATACAAAATTATTGAGTATGTTTTTCTTTTATTGGTTGGTGATGTCGGTTATTTCTGGATCAGAACAGGATTTGTTGCCCTGGTACAGATATCCATTTTTCCCAATGTTATCAATATTTGGATCTTTAGGGTTAGTTTGGGTTTACAAGAGAGCTAATTTCTTTACAATGGTTTTTGCTGTTGGTTTGTTGTTGAGCTCTAGATATTATTTAGCAAATGATTTTAGACCAACTACACCACCAAATGTTTACAGAATTGTTTATTTTATAGCCTTGATTCCTTCTTTATTGTCTTTTCTAAACAAAAGTACTTTGGCAAAAAAAATATCGAGATGGATTTTGATTGTATTTGTAATTTTGGGATTTTATTTTAATGCAAAATATATTTATTCGGCTTTTGAAATTAGATGTGAGAATAAAACTTGTCCGTTTAGTCAATCAACTTTATTATCAAAAACAAAATTACCTTTTTTCGATAGATTTCTTTTACCTAAATATCCAGCAACTGATATGTTGACCACCAAGAGACCTTGGTTTTAAAGCTTAAATTTATTAAAAACTTCTCTGTCTGTAAGTTTTGGAAAAACAATTGGCGCTTGGTGTTTTTTTATTTGTCTTTTGGCAGCTAAAATAATTTTTATGTAGTTTGGGCCAGATAAAACACGGCCGATTAAAGCAATTTTATTGGAAACAATAAATTGTGGATCATCGACATTTCGCCATGTTGATATTAGCCTGTTTCTCTCTTTAACATAATTTAAAAAACTTTTAGAGAATTTGGAAATAGTTGATTCATGGTTGTGTTCAACAACGCATTTTGGTTCCCATAAGAGTGTATATCCAGATTTCCAAGCTCTTATGCCAAGATCTAAGTCCTCACAATAAAAAGGTTCATATACATCATCAAAACCACCTAATTTTTGAAATAAATCTTTTCTTATAATTGAGTCTCCTCCTGAAAGCCATCCGGTTATATGAGTTTTACTGGCATCTTTACCTCTATTGTGTTGAAGATATCCATTTTTCCAAAAGATAGTTGACCAATTTTCATGACCAAACTCGGAAAAACCAACTCCAAATAAATTTGGATCGGAAAAGTGATGAAGAGAATTTTTAATGTAATTTGGATGGGGAAAAATATCACTATTTAATAAAACTACTAAATCTCCTTTGCTTTTTGAAATTGCATCATTTGAATTTTTACCAAAACCAAAGTTTTTATGAGTAATTAATTTTAATTTTGGATATTTTTTTTGTAAATCCTTAACATAATCTACACTTTTGTCGGTAGAAGCATCGTCGGCAACTATTATTTCTTCTGCTTCTGGACTCATTTTAACAATCTGTTCTAGATTTTTTTTTAATAAAGAAAGTCCATTCCAGTTTGTAACTATAACTGATATTTTCATATTATTTTTTGATTAAAGCAGTTAAAGCTGTTTCAAAATTATCTTTTGAAAACTTTTGACATTTAATAATAGCTTTTCTAGACATTTTTTCTAAATCTTCAGGAGAATCGATGAGACTTTTTGTTTTAAAGACTAATTCATCTAAAGTTTTCCACAGATATCCATCTACGCCGTCAAAAATGATTTCTGGAATTCCACCTTTTGAAACAACTACTGGAACTAATTCAGAAGCCATTGCTTCAACGACAGTCATTCCAAAATGTTCTGTATTTTCTGGATGTTTTTTTTCATCAACATCAAAACCAGCTGCATGCCAATAAATTTTTGACTTTGCATAAATTTCTTTTAATTTATCAAATTTTGGATTAATAATAAAATAAATTGGAAGATCTTTTGCTTTTTCTTGTAAGTATTTTAAATAAGAATTATGATCTGGATCTATTAGACTGCCTCCTGCTAGAACTAATTTCCAATTTTTTATTCCTTCTTTTTCGACTAGTTCTTTGAAAGCATCAATTAAGACGTCTTGTTTTTTTGCGTTTAAAACATTATCAAAACGACCGACAGAAAGAATTATGTTTTCTTTATCTTTTGATGTTTCAAATTTCTCAACATCGACTGGAGGATAAAGAACTGTTATTTTAGATAAAATATCATCTTCGTAGAACTTAGCGGTAAATTTTGAATTACAAATTATTTTGGAAAATAATAATAGTTTTGATTTAGTAATTAGTTTATTTAAAAAACTTCTTTCGTTTGAAAATGGAACTTGAATATGGAGAAAATTTTGTTTACCTATGAGAATAGGAATACTGCCGTCACCTAAATAAAAAAAGATATCGTACTTACTGGTTATTTTTAACTTTTTAACAAAAGTAGTTATTTTTTGATGGATTTTTTGAGGATTAAGTGATTTGTTGATAATATCAAAAAGATTTTGTTTACCTTCAAGAAGATCAATTTGGTGAGGTTTTATCTGAAAAACATCTGTAACTAAATTTAAACCTTCTAATTTTAAGGAAAATCTTTGTTCTGCTTTTTCGATTAGATCTTGTTTCCCAGACCAAAATAAATCAACTTTATATCCATTTTTCAGTAAAATTTCAGCGACAGTAAGACAATATCTTTCACCACCACCTAGAGTATCTAAATAGGGATCATAAATTGCAGCTCTTTTTACCATCAAATTTATGATATCACTAAATTTGATTGTTTTGTTTTTGTTGAATTTCCCAAAGACGAGCGTAAATCAAAAAAGTGTCGAAGGTTTCAAATAAAACTGAAATCCAACCAACTGTGCCATCACACCACATTTTTTGAATAATAAGGCGTTGCCAAATTTTGGTCAACATCATTCTAATAAAACGCCACCAAACAACAGGTGGATGATTATTTTGAAAAAGGGCCTTAGCTTCCATATCTGTCCAAGCTAATGTTTTATTAACCATAGAATTTAAGTCTCGGTGAGTGTAGTGTAGAAGATCTGATTTTAAGTGTTCTAGAAACCCAACAATAAGAGGTTCCTCGTGTAAGATACCTTTGTAACCTTTGAAATATTTTTTACAATAAAGCCTTTTAACGTAGTCTGGGTAAGACCCTCCAAAATGAACTCTTTTACCTAAATAATGATTAGCTCTGGGAATGTCGTAGTGGGAGATTTTATTATTTTTTTTATTTATGTTACTAATTATTTCCTTTTTTAGTTTTAAAGGAATCCTTTCATCAGCATCTATATAGAGAATCCAATCTTTAGTGGCGGCTTGATATCCAAGATTTCTCCATTTAGAAAAGTTTTTATTGTATTCATCTTTTGTTTTTATTATTTTAATAGAAGGAATTGTCTTTTTAGCTAAATTAACAGTATTATCTGTTGAGTTGGCGGCAACTAAAATGATTTCATCGGTCCAATTACATGATTTAAGACAATCAACAATCATTTGTTCTTCATTTCCAGCTAAGACAATTATTGAAAGATTTTTTTGGATCATTGCCAACTCCCCTTGTTCATTTTATGTTTATAAAGATCTATTACAGCCTGTCTTTTCCATTTTGATTGACTAAAAAATAATCTGAAAGATTCTCTAAAAACAGCTAATTTTGTTCTTAAACTGGCATATTTATAAGCAAAATAAATTCTGTTTCGAGTTATGAAATAATCATGTAAATCACCACCACTTTTTGATGATCCAGAATTAATATGCCAAATAACAGATTTGGGGATACATGCTAGTTTTAAATTTGATCTTTTGGCTCGCTGACAAAAATCAACATCTTCTAAATACATAAAATAATTTTTATCTAGAAGACCTATGGTTTTAAAGACTCCACGACTTGCCATCAAACAACAACCACTAATAAAATCTATATTTTCATTAATTTTTTCAAATTGGCCGTGGTCTACTTTATCTATACTAATATTACTGCCATAAATATTATTCCAATCTATTTTACCGCCGAGAGACCAGATTACTTTACCCAAATCTTTTTTTTGATATCTATCTTTGTGAAATTCAAAACCAGGGGCAAAATAAATTTTGGGTCCTAAAATATCATAATGGTTTGATTCCTTTAATAATTCTTCTAAAAAATTTTGATCAACGATAACATCATTATTTAGAAGAATAATAAAATCGAAATTATTTTCTAAGGCATAATTAATACCAAAATTATTACCTCCAACATAACCCAAATTACTTTTTGTATCTAAAATTTTTATTAAATTATTATTTTTATATTTTTT
>Ga0172381_10008105_pt1 | contig 10309 bp, 11 predicted proteins | sample Leawel6488metaG_FD_119754 | JGI IMG/M metagenome (GOLD analysis project Ga0172381, IMG submission 119754) | Leachate microbial communities from a municipal landfill in Southern Ontario, Canada - Leachate well 64-88 metaG | ecosystem: Engineered > Solid waste > Landfill > Unclassified | place... | reverse complement strand
TTTTGATCCGCGCAGAGCATTGCCTGATTTCGCTAATTATAACGATTCCACAAAGAAAGTTATCGCTAACATCAAGGTGCAGGCTGATATTGATGAACTTTTACAAAACCGGGCTGAGTATGAAGATGCTGGAGTTGATGTAATGGCAATCGCAGATTACTATACAAAATAATATGGCGCTTAGACTGTTAGAAGATTCCTCGAAATTAAGGCTTCTTGAATCTCCCGAAGAGAAACCGTCTATTATAAAGCAGAATATACAGGGGATAAAAGAAGGACTTTCTGACTTTCCTGCTCAAGTACAGGACTTGATTAATATTGGAACGCGAGTCGTTGACCCCTTCGGCGAGCGCCGTCCGATGGTGTCGAAGATGGCGACAGAAACAATCCCGTTTCTGATAAATAAATTAACCGAGCCGGTTGGAACAATCCCTGTTCCGACTGTTCAGGGTCAACGAGATGAAAAAGGAAGATTATCCACAATTCCTAAAATAGAGATGGGGGAAGTTTCTCCCACTCCGATAGATTTAACCATGCTTGGATTATTTGCGGTACAGGGAGCGCAAGGTGTTGCGAGCCGGATAAGTTGGAATACGCAGATTGACAAGATAGCACAAACTCAAATAGTGCGTTCCCATGTCCTTAATAATATTGAACCATTAGAAAATATCCTCGCTCAAGGCGGAATAAAACTAAAGCCCGGGCTTACTCCTGAACAGAAAGCCGATGTTATATTGGCACAAGCGCAAAAAAGTCCTACGCTTGGTGATACGATAACTGACTTGATAAGTGGAAAAACTATTGCAAGAGGTGTTCCGTTATCTCCTTCTATAGTTAAGCCGGTTGCTCCCGCGCAGGTCGTTTCCCCATTAAGACTATTACAGCCGGAAGCACAATTACAACCTACGGCCGGTGGTTTACCTATGGGGATACCTGGACGCGAGATACCGCAGCAGATAACCAAGTGGATGGAAAAGGGCGTTACTATATCCGAAGTACAACCTGCAATCCGTATTATTGACCCCGAAGCCAAAATCAAGGACATTAACGGGAATATGGTAGATTTACCCAAAGGGCATGAAATGCGCCCTTACAAGCTCTCCAATGGCAAGATATGGTTGCATGACGGTAAAAATGTGGTGGTTGAAAGCGGGCAACTGCAGAAGTTAAAGAATTATAATCAAGTTTTGGGCGAGTCAGAAGATTATACAAAATTACAAGAAACCAAAGTTGTTGACGAGCAAGGAAGACCAAAGCCTGTATATTCAGGACATAGTAATGTTGCTATGTATGGAAAATATGATCCTAAAAAATCTACTGCCGGGGGATTCTATGCCACCGAAGATCCCGAAATAGCATCAAATTACGCGACTGGAAAATTCGGCGTAAAAGAATATTACGAAAGAGGCGGGCAGTATAGATTGGTAGGAAAAGAAGGAAAGCTAAATAAAAAATTATGGCAGGTAGAATTAACTACCGAACAAATAAAAAAGCTCGAGCAATTAAAAAAAGAGACTATCAACGAATACGGCGATTATCGGTATGGGGGGATCGCCGAAATGGATAGATGGATTGAGCAAAACAAGAACTATGATCCAGTTGCCAAGAGAGCATTTTATACCGGAGGAAGTCACAATCTGCAAAATATTTACGATTATATGGAGCAAATGGGCTATACGATAGCATATACTGATCAGCCCAAAAGGATATTGCCAGATGGTAAAAATTTAGAAGAAAAATCAGATTATATCGCTCGACGTGGAGAAGAAGAAAAGGTTGACCCATATAAAGATGATAAGGCTTATGATAAGTTTTCAGAAGAATACCAAAAATTACTTGATAGCTCAAGAGAAAAATCTATTGTCGAAAGACAGCAAAAAAATGATTTTGAAGAACTGCTCGATGCTCTCGGAATAAAGTGGAACTCTTACGATTGGATACAACCGGGAGTACATAAAGTATATTTGAATATTAAAAATCCTCTTAATACATCAGAACCTTTTCCTAAAGATTTGATGCGGGCTTTAGAACAAAAAGCGAAACATGAAAGAATGAAGTCTGACGAAGAAATAAGTTATTCTCACTGGACTAAGGGGTATCCTCTCAGACAATGGATTAAAGATATAAAAGATGGTAATGAGTTTTGGTCAACCCATATACCAGAAAAGGCGGTTAATATCATTAAGCAGTTTGGCTATGATGGTATTCAAGATACTGGTGGAAAAATGGGGGGAACTAAACACAATGTGTGGATCGCTTTTGATTCAGAGCAAATAATACCCGGGATACAAGATATTTCTCCAAAACAACCGATGGCGGGGGGATTGCCGATTGAGCGCAAGCAAGAAGCCATGAAAGAGCGCCTTGTTTCAGTCGAAGAGGCGAAGGCAGAACTTGAACCATTAAAAAATATCCGAGGTAAATTTCTACACCGTATCCGTATTAAGGGAGATTTTTTAAAAGAGGAATTGTCGGGTATTCCTCAAAAATATATTACCTCTAATAAAAACGCGCCTCCTCCTGATGAGATTGTGGGAGAAATGCAGAACGAAGGGATTGATATACAGGATGTGAATGAACTTAGTGGATATTTCATTGATTTAGACCGGCAGATTAAAGAGCTACAGGGTGTTATTGAATTTGACAAACCCAAGATGGTGCGGATGAAGGAAACGACGCTTTTAAAAGCGCAGGAAAAAGCCACGGCGCAGGCGCAGAAGAAATTTTCAAGCGAGATGAAGAAAGAGATAGCCGCTCAAGCTCGTATTACCCGGAAGCTTGAGAAAAAGGCGTTTATGGAAGGTAAAGTCGTTGGCGCGGAAGCAAGAAAAATCCGGTACTGGGGCCCAAAGTTAAGCAAGGACGAACGCAGGAAGTTATGGTTAGAAGCAAAATCAAAAGGATTATTCTATACCGACTTTGCGGGAAAGCAGCATGACAAGCTGAAGGGGTTGCTGAAATTCTATCAAGGCGCGTCTTTTGATCAGATTCGGGATTATATCGGGGCGTTAACGGGAAGTGAAGAAAATCCTCCCCGGCTGTTTAAGATGACGGGCAATATAGGCCAAGACGCCGAACTGATAAAGCTGATACAGAAAGAGTCGAATAACTGGGTTGATATAAACGATGTTGAGGTAAACTCGCTTGATCCAGTTAGAATAGTGGAGAAAGTGTCTCAAAAAGATTTATGGGATGACAATATCCTTGCTGATAATACTTTTAATGTGTTCGCGGCGGCGGATGAAGCTATGTACGACAGGCTACAAAATGAGATCACTGACCTTGAGGGTAATAAAGGAAAGATTGTAAAGGGGAGCAAGGCATCTGCCGAGGTAATGAGGAAGTTTGAGGCAAAAGAGCCGTTGACCGATGACGAGCAGAGACTTGTCAATTACCTACGAAAACAATATGAGTTACTGCTTGGCGAAGCTAATGAGATGCGCGTTAGCATAGGGAAAAAGCCGATCCCGCACCGGCAGGATTATATGACGCACATTATCGAACAAAACCTGCTTTCTGAATTTTTTAAGGGAGACTGGGAGTCTATGGAACGGATCCCGGAGGCGCAGATTGAGGCTATCCGTAAGGGTGATTACACGAAAGGCAATATGCCTTTTAACCGGTTTGCCTTACAGCGGTTGGGGAAAAAGACAAAATACGATGCCGTGGGGAACTACGAGACCTATCTGAAAACCATCTTAAAAGAGATATACTATACCCCGGCGATCACTCACGTAAGAAAATTCAATGAATATGCCACGGTAAGACAGCCGAACGCATATAAAGCAATAGATAGATTGTGTAGTGATTTGAAAGGAAAGTCGTCAATCTTGGACGTATGGTCTAAGGGTTGGCTTGATAATAAAGTAACCAAGTGGATGCGCCAGAGAATAGCCAAAAACGCGCTTGTCGCAAATATAAATTTCTGGTTGACTAACGCCTCTAACTTCGCTATTTCTTATGATGAGCTTGGGAATTATATGAATCAGGGAATGGTTAAGTTTCTTGGGGATAAAAAATGGCGTGATTTTGCGTTTAAAAATTCAGTCATACTCAAAGGACGAACTATTGACCCGGACTTAGACCCTTCAACTTTTAAGAAAATAGGAGAAGTATTAAGCTATGTAACCAATCTTCTGGAGTACAACAACGTAGGATCAACATTCGTTGGGGCATATCTAAAGGCTACCAGACAATACGGGCTTGACGAGAGGCGGGCGATAAAATACGCTGACTCTATTGCAAGAAGGACACAGGCAGGATATAAAAAGTATGAGCTGCCGGCATGGATGCGCTCAAACTCAGGGATGCTTTTAAGCCAATTCCAAACTTGGTCTTTTAACGCTATGAACCATATTATCTATGATCTTAAAATCGGCAATATCCCGCGCAATCTTATATCTAAATTCACTAAAGAAAAAGCAAAGCCGGTAAGATATAGGGCATTTTTGACGCTTGTGGTCGTCGCCATGATAACCAATTACTTATATAGGAAAATGGGATTGAGAGAGCCATATAAGCCAGAGTCCGCTGTACCAAAAGTGCCGTTTGTTACCTCTTCGCGGTATGAAGAGCCGGGTGTGGTAAGGCTTGGGCGTGATGTTGGGACAATGTTCACGGGCAAAAAAAAAGAAACCCGCATAAAAGCTGGCGCGCGGATAGTAACATCTCTTGCTTTGCCTTATGGTGGGGCGCAGGTGGGAAGATTTATGAGTGGTCAAGTGCTTCCTAAAAACCAAGAAATAAAAAAAGGCAAGGGAAATAAAAAATTACGGCTTTTGAATTAGCTGTTTTTTATTTTTAAAAATTCTTTCCAATTTTCTTAATCTTCCGACGATAACCCGCAGTAAAGATTTTTCTTGACAAATCAAGATTTATGGTTTATACTCTACTCAATGGATAAAGTTACCCTATCACTCAAAATAAAAACACCACTAAAGCAGACGCTCTCACGGCTCAGTAAAGATGACGGGCGAACCGAAACATACCATCTTGAACGCGCTCTTGAGAATTACTTTATCAGCAAGAAAATAAATCCGGCAAAGGATGACAAACTCAATCAAACAACAAAATAACCCCGTTTCGAGCATTTCTTCATGGACGCATGGTATGATTGTGAGCCATACTGTGTCTACTCCATTACCTTTGCCGGTAATGCTTGGAGCGGGGCTTAATAATTTAAGGGAGGGAAATAAATATATGAACAGTAACCCAGAATTTACCCATCACTACCACAAGGATTTATCGCTGGAACAGAAAGCCGCCGAGGAACGCATTGTACAGTCAACCTACAAGGCTATAACAGAGCAGATTGACATTGACAAAGAAGTCCAGGCCGCCAAAAGCCGCGCAAGAGCGGCAATCATCAGCATCATTGTGGCCACGATTGTGATTATTGCGGTGGGGATATGGTGGTCGGTGGCTCATGCGGACATCGTCTCCGTCGCCCGCCAAGAGATAGGCCACGGTGAGTTTATCTTCGATAACTATGGCCCGGACGTTGCCCGGTATATGCAAGGCCGGCAGGGACAGCCTTGGTGCGCCGGGTTCGTGTCATATTGTTTGTCCAGGGCCGGATACAAACTCCCCTATACGCTTCAAGCAAGGAAATTTCTCCAATACGGAAAACACGTTCGCAAACCTGAGCCGGGTGATCTGGCGGTGTTCGCACGAGAAGGACAAGGTGGCCATGTGGGGATCGTCGAACACTACAACAAGGATAAAATCATCATCATTGAAGGTAACGCCGGAAAAGCCCCGGTTCAGGTGCGCAGGATTGAATATAACGGAACGCCTAAGAATTTGCTGGCGTGGGTGAGACTAACCGGAGGCGCACGATGACCAACATCATCGACACCGCCGAGCGCATCGTAGCCGGAGCCGAAATAGAAGTAGCGATCAGAGAGGTGGACTTTCTGATTGATATCATGACGGAGAATTTCGTCAAGAACAAGATACGGTATGAAGCGCACATACAAAAGTTGATAAAACTCAAAGAAAATCTGGTTAAAACGATGGAGGGGGTCAATGGATAAAGGATATTTAAGAAATGGTCAAGAAATTTCGATATTAAAGAAATTAGAAGATGGATATTTAATCAATAAAATCAATGTTGACTGCGAAACCGGAGATGAGTTCATTGAAGATGAAATATATTTTATTAAGGAGGTTTTTTCAAATCCATTGACGGAAAAAATAAGCACTGAGGTTCTAAATATTGAATCCAAAATCTCTGAATTAAAAAAGCAAAAAAATGAGATGGAAGCGGAAATAAAATCTCAACAGGAATTAGAAAAAACAAAGTCTACTCTTTATAAACAATACTCTCAACTCAAAAGGCTTGATGATTTTATTGCAGGAAAAATAACCCACTATGTTTTTTTAGGATGGGATCTCATAATTAAACCCTTTGCGATAGCCAAAACTCGTGATATGGAAGAGTGGGAAAAGGGAACAAAATTATTATCTTTGTTTGGGGCAAGCAACGGAAATCTTGAGTGGAGAATAAACGAATACAAAGACGGTTCTGGTTGGTATAAAACTGTGATCCCCTGTCTTTCTTATGAAGAGGCGGTTAATACATTGAAAAACCATATAACCGAATCCTTAAATAATCTTCGCAAAGAAAAAAGAATTGACTCCTATGGAAGATTTTTAGAGTCAGCTCAAAAATACCAAATAGAAGTTGACCAATCTTTTATTGATGAATATAAGCTCTACGTTGAAGAGGTTAGGCAAAAAAATATAAAAAAATTAAAAGAAGAATTAAAAGCGTTGGAGGAAAAAACTGATGAATGATCACGGATTTGACCGCGCCTGTCCTTCAGGAAATCACATGTTGTCAATGAGCGAACCCGAACCGCAATGGTGTCAGGCGTGCCGGGGTACAGGCATAGAATACGACGATAACGGTAAAAAACAGAATTGCGGATACTGCGACGGATACGGAAAAATATGAAACGCACCAAACGCAAATGCCTGAAATGCGGGAAACTGAAGAACATGGAAACCCGGATTTGCACGGATTGTAAAGACAAAAATAGGAGATTATCAGATAGGAGGTGAAATGTCGAGAGAAGAGAAGATTTGTCAGGTACTTATCGCAAAAGGTAAATGGACTAAAACTCGTTGCCAAATTTGCCGCCGGTTGCATCCTGAACGGTGCGAAATTGCGGTGGAACAAAACCAACAAAAGAAAGGGAAAAAATAATCCTTTTTTTTTGCTTGACACTTGTGCGAGAGTGTGCTAATATAAATAAATGAAAGGAGGTGACAGAATGAGAAAAGACAATAAGAAAAAAGTGAAGTGTCCGAATTGTGAAAGTAGCTGGGTGATGTATCGTGATGGAGACAAGACTTTTCTTTGCCGGAGTTGTGGTAATCGGTGGAAGAAGAAAAAGGAGTGTAATTAATTGCATACTGAACAATGGAAAAAAAATAAAAGCAAGCAAATGTTAGGAAACAATTTTGCTAAAGGTAATCCTCCGAGTAAGGGTTCTTTTAAAAAAGGAGATAATCTTGGGAATAAAAATCCTAACTGGAAAGGTGGAAAATTTACAACAAAAGATGGGTACGTTGCAATAAAGACCGCTACCCATTTACTTGGTGCTAATAACTATACACTTGAACATCGTTTAGTTATTGAAAAAGTTATTGGAAGAAAAATAAAACACCCAGAAGTGGTACACCATATAAACGGGGTAAAAAACGATAATCGGGTTAATAACCTTATCCTATTTAAAAGCAATAAATCACATCAAAAATTTGAATGGATACAACAAGGCATGAACGAAGGAGAAATAATTTTTGATGGGAGAAATAATATAGGAGGAAATGATGTTAAAAGCGACAAGTCCTAAAAAGGTTGATTTTAGATTAAAAATGTTTGTTTATGGTCCTGCCGGTGTTGGAAAAACCACTGCTTGTTTGCAGTTTCCCGATTCTTATATTATTGATACCGAAAAAGGAACTTCGTTATATAGTGATACCGTCAACAAAGCCCACTCGGTTGTTTTGCAAACACTCAACCCGGATGAAATCAAAGATGAGTTGAAAGCATTACTCACCGAAAAGCATTCTTACAAAACACTGATTATAGACCCGGTAACTCAAGTCTATAACAGCGTTCAGGAAAAGTGGACGCGCGTATTTGAGAAATATTCTAAGACCGAAAAAGATGGAGAAATCCAGGATTTCGGGATGAGGTACTGGGGAAAGGTTAAGGGTGATTTTAAAAGTTTGCAACGGTTGATGATCGCCCTTGACATGAATATCATCGTTACAGCGCACCAGAAGGATGTTTATGGCGGGGGGTTCAATAAGGTAGGCGTAACATTTGATTCTATGCGCGGCGATGATTATTTATTTGACCTGGTGTTTCAAGTAGAACGTAAGAACGGTTCTTTGATTGCTAAAACCATCAAAGAACGATCAGAAGTCGGAAAGAATAAATTTCCTTCCGAATTTGAATGGTCTTACGCAAACTTTCTGAAATTCTATGGCAAGGAGATCATCGAAAAAGAAGCTGTTCCGGTTGTTATGGCAAGCGTTGAACAGATCGAACGGATTAAAAAGCTCGTTGAAATCGTCAAGGTGGATGATGACACTGTCAATAAATGGTTTACAAAAGTTGATGTGAACGATTTTTCTGAAATGAATGGTGAACAAATTCAAAAATGTATAAGTTTTCTTGAAGCTAAAGTAGAAAGTTTAGTTAAAGAAAATTTTGAAGATGCAAAAAAAGATAAAAAACAAAATAAGGAGAAAAATGGCTAAAGGTTGGAAATTTAATTCAGAACAATTGAAAAGATTGAGCGATGCTCATTTAGGCAATACTCCTTGGAATAAAGGATTAAAAGGAGTGGTGAAACTCTCAGAACAAACAAAAAAGAAAATGAGTATCGCCCGGTCTGGTTCTAAACATTGGCACTGGAAAGGAGGTAAGGCTTCAGATGGTAGTATACCCGCATTAAAAAAGAAAATCATCCTGCCGCTAATTCAGGCGGGTATATCTATGAACATCGTTTAGTAATGGAAAAAAAGATTGGCAGATTTTTACATCACTGGGAGGTTGTTCATCATATTAACGGCGTTAAAACCGACAATAGAACTAAGAATTTAAAATTATTTTCTGGCAGAGGAAAACATTTAAAATTTCACGCAATAACTAAAAAAGCGAGGGCACAATGAAAAGAGATTGCGACGGTACAGGAGTAAGAGAGCAAGGGGAATACGTTTTGTTGCCCGAAGGTGAGTATGATGTGGTTATCGAAGAAGTCCGGGATACCGATAAAGATGGAAACGCCCAAGAGACGAGAAACGGCGATCCGATGATCACGATTAAACTTGTTCCTTCTTCCGGGGTGTATCAAGACGAAGCGTGGGTATGGGATAATATTACCATATCCGATAATCCAAATAGTCCGGGTTATAAAATTCTCGGGCGCAGTAAACATTTCTTGCATTGTATCGGCGAGCCTTATGAGGATAAATTCTCATGGGATTCGGCGAATTGGCTTTACAAGAAATGCCGGATCAAGGTTGAACACGAACCGCCAAACCAGTTTCACAAAAAACCAAAGGCTGTAGTGTCCGGCTATATTCTTACAGATGATTTACAAGAACCGGCAGAAGAAAGTCCGTTGTAAATATAACCCCATCCCCGACGGGATAAAAAGGAGGAAGCATGGACGCAAAATTAAATGAAGTCGAAATCAACGGAACAAAGTATGTGCCGAAAGGGAGTGAAAAACAAGACATCACCGGAGATATTAAGATCGTTGTTCTTCAGCGTGGTTGGGTTATGGTTGGGCGCTTTGAACGTAATGGCTCAGACTGCAAATTGCACAATTCATCAACCATCAGAACCTGGGGAACAACAAAAGGACTCGGTGAGCTTGCAGAATCCGGGCCATTGTCAGCAACTAAGCTCGACAAAAACAACGGTTTGGTTGAATTTGACTATCTTACCGTTATAGCGTCAGTATCTTGCCGGGAGGAAAAATGGGAAAACGTGCTTTAGGGTTTGATAATAACCAAAATACTTACGGGGACGGGTACGGGTATGGGGACGGGAACGGGAACGGGAACGGGTACGGGAACGGGTACGGGAACGGGTACGGGGATGGGAACGGGTACGGGGACGGGAACGGGTACGGGGACGGGAACGGGAACGGGTACGGGAACGGGAACGGGTACGGGTACGGGCACGGGGACGGGGACGGGTACGGGAACGGGGACGGGGACGGGAACGGGAACGGGGACGGGTACGGGGACGGGGACGGGGACGGGGACGGGGAAGGGGCGGGGG
>Ga0172381_10008104_pt1 | contig 10309 bp, 9 predicted proteins | sample Leawel6488metaG_FD_119754 | JGI IMG/M metagenome (GOLD analysis project Ga0172381, IMG submission 119754) | Leachate microbial communities from a municipal landfill in Southern Ontario, Canada - Leachate well 64-88 metaG | ecosystem: Engineered > Solid waste > Landfill > Unclassified | place... | reverse complement strand
ATGGCGTTGGGATTTGTCTTATAGTTTGTGCCGGGTGCCACACCGAAGAAACCGTACTCGGGATTAATCGCCCATAGTCGGCCGTCTTCTTTAATCCTCATCCAGGCGATGTCGTCACCGACGGTAAAAACCTTGTAGCCCTTTTCGGCCATGGCTTTGGGGGGTATCAGCATGGCCAGGTTGGTCTTGCCGCAGGCGCTGGGAAAAGCCCCGGCGATGTAGGTCGTTCTGCCCTGCGGGTCCTGGATGCCCACGATGAGCATATGCTCGGCCAGCCAGCCTTCCTGGTGGCCCAGATAGCTGGCGATGCGCAGCGCCAGGCATTTCTTTCCCAGCAGCACGTTGCCGCCGTAGCCGCTGCCCACGCTCCAGATGGTGTTGTCCTCGGGGAAGTGGAGGATGAGGCGCTTGTTAATATCTCGCTCCGCCTTACCGTGCAGGCCTTTGGTGAACTCACCATGGTCGCCAAGGGCTTCGAGTACCTTCTTGCCCATGCGGGTCATTATGCGCATATTGAGCACGACATAGATGCTGTCGGTAATTTCTACGGAGAACTTGCTGTAAGGTGAGCCAACCGGGCCCATGGAAAAGGGCATGACATACATGGTACGTCCCTTCATGGAGCCACGGAAGATATCACCTGCCCTTTTGTAACCTTCCTCGGGGCTCAGCCAGTTGTTGGTCGGGCCGGCGTCCTCCCGGCGGCTGGTGCAGATGTAGGTCAGGTTTTCGGTACGGGCAACGTCGTTCACTGCGGTGCGGTGGTAGACGCAGCCCGGCAGTTTCTCCTGGTCGAGCTGGATGAGCTCCCCGGTTCTGAAAGCCTCTTGTTCAAGACGTTCCCGTTCTGCCTCCGAGCCGTCGCACCAGTGAATATTATCAGGCTGGCATAGACTGGCACATTCCTCAACCCATTTCTTCAGAGCCAGATTATTAGTCAACGCGAACCCTCCTGTCTTGCCCGTTTGCCCCGGTTGGCTCACCCGGCTTTTCTATCTGTAAATTTCTAATCACTCTCTATAATCGATAGTAGGTGGGCCACTCGTTTCAGAGAAGTCAGTGGTGACCCGGAGGGTTGGAAGAGAGCCATCAAGACTTGTAACCAGAGCACTTAATTTTATCACTTTAAAAGGGTTATTAGCAATGCTCGGGTAGCTGCGTCCGAAGACGTTGTTACCCGGTGATTTAATATGGTGCAGCATTGCTGGTTGCCGGCTGGTATAATAAGCGGCGGCGGTTCATAGTTACGGTATTTCAAAGTGGCGTGGTTTACCATGCTTGCGGGGCGCCTGGTCTCGTTGAAGACTTTGTGGCGGCGTTATATACTTGGAAACGATGTGGTGCTTGTCTAAAGAAAGAGAGTTAAAGAATTAACGTGAACCGGGTTATCAGCATAATTTATGTTTCGCGCAGCGGTAACACCGGGATGATGGTGCGGGCCGCGGCGGAAGGTGCCAGAGAAGCCGGCGCTCAAGTCAACATTAAAGAAGCTGCTGAGTCAACCGGTGCCGATGTTGAGCAGTGTGACGGCCTCATCTGGGGCAGCGGCAATTACTATGGTTATATTCATGGCAGGCTCAAGGACTGGTTTGACCGCGAGCAAAAGAGCCTCAGCAAGAAAAACAAGGTGGGCGAGCTGAAACCCAGGCCGTATTTCTGCTGTCTTTCGGCGTCGGCAAACCCCTACCGGCAACTGCCCATCATTGAGCGCATGAGCGCCGGCATCAATCTGAAAAAGGCATTTGAGCCGGTAACCTCGAAAGGGAAACCGTCGGCTGAGGTGCTGGCCCGGTGCCGGGAGCGCGGTCGCGAACTGGTGAGCGTCGATGTGAACGAAATGGTTGACCTCTACGTGCCGGTACCGCTCGACATACCGCCGAAAATAGTTGAGGTAGTACCGAAACCGGTTATCGTGATGGTAGTACCGCCTGGAGGCGATGATGTTGATAAACCTCTAGAGATAACCTTGAACCGTTTTCCGGATTACGAAGTGCGGCTTGTTTCTGCCGGGGATTTAAGCCCGGTTTATCAGGAACTGGCTGACCAGGATAAAACTAATCTGGTGGTCGCACCGCTGGTTCTGGCCGATGACGGCTTTTGTCAGAGTATATTCAAGACATTGGCAACTGGTCTTACCGTAGAGTATGCCTGGCCATTACTGGCAACTCCAGAGAGCGTGGCTCGGGTGGGCAAAGTACTTCTGACCGACAGCCAGAGTGGCATGGTAACCGTGGTTTGTCCTGGAGTTGACCGGTCTAACCTTTCATTTCTACGTCTTGATAGTTATCTGCGGCGGCGCGGTGCCCTGGCATTAGCAGGAGGGGACATAAAAAGTGCTGTCGCTGAACTGCGGGCATCCGGGAAGGCGGTTTGTCTGCGTCCGCTGTTCCTGACACCGGCCAGCGGGATGACAATGGCACTTATGGCGGACCTTACGGGAAATCTTAAAGAGGCCGGAGTAGAGTGCCGCGTTGAGCGTGGGCTGGACTACTACGCCCGGATTATGGCTGTCTGGCTTGATGATGTGGCCCGGGCACTGGCCTCATTTGGGGAGGATATTCCCGGAAGCCGGTAATAAATAATAAAGAGATAACAAGTAGTAATATAGTCGGCTTTGAGTTTACGGTGTGATATCACTTTAGAAGTTAGATAGATTGGGAGGTAGCAAAGCATGCAAAGGGTTCTATTTCTCTATTACTCGCACAGCGGCCACACTGAAAAGATGATACTCGCTGCCGCGGAGGGAGTCCGGGAAGGTGGGGCTGAGGCAATCGTCAAGAAAACGACGGACGCGGTGCGTGAAAACCTGGTAAACTGTGACGCCGTTATCCTGGGTACCGGCAACTATTTTCAGAAAGAAGCCGGTATGTTCCGTGACTACTGGGACCGCTATGATTATGACTGGCTCAAGATGAAGAAGGAGATTGGCATCAAGCCTTATGCCTGGGTGGTCAGCGCCGGCGTTGGTGGTGATGGCTGTATTGCTACGGTTGATAACCTTATGAAACAGTTGAATTTCCGGCGGGTCTTCCCCACGGTGGTCGCTTTCGAAGACCCCACCGGGGACGACCTGGATAATTGCCGGAAACTCGGCCGCCGGATGGCGGAGCTTGCCCCGGCAGCTGATTATACCGACATCGACCCGCCGAAGAAGTCGGGGCGCTGGAAATGGCCGCCGAAGGTGCGTCTCATGGCCTGGAAGGGAATCGGCGCGGAGGTTGCCCATGCCTGGGGTGACCCGATGGCTCAGGACGTTGGCACTAAGCTCGTGGCAACGTCCGACGAGAATGCCTCCATCTGCTTCAAAAATGTCAGGGCGGGACGTTTTCACTTCACTACCGGGGCGCGCGTTGAGACCAGCCAGATGCTCATGGCGGATGGTGAGTACGCCGATCGTGATGGCGGCCCCTTCCCGGTGTGCGCCGTCTGGGCGCAGTCAAGGAACAACGCCGGTTTCTTTGTGCGCGGCGACTCACCCATCAAGGATATTTACGATATCAAACCGGGGACACGGATTGCCAGCCTGCCCGGTAACCCGGCAAGCAGAAACATGATGGAAGCCCTCCTTGCCTGGGTTAAGGTTAACGCCGAAGATATTAAATGGGTGGAGCATAAATCTTACGCTGACACGGTGCAGTCGGTGATGGCGGGCAGGACTGACTTTGCCTTCGCGATGCCGTTATCGAAGGTGGTTATCGAGGCGGAGAAGCAGCCCGGGGGCATCCGGTGGCTGGAACTTGACGCTGAGAAAGACCCCGAAGGCGCGAGACGCTTCCACGAGGTTGACCCATTGGAGGGATTGGGTGTGATGTTTACCGGGGTGGCTTCATGCCTTGGTAAATGGGGTATCGTGGGTACTCACCTCGTGCTTGCTCACCGGGACACCGATAAATACCTGGTTTACCGCATGGTCCGGTGGCTCCACCAGAACTTCGAGCAAATAAAGGACCGCCACTCAAAGCTGAAGTGGGCTAACCTGGAGACACTGGTGGCGGAGCTTAAGCAGACCTTCCTGCCCGTACATGAGGGGCTCAGGCAACTTCTCAAGGAGGAGGGTGTCTGGACGAATGCTCTTGAGGAGCGCAGCGAGGCTAATGCCGCGCTCATCGACCGCTACTGCGAGGCGTACCAGGAGTGCCAGGATATGGCCGATGAGAAAGGCATCCCGGTGCGGCACGACAGCCCGGAGTGGGTAGAGATGTGGGAGAGTTACAAGAAAGAGCACTCGATTCCCATAGTCAGGCCGTTTGAAGGGCTATAGCGTGGTGTTGAATACTATGAATAGCCTGTAGAAAGTGGGGGTGTAAGGTAGCTATGAATTGCAGGCAACTGTTAGCGAGAAGTTTTGGCCGGGCGCAGGAAGTGCTGGACAAGGCTACCGAAGGCCTGACCCGGGCGGAAATTGCCTGGAGAGCCGGGCCTGAGGCAAATCCCGCCGGTTTTATCATCTGGCATTTAAGCCGGGTCGAGGATCGCATGATAAACGATATTATTCTTCAGCGTGCCCAGGTATGGACGGAGGGTGCCTGGCACGAAAAGCTGGGGCTGTCCGAGGACCCTAAGGTAACAGGTTTCAATTTCACTGGGGAGCAGGTGGACGCCTTCCCGGTGTTGGAACTTGAGGCGCTCCTCGGCTACCAGCGGGCAGTGCGCCAGACAACACTGGCCTTTATTAACGGTCTTGCCGAATCCGAATTTGACCGCCCGGTGAGCCACTGGCACGAGAAAGATATCCCGCTTGCGGCGCTTCTGGGGCGTACCGTGGTGCATGTCAGCCAGCACGCCGGTCAGATAGACTTTATCAAGGGGCTGGTACGGAACCGCACGGCTTAACGGCTTGCCGACAGGCCGGGGCTCTTATCCGGTGGCGGGTTACAGAGACTTAATTTCAAGCTAAACGCGACCCCGGCGGGATTCGAACCCGCGATCTCCACCGTGACAGGGTGGCATGTTAGGCCGCTACACCACGGGGCCATTCGATTATTAAAGTTTAACAGGAGTCTTTCCCAGCGTCAAGGTGGTGGCTGTTTAAGTGATACGAGAAGCTGTTTTCCCCGTTCCTGTTTTTTTAAATTTTTGTGTGGTATAATGTGATGATTAAAATCTGGATTACTGTTTAGAGGAAAGGCATGACTTCTGAAGTAGCTGCGGTGGAAAGCCGATTACCGGAATACGAACTGGTGGTCATCGTTTCGCCTGAAGGCGGGGAAGAAGCCCTCGAGGCCAGGGTGGAAGCGGTGAGCAAATTAATCACCGACCGCGGTGGTGAGGTAGTTAGTGTTAAGCATTGGGGAAAAAGAAAGCTGGCCTACCCGATAAAGCACTCCCGGGAGGGCAATTATTTTCTGGTAAACTTTAAATCTGGGGCGCAACTGGGCAAAGAGCTTGAAGCTAGCCTTCGGATTACGGAGGATGTTTTACGGCATCTGCTGGTGAGACTGGAAATCAGCAAGTCTTCGTCCTAAGGAAGCTGATTAAAGGAGTGCGGGGTGATGGTTAGTTTAAACAGGGTCATGCTCATAGGGAACCTGGGGGGTGAACCTGAGATGCGCTTCACCCCAAATGGCAACCCGGTAACAACTTTTCGGGTGGCCACTAACCGTTCCTACTCTACTCCTGATGGCGAGCGTAAGGAAGAGACGGAGTGGTTCACCGTGGTGGCCTGGGGAAAGCTGGCGGAGCAGTGCAACCAGTTTCTGGCTAAAGGTAAGCTGGTATACGCTGAGGGCAGGCTCCACACCCGTAACTGGGATGGGCAGGACGGTCAGAAGCACTATCGGACCGAGGTGATCGCCAACCGGGTGACTTTCCTTGACCGGCAGAGTTCGGCTCCTTTGCCCGAAGACAGATTGGGTGGGGGGATTAATGATTGGGAACCAGAAGATACTATTAGTGAAAGGTAGGGGGGGGTAGACCGTGGTAGTAGATAGCGCAAATAGACCGAGAAAACCGAGATGGTCTGGTGGTAAGTACCCGCCGAAACGCCGGGTATGTTTCTTTTGTCGGGATAAAATGGACGTCATTGACTATAAAGAACCGGCTAAATTGGGCCGTTACATCAGCGATCGGGGGAAAATTGAGCCCAGCCGCCGGACCGGGACCTGTGCCCGGCACCAACGCATTCTGGCAAGGGCGATTAAGCGGGCGCGGCACTTGGCTCTGCTGCCCTTGGTCCCGGAGCGTGGCCGCTTTGCCGGTGAGATGGCTGCCGGTGATTCCAACCAGACGTTTGGGCAGAGGCAGGGCTGGTCGAAACCTGCCGTTCCCCCGGAAGTCGTGCCTGGTGATGCTGGTAATGATGACGAGCCGGGTGATGAGCCGGATCAGGTTTAGGCCGGTAGTTTTTATTCTTATATAGAGTCTATTCAGATAAACTGTATTTTAGGGAGCAGACGTGCCCAAAAGGACATATCAGCCAAAAAGTATTCCCAGGAAACGGGAGCATGGGTTTCGGGCGAGAATGAGTACCCGTGGCGGTCGTGCGGTCTTGAAAGCCAGGCGTCTTAAGGGTCGCCTGAGGCTAACCGTCGTCTAGGCGGGTGTCTTGGTCATTATCCCCTGCCGGCAAATTACTTGATAAGTGGTTGCCTAACTGTTAAACTGGCTAGAAGCTAAGGTGATGCGGGGAGAAAGACGTCTTACCAAACCGGCGCAGTATGCCCTGGTTTATCGGGAAGGTAACTCCCTGGTCAGTGACCGGTTAGTGTTGCGGTGGCGGCCTAACGGTCTGGGCTTTTCCCGCCCGGGTATTTCAGTAAGCCGGCGGGTGGGGAATGCGGTAATCAGAAATCGGGTAAAGCGCTTGCTCAGGGAGAACCTGAGGCGGATTCAGATTAAGGCGGGTTGGGACCTGGTTCTTTTAGCGAGAACGGCTGCCAGCACTGCCAGTTACCTTCAAATGGGGAAGTCGGTAAACAGTCTGCTATCGCGCGCTGGAGTTTTAGTTACGGAAGATGACCAAGCTGGCTCTGGCACTAATTAGACTTTACCAGCAGACTATTTCAGTGGTGATGCCACCGTCCTGTCGCTTTGTGCCGAGCTGCTCTCATTACACCTACGAAGCGATTTCACGGTACGGTCTGCTCAAAGGGGTGTGGCTCGGCATGTTAAGGCTTGCCCGCTGTCACCCTTTTCACCCGGGTGGTTATGACCCGGTGCCTCAAATAGAAAGGTGGAGTGAAAAGTCTCTTGAGATACGGTAAGGGGCGGTTATTAGCCTTTATTGGGCTGCTTCTGGTAGTGGTGGTCTTATTGGGTGGCTGTACCCGGACCACCCTGGCGGGGGGCGGTTCCGCCGCGGTCGTCGATAACGGCACGCTTTATATCGGCTCGCAGCACGGCGAGCTTCTGGTGATTAACGCTCAGGGAGGGCGGCTCTGGTCGGTTACCCTGGAGCAGCCGGCTCAGAGTAACTTTCTTGGTTGCAGCGCGGCCGCAAGCCCGGTGGCCGTTTACAGTACGCCGGTGTTAGACGGGGATATGGTCTACGTCACCGGTTATGACGGCCGCTTGCGCGTCTACCGCGAAGGGATAGAGCAGGGCAGATACCCGGCCGGGGAAACAGCTTCAGTGGGCGGCATTGTCGGTGGGCTGCAACTGGCGCATGGTAATATCTATTTTGGTACTTCAAAAGGCGAAGTTATCGCTCTGGACACCGGTAATCTGGTAGCGGGCACTGGTGATCTGGTTGAGAAGTGGCAGTTTGATGCCGGGGAGAGGGTCTGGTCGGCGCCGGTGGTTGCTGGTGATACCGTCTACGTTACCTCGATGAATGGGCGGCTCTATGCCTTAGATGCTGATACCGGTGTGGAGAAGTGGCGGTTTGAGGATGCTGAGGGGGCAATCGTCAGCTCGCCGGTCATATATGAGGGGAAGGTATATTTCGGTTCCTTCGACCGCTATTTTTACGCCGTAAACGCGGATACCGGTCAGCTTGCCTGGCGCTCGTCACTACAGGCCGAGCGCTGGTTCTGGGCAAACCCGCTGGTTCTTGACGGCACCGTTTACGCCGGTGCCATGGATGGCCGGGTCTACGTTTTCAATGCCGCTAACGGGGAGAGCCGGGCAGTTGTAGACCTGGGAGCGCCGCTGGTATCGGCCCCGGTATTAAGCGGGGACAGCGTAATATTCGCTACCGAGAAAGGCGATCTCTGGGCTCTGGATACCGCGCAATACCAGGCCAGTGAATTTCCAGCCAGCATTACGGGGAAGGTTCATGCTTCCTTAAGCTTGAGCGACGGTGTGATTTATATTCATACCCAGGACCCGGATATTCTTTACTCGGTGAGGGCGGATACCGGCGTCAATATCTGGAACGTGCCCTTGAGCAGCAAATAGAGGCGGAGAATACAGGCAGATAAAGTGTATTTAATAGACGAAAAATCGGAGTTCGGTATTTAATGGGCTGGATTTGGGATACGGTAGCCATTGGGCCGATGGTGAATATTCTCATCGTGCTCACGCAATATCTCTTCAGTAGTTTCGGGCTGGCCATCATTGCCCTGACGGTGGTGGCTAACCTGCTGATGTACCCGCTGACCAAGCGGCAGCTTGGTTCCACCAGGGCTATGCAGACGATGCAACCGAAGCTGGCTGAGCTTCAGAAGAAGTATGCCAAGGATAAGCAGAAGCTGGCCCAGGAGCAGATGAGCCTCTACAAGGAGGCGGGCATAAACCCCGCCGGCTGTGTGGTTCCGATGCTGATCCAGATGCCCATCTGGTTCGCGCTTTACCAGTCGATTATCCGTCTGCTGGGAGATGCTCCTGAGTCTTTGATTGACCTGGCCCGGTTTCTTTACTCCTGGCCGCTGGTACACACCGCGATACCGTTGGGTAATGGGTTCCTCTGGCTGAATCTGGCCCAGCCGGATGTCACCATGATTTTACCGATACTGGTGGGCGGCTCGATGTGGGTGCAGCAGAAGATGGTCACACCTTCTACTGTAGACCCCAAACAGAAGCAGCAAGGCCAGATGATGCTCTGGATGATGCCGATCATGTTCGGCATCTTCGCCATGCAGTTTCCCAGTGGACTGGCTCTTTTCTGGTTCATTTCCACTTTGATTCGCATTATCATTCAATATTTTATGACCGGGTGGGGTAATCTGTTACCGCAGCCGGCACGGCCAGTGGTTGAGGGGAAGGGTCCTTCTCCAGAGCTAGTGCGCTCGGATGCTAAGGAAGTTGCCAAGAAGGAGGAGAAGATATCTTATGAGGCATCTGGAGGTAAGCGCCAAGACCGTGGAGGCAGCTATCCAAAGCGCCCTGGAGCAGCTCGGCGTAAGCCGCGATGAGGTAGTGGTTACCGTCCTGGATGAAGATGGCGGTGGCATATCTGAATCGGGTGTCGGGGAAGCCAGGGTAAGTGTGCGTCTCCTGGAACCTGGGGAAGAAGTATCACCAGAGACGGAAGCGGATATCACCGGTACCGCCTGTGAGATTCTTGAAGACCTGCTTGAGCGGCTTGACCTGGGGGCTTCGGTAAGCGTTACTGAAGATCCTGAGCAGCCCAGGGGTACCGGCCCGGTATTGCTTGATGTTCAGGGTGATGACCTGGGCATTTTAATCGGCCGCCGTGGCCAGACCCTGGCGGCTCTCCAGTATCTCGTCCGTACTATTATATCCCACCGGCTTAAGATTAAAGTGCCCCTGATGATTGATGTCGAGGGCTACCGGGAGCGCCGTGTCGAGTCATTACAGAGCCTGGCCCGCCGTCTTGCCGACCAGGTGGTGTCCCGGAGGGAAGAGTACATGATGCAACCGATGACACCTTACGAGCGGCGAATCATTCATATCGAGTTAGCGGAAGACCCCGACGTAACTACGCGCAGCATCGGTATTGGTGACGGGCGTCGGGTGGTCATCGAACCGATGCAATCGCGAGTGTCCGGCTCTTGACGTAAATAGTAAAATTAAGTGATAATAAGCAGATGTAGCAGGAGGCTTAATCAGGGTCAAACCGCCCGTCCCGACAGTGGGGCGGTTTTTATTTCATAGCTTTAGGGATGTAAGATGCGGAGCGACATTATTAAAAAAGGGGTCGAGCGGGCGGGGCACCGTTCCTTACTGTACGCCCTGGGAGTAACCGGGGGTGACATTGACAAGCCCTTCGTGGGTATCGTTAACAGCTACAGCGAAATTGTCCCGGGTCATATTCATCTCCGTGAAATAGCGGCCTCGGTCAAGGAAGGCGTACGCCAGGCTGGCGGTGTGCCATTCGAAGTAAATACCATAGCAGTCTGCGATGGTATCGCCATGGGGCATACCGGTATGAAGTACAGCCTGCCCAGCCGGGAGTTGATCGCTGATT